>ERZ772971.1613-NODE-1613-length-12916-cov-3.121841_pt1 | contig 12916 bp, 8 predicted proteins | sample MGYA00511943_ERZ772971 | MGnify/ENA primary metagenome ERZ772971 (study PRJEB29015, sample SAMEA2737929) | human oral metagenome | biome: human oral; feature: human-associated habitat; material: dental | place: China | collected 2144 ... | reverse complement strand
TATATTATAACCTACAACACTATTGCCGAAATACAAAACTTTAGGTTTAATAAACAAAAATGAGGGTGTCCGAAAAGTTTTGTTTTGTGAGGGCGATTTGCCAATCGCTCCTACAATGTGAATAAACATCCCCCTACCCCAAAGGGGAGAGGTGGTGTAATCATACTTTTAAAGACTTTTCGGACAGTCTCTTTTTTATATTATATTTTGAGCAACCTCTTCAAATTGTGCTATCCGCTCACAACTAAAAACAAATTACTAAAGACTAAATGTTAATTATTGGGGTATAATTGTTAATTTTTAGTGGATAATTGGTATTTATTTTGTACCTTTGCCACATCAAAACCCACTAACGAAATGAAAGAGGCATTAGAACAAGAATTAGTAAATTTTGCTAAGGAAATCATAGCTCACCAAGGGCAATTAAATATCTCAAAGATGCGTCAGCAAGCCCTACGTTTGACCGACAAAATCACTATATTGGGGTTTGTTGAGAAGTATTATCAAACACTAAAGGCTTCCGAAGAACGTATGCTTTATACGATGCGTAAGGTTGCTTCATTTATAGAAGAACATCAGGAAGAAGATATTTTTAATATAGATACAGATGTTACAGAAATTGAGCCGCTAAATATTCAGTTCCAAAAAGAGGAGGCAGCACCACTGGCTTTTGTAGCTATGGAACCTGCTCCTATAACAAAACAATCTGCACCAGCTCCAGCAGCGGCACAACCAACGCCACCGCCAGCTTTTACTGCTCCAGCAGCGCAACCACAACCTCAACAACACACAGAACCTGCTCCTTATAGAGAACCTCTTTATTCAATACACGCTAAGCAAGACCCTCGCGATGAAACTGAAGAAGAACAAGAAGCACGCATAGAAAAAGTATTACAACACGTATTTGAAGCTACGCAAGCATTCATCCCCGAAGCGATGAAATATAAGCCTTTCCCTCAAGAAGAAGAGGAAGAAGGTGTGGCACACGAGCCTAAAGATTTCCCTACTGAACCAGAAGCACAACCATTTTTTGCAGCAGCAGCTAAACCAGCAACTCCTGCCAGCACCCTCACAGCACCTCCACCAGCTTCTGTAGCCAAAGAACCTGAAGCTGAAAAGCCTCATAATCACAATCCGTTTGAGGCAATGGCAGAACAGTTTATACAGCAACACGTTCAAGAACAAGCAGCACAACAAAAACAACAACAGGCAGCGCAGCAAGTACAGCAAATACAGCAACAAACAGCGCAACAACATTTGCACGAACAAATGCAGCATAACCCATTTGGAATAAATAATGCTACACCCAATACTCCTTTTGGGCAGCCAACAGCTGCACCAGCAGCACAACCTCAGCCGTTAGAAAATCCTTTTGCAGCAACAGCCAATCAGGATAATGTAAATACGAGCTGGGCAATGAACATAGATCAGCCTTCGTCACAAAACATAGCGCAGCCACAGTCTACCGCACGGCAAACCCCTTCGTTAGAAGAATTTTTGTCTCAAAAGGCAAAAACAGCTTCCTTTGAAAGGAAAAACCCTGAAGAGCCCAAACCTACACAGTCGCTAAACGACCGTTTTAGCAAGGCAATACAAATAGGTCTCAACGACAAACTTGCCTTTGTACAAAAATTGTTCTTCGGTAGTGAAAGTGAATACAACAAGGTATTAAAACACCTTGAAGAGTTGCACACACTTGAGGAGGCAGCTGTGTACATACAACAGCAGGTAAAACCTACTTACAATCATTGGAAAGGCAAAGAAGAATATGAGGAGCGCTTCTTAAGCCTCATATTACGCCGCTTTGAATAATGAGCAAATTGTATTTGATCCCTACACCCATCGGGAATTTAGAAGATATTAGCCTCAGAGCCTTGCGTTTGCTGGGCGAAGTAGCTGTCATATTGGCTGAAGATACACGCACTAGCAGTAAGCTACTGAAGCATTACAATATAAACACCCCTATGCAAAGCTACCACCTTTTTAATGAACACAAGGTGGTAGATAGCTGGGTGCAGCGCATCAAAGGAGGTACTACAGTTGCCCTAATTACCGATGCAGGTACGCCAGCCATTTCTGACCCCGGTTTTCTTCTTGCAAGAGCTTGTATTGCCGAAGAGGTAGCCGTAGAATGCCTGCCAGGGGCTACAGCTTTTGTACCTGCCTTAGTGAATAGTGGCTTGCCTGCCGAACGTTTTACCTTTGAGGGCTTTTTGCCTGATAAAAAAGGACGGCAAACACGCCTACAGCAATTAGCCGAAGAGCAACGTACAATGATTTTCTATGTATCACCTCACAAACTCCTAAAAACCTTAGCAGATTTTATTACTACCTTTGGTGCCGACCGCAAAGCGAGTCTCTCACGTGAGCTTACCAAGTTACACGAAGAAACTTTAAGGGGAACTTTGGGAGATTTGCAATTGGCTTATACTGATAAGATTATTAAAGGAGAAATGGTGCTTGTAGTAGCAGGCAAGAAGTAAAACGCAACAGATAGATGATATTACATATAGAAACTTCGGGAGTTAATTGTTCGGTAGCTTTATCCAATGAAGGAATATTATTAGCAGAACAAACTGAAAATGCAGGGCGATTTACACATTCTGAACACTTACATTTATTTATAACAACAGTAATACAGCAAGTAGGAATAACCTTCAGTGAGCTCAAAGCTATTGCGGTAAGTGCAGGAGCAGGTTCTTATACGGGCTTACGTATAGGGATAGCTACAGCCAAAGGTTTGTGTTTTGCCTTAAATATTCCACTGATAGCCATACCTACACTACAAATTATCGCTGCTCAAGCTCCTCACAATCCTATAATTATCCCAATGATTGATGCTCGCCGTATGGAGGTATATAGTGCGGTACTAAATGAGAAATATACTTTTATAGCTCCTACGCAGTCTGTTATCCTAAATGAGGAAAGTTATAGTGAATACCTCGCACAAGGGAAGGTTGTTTTCTTAGGCGATGGCAGTGATAAGTTTGCCGCTATTTGCAAACACCCCAACGCATTATTTATCAGTGGCGTTTTTCCACAAGCTAAAGATATGATTCCTTTTGCTACTGAAAAGTACAAACTACAATCTTTTGAAAATACAGCTTATTTTGAGCCTCAATATCTAAAATAGCACTTCCTTACGATTAAGCTTGTTGAGGCTCGCCATAGAGGTCGTAATCGGTGGCATCTATAATCTTTACATCTACAAAATCACCAATTTTCACATAGTGCTTCTTAGCATCAATGAGCACTTCATTATCTACATCGGGCGAGTCGTATTCGGTACGACCTACAAAGTGGTTGCCCTCTTTGCGGTCTATCAGGCAACGGAATGTTTTGCCTACTTTCTCTTGGTTGAGTTCCCACGATATTTGCGATTGTATCTCCATTATTTCATTAGCACGAGCCAGCTTTACCTCTTCGGGTACATTGTCTTCCAACTGGTAGGCAGTCGTATTCTCTTCGTGACTGTAGGTAAAGCAACCCAAACGCTCAAAGCGCATTTCTTTTACGAAGTCTTTTAGAGCATCAAAATCGGCTTGGGTTTCCCCTGGGTAGCCAACTATTAGGGTAGTGCGTATTGCCATTTGGGGCATTGCTTCGCGGAGCTTGTGTAGTAATTTAGTAGTTTTAGCCTGTGTGGTACCGCGTTTCATACTCTCCAAGATAGGGTCGGAGATGTGTTGTAGGGGTATATCTAAATAATTGCAGATTTTAGGTTCGTTTTTCATCACCTCAATCACGTCCATAGGGAAGCCTGTAGGGAAGGCGTAATGAATGCGTATCCATTCTATGCCTTCTACCTTTACAAGAGCACGAAGTAGGTCGGCAAGAGCGCGTTTTTTGTAGAGGTCAAGTCCGTAGTAAGTAATATCTTGCGCTATGAGTATCAGCTCTTTTACACCTTTAGCGGCAAGTTTTTCAGCTTCAGTAACAAGTGCTTCTATGGGGGTAGAGATGTGTGCCCCGCGCATCAGTGGGATTGCACAAAAACTACACGGACGGTCGCAGCCTTCCGATACTTTCAGGTAGGCGTAGTTTTTGGGGGTAGTAGTGAGGCGTTCACCTATAAGTTCGTGTTTATAGTCAGCGCCCAACACTTTTAGCAAGGCAGGAAGTTCACTAGTGCCAAAATATTGGTCTACATCGGGTATTTCTTTTTCTAAATCAGGTTTGTAGCGTTCTGAAAGGCAGCCCATTACGAATACTTTATCCACTAAGCCAGCTTCTTTCTGTTGTACGTAATCTAAAATAGTATTGATACTTTCTTCTTTGGCATTGTTGATAAATCCGCAGGTATTGATAACCACGATATTACCTTCTTTTTCGTGTACTACGTTTTTGCCACCTGCTTTTAGTTGCCCCATCAGCACTTCGCTGTCGTATACGTTTTTAGAGCAGCCGAGAGTTACTACATTTATTGTGTTCTTTTTAATACTTCTTGTTCGCATTTTTATAGAAATCTTGAAACAGGCTGCAAAGATACGAAAATAATGTTTAATGATTGATGTTTAGTGATTAATGAGTACGCTGAAGAAAAACTTTGGCAAAGGTTAGTAGCCTCTTGTGCCACCACCTTTGCCAAAGTGTGTAAGTAAATATTTTTGAAAAAATCGTATGCTATATTTAGCTTCGTTTTCTTCGTTTTCTTACAAAGATTACGAGCGCTACAAAGGCTACAACTACGCCTATACCTATCCACAGAGCACTAAATGATACTTTTTTCTGTTCACCAGCAGGATTTACCTCTTCTTTCTTGAGGAGTTTGCTATTTTTGCCGTCTACTGCTTCTTGCTTGCCTTGCTGAGATTTAGCCAACTGTTGTTGGTAGGCTTTTGCATTCTCGGCAGTAGCTTTTTGGGCTATATAGGCTTGTAACTTCTTGTTTTCCGATGAAAATTGTGATGAGCTCACTCCGTATTGTTGGGTGAGGGTAGTGTGCAAATCGGCTAAATGAGCTATTTGTGCTGCAGAGGCTTTCCACATTCCTTTACGGGTAGCTTCAAGCATTACGGCAGAAACTTCTTGCAAGGCTGCCACGTTTTCTTTCTTGATAAAGTCGGTGATGCCAAGTTGCTGTTTGTCTTCTATATAAGTGTTGTATACTTCGTTCCAAAGCGCATCGTCTATCAGTTCAGGGCGTGTAGCTTCCCAGCCGTGCATATTGGTTACTATTTCGGCTATTTGTCCTGCGCTGGAGGCTTTCCCTTTCATCATTTCTTTGATGTATTTAGGGTTGAGGATAGTACTGCGAGCCTCTACCCCTACAGCTTCTTTCAGCTCTTGCACGTGCATATTTTTATGGTTGCGATAGTCGGCAAGATAAGCATCGGGGTCTTTACCGGTAACTTCTTTAATTGCAGCGTTCATACCGCCCATAAACTCGTATACGTGGTCGAGGCTCAGGGCACCCCAAGTGTTGTTTTGGCGAGGCTGTATAAGCACATCAGCATTCTTGATAGCGGCGCGGAACATACCTTCTTGAAACTTGCTCCACTCCTCTTGGCTTCCGTAAAAAGCCCCCATATTGTGCAAATACACCTGTGCAATATCTTGTTGTGTTTCCCACTTATCACCTGCGTTGATAAGCTCTTTGATGCCTGTATCGTAACGCCCTTGCAAGCCGCCAAAAATACGGCGAGTAGCCATTTCGCGTGCTTCTTTAGGAGGTACACCTGCTTGTACCAACTCTTTTTCTATATCTACAGAGCCCGCGCTCACCTCGTTGGCGTACTTCTCTTCTGGCAAGGCTGATACCATCTCTATCGCTTTGTTCAGCAAGAAAAGACGAGAGGCTGCCAAATCGCGAAACTGACCAGAGGTTTGTATAACCACATCTATACGTGGTCTGCCGAGTTCTTCAGAAGGAATCACGCGCACATCGCCCACGCGCCCAAAGGTATCCCATACGGGTTCTACTCCCAGCATATAAAGAGCCTGTGCTATGGATACCCCTTCGGTTTCTATAAATTCAGAACTCCAAAATGTATAAGCTATCTTTTTAGGATATTCGCCGTGTTTGCTTTTGTATTCGTTGATAACGTTATCGGCAAGGGCTACGCCTCTGTCCCACGCTAGTTTAGAAGGAGTACTTTCGGCATTTACCCCATAAAGGTTATGCCCTGTAGGTACGCCGTTGGGGTTGGCTACAGCATCGCCTCCTGATGAAGGTGGTGTATAACCGCCGTTGAGCGCATTGATAAAGGCTTGTAGTTCACGTTGCGGACTTTCTTGTAGTCCTTTTTGGTAGCGTACTACGTTGGTAATGGTTTTTTCTATATCCACTAGCGCCCTTGCGTGGTCTATTTTAGCTTTTTTAGCATTGATAGCAGCCAGCTCTTCAGGGGTAAGCGGTTTGCGGTCTTCTTTTTTAGCAGGAGCTTTTATTTTGGTAGGGCGACCTACAGCATCGGGTTTCTTGCCTGTGTGGGTAGCTGTAGCAGCCATAGTAGCCGTTTGGGTTGCAGCAGCCGTAGCGGTAGCCGTTTTGCCTTTGTTGGCTTCGCGTTGTAGCTGTTGGCGCAAGAAGTATGGCATTTTGCCACCTTCTTCGATCTCTATTGTTTCTTTGGCTTTTTGAAGTTCCTCGGGGGTGATGTGAGCATAATCACATATAAAAGCTGTAGTAACCTCTTTGCCTGCCAAAATTTGCTGTACTAAGGCTTTGGCAGGATTTAGGTAATGAGCGGTAAAGAAAGCCTTGCGCTTCAGGTCTTTTTCAGTTACTTTGCCTTTGTGCTTATCAAGAGTGGCAAGGCTGTAAGCAATAGGGTCGGCACTCATTGCCAAAACGGTAGAGTTAATTTTATCAGGACTATAAGGTACGCCTGTTATATAAAATTCACCGTTGATTTTTTCTGTAGCAATTTCTTCGGCAAAGTTTTCAAGTTTAGTAATTTCGTCATCGGTATAAGGCTTGGTAAGAATACTATCCAAGCGCAAATCGCGGTGCAAGCCCATACTTACGGCTAACTTTTTAATGTGTAGCCCTATGGCTTGTTTATCGGTAGGATTTTTAGATTTTTCGTATGAAAGGAAGGTTTTTTCAAGCTCGTTGAAAGTGTTGCGCATATCGCTCTCGGTGAAAGCAGGGGTAAGGTATGAAACGATACTGCCGTAAGATCGGCGTTTAGCTATCATAGCTTCGCCTATATTGCCAATGGTGTAATAGTAGAAGTGAGGCACGGTACCCACACAAATGTCTGGCCAGTCATAATCGGAGAGGGCAACTTGCTTATGAGGCGTAAACTCTAACGATCCGTGTGTGCCAAAGTGGATAAGCGCATCGGCTTTTAGCCCGTTTTGTACCCACATATAAGCACCAAAATAAGCATAAGGAGGTATCTCTTGCACCCCGTGTTGCACTTTGAAGTCGTCTTCGGTACTTACAGCAGCTGGTGGTTGCGGTAGGATGGTGATATTGCCCAATGTAAGTTGCGATACGGCTAAATAGTCTTTGCCGTTTTGGGTAGTACTCAGATAAGTACCAGGAACAGCTCCATTGTGGGCTATCACTTGCTGGTAAAGGGTAGGGGGGAGTGTTTGTTGCATCCAGCTATTTAGCTGGTTAGCTTCCACCAAGGCAGGTTTGCCTTGTGCAAAAAACTGTTCTATGTCGCCTTTGGCGTTGGCACGGTAGGTATTGGCGTGCGTGAGCAGAAGCTGCTTAAAGTTTGCAAGGGAAGGTAGTTGCCCTACGTTATAGCCTTGAGCTTGTAGTTGTTGCAAGAAGTTGTAAATTGATTCTTCTACCTCTAAGCCTTGTGCTGCGGCAGGGTTCAGCCCTACTCCTTTAAAATAGACAATAGCCAGCTTTTTGTCGCCATTGGCTTTGTGTTTTAGCTGGGTGAAGTTGTGAATGATTTTAGCAAACTTTTTGGCGCGGTTTTCTATGGCATTCAAAAAGTAGTAGCCGTCTTTGTTCTTTTCTTCAGCTATTACCACGTAGGGATAGAGGGCTCCGTCTAATTCGGGCATTACGATAGTTTGCCCCATAAAGCCCCCTGCCATTCCCATTGGGTCTTTTTCCCAGTCTTCTTTCATTGATAATACCGATAAGCCTGTGAATAGCGGCACATTGTGCTGTTTAGCCCAATTGATGTAGCTTTCGGGATTGCCCATCATCATTTGCCCGTGAGGGAAATAAACAACGGCATCAGGCTTGATAGCTTCTAAAAACTCTATGCGCTTGCCTTGTGCTGTGAAAGGGTACACGTTCATACCCTCATCTTGTAAGGCTTTGATAACGCCATTGAGGTGTTCTTTGTTACCACCAAAAGGCTCGTGCAAGCCCGCTACCATTGCAATGCGAGGCGCACCTTCTTTATAAAAATTATTTTGCTTTAAATACGTTTCAAAATCGGGAAGATTGTCAAATGAGCGTTCATCGTCTAAGTGGAAGTATACGTTTTCTTTGCGCTCAATAGGGGCTGAGGGTTCGGTAGCAAACCATTTGCGGTCTATGTATTTACGCACATAGCGCGCTAAGTTTTGGTAATTGGTTTTGTTGGCACTTTCTAAGTAAGAAGTTACTTTTTTCAGCTCGGTTTCGCTAAGGCTACTAATGTCGTTATCGGGGTTAGTAACGGCAAAGCTGTGAAAAGGTACACGATTGGCAGCCTCTATCAGCTGGTTGCGCTGCTCATCGCTAATTTTCAAGCCCATAGCCCACACCAGCACAAAGTCGTATTTCTTAAGCTGGTCTAATTGGTCTAAAGGCACTTCTTCAAATTTGATAAATTTGTCTTGGTTAGATAAAGCTATGTTCGAAGCTTGATAACTAACGAAATTTACCAGCGCAATGCGCGTTGTGGCTATGTACTTACGCCACACCATATAGCCCCCAAAAGCTACTATAGCAAGGGCTAAAAACATTAATATTCTCTTTTTCATACTTATGTAATGATTAACACTTATGGCTAATGATTAATTTTGCCGCAAATATATAAAATAATTCTGAATAAGAGAATATTTATTTTTATTTTAACACATTAAGGATAAGCTACCCAATACATTTGATTGTTTATCTCGAAGAATAAATGGTATTGTGTCCCTACTTTCAGCACTCTTAAGTCTCTGATATACCCACTTTTTTCAAAAGGTGTAGGCAAATAATAGAAGATTTCTTCGGGCTTGCCTATGGGTTGAAAATTGCTCTTGCTAAGGCGTTGTTTTTTTATAACATAGAAGCACCCATTTCCTGTTGCGTAAAAATAATCTATTCCTTCCGTATCTACCACTGCCATTGCCGTACCCTTCCCATAGGGGGTCTTTGTTTTAATAGTGCGTGACGGACTTTCTATAGTGTAAAACTCTAAGACATCATCGTTTTTATCGGTGTAAAACTGCTGCTTGTCCCAGCTGAGGTACTGAGGTCCCCATTGAAACTTTTCTCCTAAAACAACTTGTTCTACCAGCTCGGTACCGTGTATCCGTAGGTGATATACTTTTTTGTCTATTTCTGTGCACCATATAAAGTCATCGGTAGTTTGCATTTCAGGGTAATTTAAGTAATGTCTGTTTGTCTCTTTAGGATTGCCCAATAGCTTGCTTAAAGGCACAATACCCAAAATATTACCCGTTTTGGTACTGAGGGTAAGTACGTACATATCTCTGTTCTTAGAGTTGTAGTCTTTGTATAGTACATACAGATAATTAGGGGTAGCATAGCTGTATTCTACATAGTTTTTGTTAGTTTTAGAGGGCTCTCGTTTCTTATCAGAAGGTTTTTGGTAAGGGTATACATCTTTTTGGGCTACTTCTTTGTAATAATAAGTCGTATCATTGGCTACAGGCACGTATTTAGACCATAAAAAGTGTTCCGAAACGGCGTATAAAGTATCTTTTTCGGCATAAAAAGCCGAAAACCAATTGGAATAGGACTGTTCATCATTGAATATATACCCCTTTTTCACCTCCTTAGTGCGAGGTGAAAGCTGAAGTATATGAGGTGTTTTATTTTTTTTACTTGGCTTGTAGTTAATAACGTAAATTTTTTGCTGGGCGGCATCTGCTGTAATTAGGTCGCACCTGATGATGTCAGGCAACAGGGTATAATGCTGTTCAAGAGGCGCAATCGTAAGGTTTTGCAGCCGTTGCCACCATTCTTTCCAATCTTTTTTCAGCGGGAATTTTGGCAGTGGCAACAAGCCTTCGGCAAATTTCTGTACCCTATCCATATTGTTATGAGCTATCCACCCCAGTAGCTTATCTTCGGTACGTGTTTCATCGTCTTCATCGGCTACTGTTATAGTTTCTTTGCTATCCAAACAGTCTATCCAGTAATCAATATCGCGAAAATCATACTTGTAACTACTTTTTACTTCTATTTCACTTTCATTAATGGTCTTTTTTTGCGCAATAGCCTCCCTCAGTCCGCTTTCTTTATCAGCAACAACTGTAATTTTCTTGCCATCTAAGGTGAAAGTAGCTTTTTTGCTGTAATAACAATGCTTTGCATTGGGAATAGCGGTAAGTTCAAACTCAATAGGGGTATTTCCTGGCAAGCGAAAATCGTCCATTAGCAATGCTATAAGAATCTTGTCTGTTCCTATTTTTTTGCGTTCTTTTTCTTGTAGTGGCACTATCAAAGCTTGGCGAGGCAGTTCTACCTTACCTTTTTCCATCACAAAAATAGTACATAGCATTTCTTTGCCCAAATCCTTTGTTTCTTTATGAGAGGTTAGTTCGGTAATTACAGACGATAGCGATTGTGCCTCGCTGTAAAAACAGCTAAAAGCAAAAAGTATAAACAGTATTCTTTTCATATCAAAATGTTAGTTCTGCAAGTAGTGGTGCTTTTTTATCTTTTTCAGAGAGGAGAATATCCCCCAAAGGCAATTGCCAATTGATGTTTATTTGCGGGTCGTCCCAGCGCACGCTCCCTTCAGCTTGTGGTGCGTAGTAATTATCGCATTTATACTGAAATACAGCCTCTGGGCTCAGCACCACAAAGCCGTGCGCCAAGCCTTGCGGAATAAAAAACTGACGCTTGTTATCCTCGCTTAGCAATACCTGTTCGTATTGCCCAAAGGTAGGCGAATCTTTGCGCAAATCTACTGCCACATCCAATACTACCCCTTTTACTACGCGCACCAATTTAGATTGTGCATAGGGCGGTTTCTGAAAGTGTAAGCCACGCAATACCCCATAGGTAGAGCGTGACTCATTATCTTGTACAAAAGTAACAGGAGCTACCAGCTCGTTGAATCGCTGTTGTGAAAACGATTCAAAAAAGTATCCGCGGTCATCGCGAAACACACGGGGTTCTATAATTACCACCCCTTCAATTTTAGTTTTTATTACGTTCATAGGTTATTTTTTTCCACCTCCTGCCGATTTCATACGGTTGATACGCTCGGTAATCAAATCACCGTTGATAAAATCGACATCAGGCTGTGTATATGATTTCTGATAAGCTTTTAAAGCCTTTTTAAAGTCACTTGTTTTTTCGTAGTATTCTGCCATAAAAAACTGAGGCATAGCCGTTTTGTCATAGCCATTTTCCTCCACGTATTTAGATAATTTCTTTAGCGACTCCCAGTCGGCAGCACTTTTTATAGCCGTATAGTCTGCCAAAATATCGTTAAGAGAAGGTTTTTTCTTAATGCCGAAATACTCTTCAATGGTATTGTATTTTTTCTCTAAGTATTCAAATATTCCTGTGCTCAGCGTTTCCATTTTGGTCTTGTATTCCTTGCCTCCAATGGGTTTATACACATCAAAACAAAGGTCGAGCGCCTCTGCCAAAGCTACTAATTTAGAAGCGTTTACAGTCATATCTTTCATATCCGAAAAATGATACTCTACCGATTCGTGAGCCGCTGTAGAGCGCATCGCTTTTTCAAAACGCGTAGCCGTGTCGTAATTCAGTTGGTTTTCCACACCTGGGGTTGCCATATAGTAAAAAATACGCCTATCAAAGCCATTGGCTAATACTTCGGCAAACTGTTCACCCATACGAGGGATAGTTGTAGGATTTAAGCTTACGTACATATTGAACACAGGCTTTTCGGCAAGCAGATAATAGTTGATAAGAAAGGCAGCCTCTTCAGAAGCTACAATTCCTTTAAGCCCCGCTATCGGAAATTTCCCCTGTATGTAAGGCACCAATTCATTAGATACAAATTCAAAAAACCTCGCCGATTCGTTCATCGGGCGCGCTACCTCATCAATAATCGCCACATCGTCTAATTTCGCATCAAATACCCCTACCACTATACATTTAGGCATCTCCTTGAATTGTTCGTAGTAACGCACCATCGAGATAATAGGTTCCATAAGTGTTTCGGCATTCAGCACCACTATTAGCGGGTAACTCTGTTTGTCGGAATAATTGCTCGGCTTGTAAATACCTATTTTTTGTTTGCGTTCCATCTTTCCCGAAGAGAAAGATTCAGTAGTAAATTGCGCAAAAAGGCTTGGTAACACTACCAAACTGAGAATAAAAGTGCAAATCTTTTTCATTGCTGTAGTAATTTGTTAGAATAATGCCACAAATGAAAGAAAAAAAAGCCACATAGCCAACCTTTCATTATTATTTAACAAAAAATTAACGTTTATTACTACATTGTCACTTCATTACACCGATACCTCAGCCTTAATAGCAGGGTAAGGGTCGTAACCTTCTAAGCGAAAATCGTCATAACCGAAGGCAAAAAGATCAGTAATTTCGGGGTTTAGGTGCATTGTAGGCAAGGGGTGTGGGGTACGACTTAGCTGTAAGGCTACTTGCTCGCGGTGGTTGTTGTAAATATGCACATCGCCAAAAGTATGCACAAAATCACCTAATTGCAATTGGCATACTTGGGCAATCATCATCGTAAGGAGTGCATAAGAGGCTATGTTGAAAGGCACCCCCAAAAACACATCGGCACTGCGCTGGTATAGCTGACACGATAGCTTGCCATCGGCT
>ERZ772971.1606-NODE-1606-length-12930-cov-10.228505_pt1 | contig 12930 bp, 8 predicted proteins | sample MGYA00511943_ERZ772971 | MGnify/ENA primary metagenome ERZ772971 (study PRJEB29015, sample SAMEA2737929) | human oral metagenome | biome: human oral; feature: human-associated habitat; material: dental | place: China | collected 2144 ... | reverse complement strand
CCGAAGGCGATGACATAGGCCCCCACGAGCCACGCCCATGACTGCTCCCACCTCAGGACCGCGGCCACCCCGGCGGTCACCATGGTGATGAGGAAGGACAGGGTCAGCAGGGAGCCGGTCAGGAGCAGGTAGGGCGTGAGGATCTGCCAGAGCGTGTCGGCACGCCCCAGACCGCGCTGCTCACGGGCCACGGAGCGCAGCAGGTGCAGCGCCTGGAGGTTTCCCTGGAACCAGCGGGTGCGCTGACGCAGGAGGCGGCGCATGTTGGTCACGCCCTGCTGGTGAACGGAGGCCGCGGGCCAGAACTCGTTGGTCCAGCTGGTGGCGTTGAGCCGGATCCCCAGGTCGAAGTCCTCGGTCAGCGACCGGGTCCAGGGTCGGGGACCCAGGGCGTCGAGCGCGCTGAGGCGGACGAACTGGGCGTTACCACCCATGCCGACGCTGCGGACCCGGCGCCGTCCTCGCTGGAAGACCTCGGTGAAGATGACGAACTCCATGTCCTGCATGCGGGCGAGCAGAGAGCCGAAGCGGTTGTTGATGCGCACCCCCATCTGGACAGCACCGACCTCCTGCGGGGCGAAGGCCTTGCGCACCTCCCCGATGGCGTGGGGGTCGAGCCTGCCGTCGGCGTCCATGACTCCTACGACGACTCGTGAGGAGGACACCGTGGTGCACCGGGAGCGCACGATCGACAGCGCGTCGTTGAGGGCCTCCCCCTTGCCCAGGCGGGCGTGGGGAGGACGACGGCGAACCACCTCGACGCGCTCGTCGCCGGCCTGGGCGGCCACCTGGGCGGTGTCGTCGTCGGAGCCGTCGTCGATGACCATGATGCGCAGGCCGGGGTCCGGGATGGAGGTGAGCCGCCGGACGCTGGCGCCGATGACCGCGGCCTCGTTGAGGCAGGGCATGAGGATGACGACGAGCAGCGGCGCATCCGGATGCGAGGGACCGCCGTGCCGTGGGGCCCCGCGCGAGGCGATGAGCATGAAGAAGGTGTAGGCAAGGGCGACTGCGATCATCCCCAGGGCTCCCCACCAACCGATGCGGTCGAGGACTCCCAGAGGGCTCGAGGAATCGAAGCTCATGGGCAGGAACGAGGTCTGCGTCACCATCACGCCCGCAGACTCATCAGGCCGCTGCGCTGCTGCGCGTGACGCCCGGCGGAGCGCCTGGAGTGCGGGATCAGGGCGCGGGCCGCGCCATAGAGGTTGGTCAGCAGGAAGAAGGCCAGGATGGCGACGAACACCAGGCCGGCGCAGTCAATGAGGAAACGAGCGACGAGAGCGGGAAGGGAACCTGCCGGGGCGACATACCACACGACGAACAGTCCGGTTCCGGCGGCGAATGGGGAGTAGTGCATGAGGCCATCCATCTGGATCCAAGGGGTAGGGCCGGCGCCGACCGTCATCACCGCATGCGCGAGCAGGCCAAGTCGGCAACCAACGCCTCGGTGCGGCGCGCCCGGGGATGACGGGATGTGGGAACTCAGCCCGTCGGGCACGGCGCACCGTGCGTCACCACCAAATATAACAATAGAGTAACGCTTTGCAACACTGTGTTATTCGACCATGCAATAAGCGCTCTCTTGGAGGTGGCTCACAAGAGAGGGAAACGGCAGGATTCCGCCAGTTGAATCGCCAACGAATCCGCGCCTCGCTCCAGCGCCGTCCCCTGACGCGGCAGAGCACGGTCACCAGAAGGTCACAGGATGATCTCAATCGGCCTGCTCAGCAGGCTTTTTCACTGCCTTCGGGCACGGGCCGCCTCCCCGTGGGCGGGCAGATCCTCGCAACTCGCCAGGACCTCCAGCGCCGGCGTCATGGACTCCAGGGCGCTCGCGCTGTACTCGATGAGCTGGACCGGTTTGAGGAAGGCCATCACGCTCAGCCCGGCCGCGAACCGGGCGGTGCCCCCGGTGGGCAGGACATGGTTGGAGCCGGCCAGGTAGTCCCCCAAGGGCACCGGGCTGCAGGGCCCGACGAAGATGGCTCCGGCATTGCGGATCCGACGCGCGACCCCAGGGGCGTCGGAGGTGTGGATCTCCAGGTGCTCGGCCGCGTATGCGTTGGCGACCTCGATGGCCTGGGCGAGGTCACGCACCAGGACGGTTCCCGACTGCGGACCCCTCAATGCGGTCGATGCCCGCTCCCGGTGCCGGGTCGCGCTCAGTCTGCGCTCGAGCGCCGCATCGACGGCGTCCGCCAGCTGCGGGGAGTCGGTGATGAGGACGCTGCCGGCATTGGGATCGTGCTCCGCCTGGGAGAGCAGGTCGGCGGCCACGTACTCGGGGTCGGCCCCGGCGTCGGCCAGGACGGCGATCTCGGTGGGTCCTGCCTCGGCATCGATGCCGACCGTCCCCATGACGGCTCGCTTGGCGGCCGCCACGTAGACGTTGCCGGGACCGGTAATGACGTCCACGCCCCGGCACAGGACCTCTCCCCCGGCGTCCGCGCGGTCGGTGTCGTCCTGGGCGTCGGCGCCGTAGGCGAGCATCGCGATGGCCTGGGCGCCGCCGACGGCGTAGACCTCGGTGATCCCCAGCAGCGCGCACGCCGCCAGGATCGTGGGGTGGGGCAGACCCGCGAACTCGGCCTGAGGCGGGCTGGCCAAAGCGATCTGTTCGACACCAGCGACCTGGGCGGCCACCGCGTTCATCACCACGCTGGAGGGGTAGACCGCCAGTCCTCCGGGAACGTAGAGCCCCACCCGCTCCACGGGGATCCAGCGCTGGGTAATGGTGCCTCCGGGGACCACCTCCGTGCTGCGCTCAGCGGGCACCTGAGCGGCGTGCCCGGCCCGGTTGTGGGCGATGGACAGCTCGAGGGCCTCGCGCACCGCGGGGTCCAGGTCATCGAGCGCCTGGGTGATGGCAGCAGCGGGCACACGCAGGTGAACGGGTCGCACGCCGTCGAATCGCTCCGCGGCGTCGCGCAGTGCGGCCGCTCCGCGACGGCGGACGTCCTCGATCAGTGGAGCCACGGCGGCCTGGGCGGCGGTGACGTCAAGGGCGGCCCGGGGCAGGGCCTGTGCCAGCTGGCGTGCGGAGAGTCGGGTACTGCGCAGATCGGTGCGGGTGAGCATGACCGTAAGCCTACCGGCCATGCACAAGGCGGCCCGGGAGAGCACGTTGTCTCCCGGGCCGCCTCAGGCGCCTGCAGTCGAGTCAGAGACTCATCAGGCCTCGCGCACGGCGCGCGCGGCACCGACCAGGCTGGTCAGGCTCGCCTCGGTCTCGGTGTAGCCGCGGGTCTTGAGACCGCAGTCGGGGTTGACCCAGACCTTCTCGGCGCCCAGGGCGTCGACGGCCCGCTGGAGCAGCTCGGTGCACTCGGCCTGGCTGGGCACGCGCGGGGAGTGGATGTCCCACACGCCCGGGCCGAGCTGACGCTCGAAGCCGTGCTCGGCCACCGCGGGCAGGATGTCCATGCGCGAGCGGGAGGCCTCGATGGAGGTCACGTCGGCGTCCAGGTGGTCGACCGCATCGATGACGACGTCGAACTCCGAGTAGCACAGGTGGGTGTGGATCTGGGTGGCAGGAGCCGCCCCTCCGGTGGCCAGGCGGAAGGAGCCGACGGACCACTCCAGGTAGGCGGGACGGTCGGCGCGCCGCAGCGGCAGGGTCTCGCGGATGGCGGGCTCGTCGACCTGGATGACGCCGATGCCGGCGGCCTCGAGGTCCGCCACCTCCGCGCGCAGGGCCAGGCCCAGCTGGTCGGCGACCTGGGCGCGCGGGATGTCGTCGCGTACGAAGGACCAGGCCATGATCGTCACCGGGCCGGTGAGCATGCCCTTGAGGGGCTTGTCGGTCAGGGACTGGGCGTAGGCCGACCAGGTCACCGTCATGGGCTCAGGGCGGGCGACGTCACCCCACAGGATGGAGGGACGGGTGCAGCGCGAGCCGTAGGACTGGACCCAGCCGTGCTCGGTGGTCACGAAGCCGTCGAGCAGCTCGGCGAAGTACTGGACCATGTCGTTGCGCTCGGCCTCACCGTGGACCAGGACGTCCAGGCCGAGGCGCTCCTGAAGGGCGACGACGCTGGCGATCTCGGCACGCATGGCGGCGTCGTAGGCGGCGTCGTCGATCTCGCCCTTGCGCCAGGCGGCGCGGGCCTTACGGATCTCGGCGGTCTGCGGGAAGGAGCCGATGGTGGTGGTGGGAAGCTCCGGCAGGCCGAGGCGCTCGTCCTGGGCCGCCTTGCGCTCACCGTAGGGGGCGCGGGTGCGGTCGGCGTCCGTGACGGCGCCGACGGCGGTGCGGACCTCGTCACGGTGCACGCCGGGGTGGGCGGCGCGCTGCTTGCGCAGGTCGGCGTCCTGAGACAGCTCAGCGGCGATGGCGTCACGCCCCTGCTCCAGACCCTTGGCCAGGGTGATGACCTCCCCGACCTTCTGGTCGGCGAAGGCCAGCCAGGAGCGGATCTCCGGGTCGATGGCGGTCTCGCGCTCGACGTCGTGGGGCACGTGCTGCAAGGAGGTGGAGGTCGCCACGGTGATGGGGGTGCCCTCGGGAAGACGCTCGCGCAGCTGCTCGAGCACGTCCATGGCCCGGTTCAGGTCGGTGCGCCAGATGTTGCGGCCCGAGACGACGCCGGCGACGACGGTCTTGCCCTCCAGGGCGGCCAGGTCTCCGGCCTCGGGCAGGGCGCCGGCCACGAGGTCCAGGCCCACGGCCTCGATCGGGGTCTGAGCGAGCACGGGCAGGGCGTCACCCAGGGAGCCGTAGGTTCCGGCCACCAGGATCTGGGGGCGCTCCACGATGGCGCCCAGCCAGGTGTAGGCGTCACGCACGGCGTCGAGGACGCGCTGGCGCTCCACGTTCCAGGAGTCGGAGACCAGGGCGGGCTCGTCGAGCTGGACCCAGGTGGCGCCGGCCTCGTGCAGGTCCATGAGGAGGTGGCCGTAGGCGTGCAGGACGTCGCTGAGGCGGTCCAGGGGGTGGAAGTCCTCGGCTGCCTCGTCGGAGGGCTTGGCCATGAGCAGGTAGCTCACCGGGCCCACGACGACGGGGCGGACCTCGGTCCCGGCGGCCTTGGCCTCGCGGACCTGGTCGGCGATGGCGGTGTCGACGTAGTCGATGGGGGTGGAGGCGTCGATCTCGGGGACCAGGTAGTGGTAGTTGGAGTCCAGCCACTTGGTCATCTCCATGGCGGGACGGGCGCCCTCACCACGGGCCAGGGTGAAGTAGCCCTCGACATCGAGGGCGCCGTCGGCGTTCAGCAGGTCGCGGAAACGGGCGGGCGCGGCGCCCAGGGTGGCGGTCACCTGAAGAACCTGGTCGTACAGGGTGAAGTCCGCCGGCACCGAGGCGGGCTGAGTCAGCCCCAGGTCCGTCAGGCGCGAGCGGGTAGCCCCGCGCAGCTCGGCAGCGGCGTGCTTGAGCTCCTCGACGCTCAGGTTCCCCTTCCAGAAGGACTCCACGGCGCGTTTGAGCTCACGGTCCCTTCCGATGCGGGGGTATCCCAGGATGGTGGCCCCCGGCAGGGGGGCGGAGGGGACCTGTGACTCGGTCACGGCGATCTCAGCCGGCGAGGCGGGGGCGACCGACTCAGGGGTGGCGCTCATGCATTCTCCTTGGTGATGGTGGTGAGGGGCTGAACGGGGTGGTGGGAAGACACTGTTGCGCGGGCAGAGCCACGGCGCAGGAATGAAGGGCCTCGGCCGGGTGTGGCCTGGAGGTATCCGCGATCGACGGCGTCGCGCACCTCCCGATCGGGCGCGGCTCCAGCCAGGATGCCGCCCAGACGCAGGTGGCTGATGACGTCGAGGGCCGGTCGGGTGCGGTTGAAGGTGTACAGGTGCAGACCGGGGGCGCCGGCGCGCAGCAGCGCTGTGGCCAGGTCGAGCGTCGCGCCAATGCCGCGTTCCACGAGGGTGGCGCCGCTGGCCGATCCCAGCGAGGATCGCAGGCCGGCGGGCACGCGCACCCCGGTGAGCGCCTCAAGACGGGTGAGCCGACGCAGGTCGGTCAGTGGGATCACGCCGGGAAGGATCGGGATGCTCACCCCCGCGTAGGAGGCCGCGTTGGTCAGCGCCACATAGTCGGCCGCGTCGTAGAACACCTGGGTGATCGCCATGTCGGCCCCGGCGGCCTGCTTGGCGGCCAGGACCTCAATGGCCTCGATGTGGTCGTTGGTGGCCGGGTAGGCGGCCACGGCGATCGTGACGTGGCGCCTGCCGTCACCGAAGAAGTCGGCCTCGACCTCCCTAATGACCCGGACGAGGTCGTCGGCGTGGCGCAGTTCCCCGGCGACATCCTCGGCCCGGGTACCGGCTGGCGGGTCGCCGCGCAGGGCGAGGAAGCGCCGTACTCCCATGCGCAGGAAGCGAGTGACGATGTCGACGGCCTCCTGCTTGCGATAGCCGATACAGGTCAGGTGAGCCATGAGGGGGATGGTGCTGGAGTCCAGCACGTGGGCGAGCACGCACTCGGAGGGGTTGGTCTGCTCCTGGACCGCGCGCACGCAGGGGGCCTCGCACCGGCCCGCCTCGGGCTCATGCGCGCTCCCCTGGCGCCCGCCGCCAGTGACCCCGCCGGCAGGGTCAGTGACGAAGGTCGGCCGGTAGGTCACCGAGACGAAGTCGGGCCCGGTGGCCAGGAGCCTGTCAATGCGGCCCCAGGTGGCCGAGGCTGCCTTACCCGGTCGAGGGGGGAACAGCTCCAGGCTGACGGTGGGCAGTCGCCGAGCGGTTCCGGTCTCGGCGCTGCTCAAGGCCTCGCCGCGACTGCCGGCCGCGGCGGTGGGCCCGGTGGGCTCGTTGTCGTGCACGTCGTCTCCATCGATCCTGGCTGAAGCACCCGCGTACCGGGTTGCTGCGGCGTCATGGAACCAGGTCTCTCGGCCGCTCTGGATGGTCGAGCGTATCAAACCACGACTGTTTCCCAGCCCCGCCGCCGTCCCACATAGCGAGAACCGACCCGCTCAGCCGTTGGCCCACTTCTCACCCCATCGTGTCCAGCAGGCGAGCCGTTGCGGCGGGGCCCAGCTCGAGTCCCCGGTGCCGACCTCTCCGGTGGCCGCCGAGACCACCAGGGAGGCCAGGCTCGGTTCGCCTCGAGCAGCGCAGTCATGGGCGATCATGGAGAGCAAAGGCCCCATATGACGTGGCAGCACGCTCCGTCCGATCGAGTCGCTGAGCTCGCCGTAGGTGATGACCTCACGGTGCTGCGCGACCTCTATCAGGACGGAGCGTGCTGCGTTGGTGGCCTCAGCCAGCCTCGGGGTGAGTCGGCGCATCCTGTCCCCCACGGGGAAGTAGTCACCGACGGTGATGGCGAGCGACTCAGTCACGGTGTGATGATCCGGGTTGTCCGGGCTCTTCACAAGCTCGTCCTCGCTGCGCCTCACCCCCAGGCCAGCAGCGATCAGCCGGCCATGCGACGGCGCACCAGGATGAATCCGCCGCCCAGGGCGATGGCGGCCACCGCGAGGACGATGCCGGTCATGCTGGCACCGGTGAGCGGAAGACGGCTATCACCGGTAGCCGCTGCAGCCGCAGCGGCCTGGCCCTGACCGCCCTGAGCGTTGCCGCCGGGCTTGGCGATTCCGGAGTTCTTCTGACCGGCCCCCGCCTTGGAGTTGGAGGGGCTGGCGCCCTGTGCGTCCTTGCCGTCGGTACCGGCGGCCCCGTCGGTGACGGTCGAACCGTTATTGTCGGCCTTACCACCGTTGTTGGCCTTGTCGCCGTTGTTGTTGGCGGCCTTACCACCGTTGTTGGCCTTGTCGCCGTTGTTGGCGGCCTTGTCACCGTTATTGGCGTTGCCGCCGTTGTTGTTGGCGGCCTTGTCGCCATTGTCGGCAGCCTTGCCACCGTTGTTGGCGTTGTCAGCAGGGGCGTCCCCGGCACCGGGAACGGCGCCGCCGCCCCAGGCGACATTGACCAGCGCACCGCGGTCCACGGGGACGTTGGCGTTGACGCCGAGGGTCTTGGCGATGTCCTCAGGCAGGGCGTGACCGTTACCGGAGGCGGGGCTTCCCTCCTTGAGGTGGAAGTCCGAGGTCTTGTCCATCGGGTTGGCGGACTCCTTGACGAAGAACGGGTTGTTCTCCGGGGAGCCGTGCAGGTCCAGACCGTTGGACTCCTTGCCCTCGGCCTTGACGCTCGAGCTGGCCGTGAAGTCCGAGAGCTTCTCGGCGTTGACCGACTGGTTCATGCGGTCGGCGCCCCAGTTCCACAGGACCGTGGTCGACAGGGTCTGGGGGTTCTCGTGGCGGTAGTAGACGTCGTAGTCGATGCTGGAGACCATCTCATTGGCGTACACCGCGCCGGAGCCGTCCTGGTTGGCCCCACCCAGGACCTGGACCATGGCCGAGTAGCGCCACGGGTCCCCGGGCATGGGGGTCGTCTGCTCGGAGGAGAAGATGTTGTTCATCACCTTGGTGTTGGTGGTGTCCCAGCTCAGTCCGTGCTCGGCGCTCCACTTCTGCACCTGGGTGCACACACCCTGGGCGTTGCGGGCGTTGCAGCCGTCGGAACGGGTGTCCTCCTGGATCCACAGGCTGGTGAGCGCGTGGGAGACGGTGTTGTTCCACACCCGGGTGTCGTTGGAGCCGGAGACGTGGATGCCAATGCCGGCCCCGGCCACGATGTTGGAGGCGATGAGGTTGTTGGCGGAGACCTCGTTGAAGATCGCCACCGGGACGTTGACGAAGTAGTTGCCAACGATCTCGGAGTCGATCACGCCCTCGTCGAACCAGACTCCCGCGGCCCGGTTCTGGTCATAGGCCGAGGGGTCGGAGATGTCCGTGCCGGTGGCCGAGTAGTCCACGGTGTTGTTGGCGAAGCGGATGTTCTTGGAGTGGGTGATCTTGGTGTCGGCCAAGGTGCAGTAGGCGCCGCAGTCCTTCGTGATGAAGCCGGAGGTGTTGTTGTTCCTCCACATGTTGTTCTCCACCTTGGCACCGCTGGAGTCGTTGATGCCGAAGGCGTTGGAGCCGTTGTTCTCGAACAGGTTGTTCGACACGACCGCGTTGGTCGAGTCGATGACCTGCAGCGCACCGGCCGTCGAGGAGTAGCGGAAGGTGGAGTTCTCAATGCGAGGAGCACCGTGAGCGGCCACGACCATTCCGCCACCGGAGATGGTGCCGATCTCGGGGTCCTCGTAGTCCCAGCGCTGCACCGCGGAGTACTTCTCCACCGTCAGCCCCGACAGGGTGATGTTGTCGGTGTTGAAGGACAGGGCGCGGGAGTGCTGGACCACCTCGACCTGGTGCTGGTTGGGGTCGACACCGATGACGTAGGAGGTGCCCCGGTGCGGCTTGACGTTGTAGCCGGCCTGGTTGTTCTTCGGGTTCTTCAGGGTGACCGGGTCGGGGTCGTCCACGTAGAAGGTGGACTCGGTGACCTCGGAGCGGCTGAGCACCTGGGTCAGGGGCTTACCGTCCACGAACACCTGCTCGGGGTGGGCGGCGATCCCCTCCTTGGCGGGGTCGGCATTGATGGTGCAGACCGTGCAGAAGCGGACCATGTCCTTGCCCGTGGACCACTTCCCGTCACCGCCGGCACTCCAACTCTTGGGGACCTCGGCACCGGTGAGGACCGGCTTGGCACCCTCGGCCGCCTTGATGGTCACGCCCTTGTCGACGGCGAGCTCGCCCTCACGGTAGGTGCCGTTGGCCAGCTCGATGGTGTCTCCGCCGCCGGCCTTCTTCAGGGCGGCTCCAATGGTCTGAAGGGGCTTGGCAGCGGTTCCGTCTCCCGCGTCCGAGCCTCCCTCGGCCGAGACATGAATGATGTTGCCGTCGGCGGCGGCTTGTGGTGCATGAGTCACGGCCAGAACAGGCGCCGACAGCGATAGAGCGAGTATCGCCATCTGGGCGACGATTCGACGCTTCATGGTGTCTCCGTCTCCGTAGTGTTATCAGAACGCCGTTACCCTACCGTGATAAATTTTGTTTGGCATCCGTTATATCCGCATACTTCTGAGAGACGCTTCTCTCACTCGCCTCGTCGCCGGCCGCTCTGCCGGGGCGCTACCTGCTCCGACATGCGCATCTCGTGCCCTGTCTGCGAGGATCCACCTATGACGCACGCAACATCTCAGCGCCCATCCCGGTACCCACTCATCTCAGTGTCCGGAAGCATCCGGCTCGGCCAGTTCCTCAAGCTGGCGGGCCTGGTGGAGGACGGCGCACAGGCGCGCATCGCCATCCAGTCCGGAGAGGTCACTGTCAACGGCGTCGTGGAGACACGTCGCGGGCACCACCTGACCGGTGGAGACGTCGTTGTCGTCGATCACCCCGCAGGTCAGGTGGGCGCCGCCGTCGAGCAGCTGGGGCCCGGGCAATGAGCCCGGACCCCAGCACCAGGAACAGTCGGCCGACTTAGCCCTCCTGCCTCCGCTCCGATCCCGTCGGTGCGTTCTCGGCACCGTCGACGGCGCGAGTATCGGCACTCGGGTCCTGCGCGGCCTCGTCAGTGCTGTCCTGGCAACTCTCACCGGCTGCGTCGTCGCCGTCAGTGGTCGATGACAGGCTGGTGTGCAGCTCGATGGTCTCGACCTCATGCGGCTCGTTGGCCGTCGTGACCGCGGTGGTGACCGAGTCGACCAGGACCTGGTTGGCCAGCGAGTGCCGCAGCAGCATGGGGTCGTTGTTGAGATCCTTGTAGAGCGAGACGCACAGCAGCAGCATCACGAAGACGAAGGGCAGCGCCGAGACGATCGTGATGTCCCGCAGACCGGTGAGGACCTCACGCGGATCATCCCCACCGGCGAGCAGCATGGCTGAGGCCACGCCGCCTGTGGCCACGCCCCAGAAGACGACCGTGAAGCGGCTCGGATCGGTGGCACCGTTCTCCGAGAGCCCTCCCATGACGATGGAGGCCGAGTCGGCACCGGTGACGAAGAAGATCGCCACCAGGACGACTGCCAGCACCATGAGGACGATGAGGACCACCTTGTGCACGGGCATGGCGTTGAGCAGGTCGAACAGGATCGTGTCGAAGTTCAGGTCGGGCGTGCCATCGGCCTTGAGATGGACAAGGGAGTGCGCCGCCTGGCCGGCGCGCTCGGCGCGTTCCTGGAGCCCGATGGCGCCGCCACCGAAGATGGCGAACCAGATGAGGGAGACGACCGAGGGGACGAACATGACCCCGGTAACGAATTGCCGGATGGTGCGGCCGCGCGAGATGCGGGCGATGAACATGCCCACGAAGGGCGTCCAGGAGATCCACCAGGCCCAGTAGAAGATCGTCCAGGAGGACAGCCACTGGGCCATGTCCTGATTGCCCACAGCCGCCGTGCGCGAGGCCATGGCGGGCAGCTCGTCGATGAAGTTGCCGATCGCCGAGGGGATGATGTTGAGGATGAACAGGGTGGGTCCGCCGATGAAGACGATGATCGCCAGCAGCACAGCCAGCACCATGTTGATGTTCGACAGCCACTGGATGCCCTTCTCAATGCCGGAGATCGCGGAGGCCACGAAGCAGGCCGTCAGGATCGCGATGATGCCGACCATCATCGCGGGGGTGGACTTGGTGACGAGGTTGGTCGACACCATGCCCCCGCCGATCTGCAGGGCTCCCAGCCCCAGGGAGCAGGCCGACCCGAACAGGGTGGCAACGATCGCCAGGATGTTGATGATGCGCCCGCCGATCCCGTCGATGGCCTGGCGCCCGAACAGGGAGGTGAACATGGCCGAGAAGAGCTGGGAGCGTCCCAGTCGGTAGGTTCCGTAGGCCATCCCGAGCCCCACCAGGGCATACATCGCCCACGGGTAGATGGTCCAGTGGAACATGGCCGTGCCCAGGGCGGTACTGGCGGCCTGGGCGGTCTGAGGGTCGACGGTGTCCGGCGGGGGCGACATGTAGAAGTAGAGCGGCTCGCCGACCCCGTAAAAAATCAGTCCGATACCCATTCCCGTGGCGAACATCATGGAGACCCAGGAGCCGGTGGAGTACTCGGGCTCCTCTCCGTCCCCACCCAGGGGGATCTTGCCGAACCGGGAGGCCGCCACGAAGACGACGAAGACGACGAACAGGGTCGAGGACAGGACGAACAGCCAACCGAAGTTGCTGATCGTTCCCCCCAGGGCCCACTTGGAGGCCCTCCCCAGACCGTGCGGAGAGATGAAGCCCCACACGACGAAGGCGATGGTCGCGGCCGCGGCGACGCCGAAGACCACCTTGTCCATTCCCTCACCGACGTCGTGGGGCTGGCGGGAGACCGATCTCCTCAGGCGGTCGAGCAGGTGACGCTGGCGGCGTTTCACGGTTGCCGGGGAGGTCTGGAAGGCCGGCGTCGCGGCCGCCGCGCCCTGGAGGACCTCCCCTGTCCGCCCTTCCTGCGGGCCGGCGTCCCGCTCCTCTTGCTGCGTCAACGTTGGAGGGTTGAAATCCTCGTCACTCATCAAATTACCTCATAGACAATACAGTCACCGACTGCTTGTGGACATTACGAGAGTATCAAGATGAAGACGGGGCGCCACGTGAGCACCAACCCTGGTGGAGGTGGCACGACCTGTGGGAATACCGCCTCAAAAACGGCTTCCACCTTCCCGAAGGCGGACCTGCCGCCCTAAGGAAAGCCGGCGTGTGGCGCACTGATGAGGACACAGTGAGATCACAAACGGGTTTGCGAACGGTGCCCGCTCGGGCTGGCATCGGTTGCTCGACGTCCCCATCGGGGCGGGCGATCCACTCCCTGGGAAACGGCTTTCTAGTGGCGCAGGCACCCCGGTCCAAGAAGGGCCTTGATGTCGGAGTAGAAGGCGGGCGAGGCCTCCACCCGTAGCGAGGCGTCCAGCTGGGTACGCACCTCGCGCCCCGGGCTGGTCAGCGTCAGACGGACCGTCGAGCCACCCGGGTGCTTGGTGAGCACGTCCTTGAACTGCTCCACCAGAGGCCCGGTGCACCGGTTGGTGGGAAGGGTGATGAGGACCGCCTCGTGGGCGGCGCTGGAGATGTCCGGGATCGTCATCTCCTGGGCGTAGA
>ERZ772971.1599-NODE-1599-length-12967-cov-12.883984_pt1 | contig 12967 bp, 9 predicted proteins | sample MGYA00511943_ERZ772971 | MGnify/ENA primary metagenome ERZ772971 (study PRJEB29015, sample SAMEA2737929) | human oral metagenome | biome: human oral; feature: human-associated habitat; material: dental | place: China | collected 2144 ... | reverse complement strand
CACGGTGAGTTTCACCGGTGTAAATCTGCCGCGGCCGATTAATCTTCGTCGTGGTAGCCAACTGCTCCCGATACTGGGCAATCCACCCGGGCAGCCGCCCAATAGCAAACAGCACCGTAAAGAAATCCGTGGGGAAGCCCATGGCCCGATAGATCAAACCGGTGTAGAAATCCACATTCGGGTACAGCTTCCGGGAGATGAAATACTCATCGTTGAGCGCAATCTCCTCCAGCTTCATGGCCAAATCCAACAAGTGGTCACCACCCAAATGATCCAGAATCTGGTGGGCGGTATCCTTCACGATTGCGGCCCGCGGATCATAATTCTTGTACACGCGGTGGCCGAAGCCCATGAGCCGCACGCCCTTTTCCTTATTCTTCACCCGGCTCATGAAGTCGGTAGCGTCACCACCGTTTGCGGCAATCTTCTCCAGCATCTCCAGCACCGCCTGGTTTGCCCCACCATGCAGTGGGCCAGACAACGCATTAATGCCACCAGCAATGGCCACAAACATATTCGCCTGGGCGGAAGCAATCATGCGCACCGTCGACGTGGAACAGTTCTGCTCATGGTCTGCATGCAAAATAAGCAACTTGTCCAAGGCCTTCGACACCACCGGGTCCACCTCATAAGGCTCGGTAGGATAGCCGAACATCATGCGCAGGAAATTCTTCCTAGCATTGAGCGAGTTATCAGGATACATGTATGGTGCACCCTTCGACGCCCGGTAAGCATAGGCGGCAAGCATCGGCACCTTCGCCAAAAGTCGCACTGACGCCTTGTCCAACTGCGCCTCATCCAACGGATCAAGCTGGTCCTGGTAATAGGTGGAAAGAATATTCACCGACGATGCCAGCACCGACATGGGGTGGGCATTTCGTGGGAAGATCTTAAACTGCGCCTTGAAATCCTCATCCAACAACGTGTGATGGCGAATTTCACTATTAAAATGCTCCAACTCTTGCTGATTCGGCATCTTCCCCTTAATCAGCAGGTAAGACACCTCATTGAATGTGGCATTCTGTGCCAAATCCGCAATATCGTAACCGCGGTGCCTAAGAATCCCCTGCTCACCATCAATATAGGTGATCTTCGACTCTGTAGAACCGGTGGAAACATAACCCGGGTCGAAAGCAACAAGGTTGGTTTCGGCCAGCATGTTTCCCAATACCACGCCGCTATAGCCCTCGGTGGACTCAATGATGTCCATCTCATACTCGCCGCCAGGATAATGCAATACAGCCTTCTCGTTATTGGCAGTCATAGCTTCCCTTTCTAAGAAAAAATTTTCGGTTTTCTTCTCCCCGCGTCACATCGCCATGCTTGACGACGAATCGTTCCGCGGGAAATAACCGGATGGCGCCACACCGCCCCACCGATTATGAAATTATGCAATACCTCAGCCATCATCACTATCATTTTTCGGCGAAAACCCACGAAGCAACGGACACAACAATACCCGGCAAAAATCATGGCAATTTCCAGCCGGATACCAGGCCTAAGTCACAGGAAATTCTACAACAAAGAACGATTTTCATCTGCGATGGTGCCTAGCATGAGATTACCTATTTTTAGCCCAGCGTGGGGAACCGCATAATGTATCAAAAGTTGTGACCCCTGCGACAAATACTATTTCCGCAGGACATTGGTGCAGCTCACCATTTTTCCCACCACCCCCGACCACCCCCGCCTTCGTAAAGGGCAGACATTCACCAGTACGAAAAATCTCTACCCGCCCCTTATGCAGCGAAGATTACCGGTAGAATTTGAGCCAGCGTACCTATAGCCACGACCCGGCATGCAACTATATTCAGTTATAAGTTAAGCAAACCGGACGTAACTATCACGCGACAAAATTTCCACTCCGCCTAGAAAGCACACACATGACCGACCAGTTCCCCGCTCTCCCCACCGAGCTCCTCCCAGCCGATCCCCGGTTCGGATGCGGCCCCTCCAAAGTTCGCCCAGGCCAAATCGACGCCATTGTCGCAGGCAGCCGCGCCATCATCGGCACCTCCCACCGGCAACCAGCGGTGAAAAATGTGGTGGGCAGCATTCGCGCCGGGTTGGCGGAATTGTTTGCATTGCCGGCCGGGTATGAGATCGTTTGTTCGCTTGGTGGGGCCACGGCCTTTTGGGATGCGGCCACATTCGGCCTCATCGCTAAGAAGTCGGGGCACTTGGCGTTTGGCGAGTTTTCGGCAAAATTCGCCGCGGCATCAGCAAAAGCCCCGTGGCTGGATGAGCCTACGGTGATATCGGCCGAGCCCGGGGACGCCCCCGCCCCGCAGGCGATGCCTGGCTGCGACGTGATCGCCTGGGCGCATAATGAGACTTCCACGGGCGCTATGGTGCCGATAACCCGCCCGGCGGGTTCGGAGGGGTCGCTGGTGGTCATTGACGCAACATCGGGTGCGGGCGGGTTGCCGGTCGATATGTCGCAGGCCGACGTGTATTATTTCTCGCCGCAAAAGTGTTTCGCTTCGGACGGTGGGCTGTGGTTCGCCGCCATGAGCCCGGCTGCTTTAGAACGTATTGCCGAGATTAATGCGAGCGATCGGTTTATCCCAGAATTCCTCAATTTGCAAACCGCTGTGGATAATTCCCGCAAAAACCAAACGTATAACACGCCGGCGGTCGCTACCTTATTGATGCTTGAAGACCAGGTGAAGTGGATGAATGATAATGGTGGCCTGGCCGGAATGGTGGCACGGTCTACCGCAAACTCGGACACCCTTTACGACTGGGCGAACCAACGGGAAGAGGCATCGTGCTTTGTGAGTGATCCGAATAAGCGTTCGCTCGTTGTTGGTACCATTGATTTTGTCGACTCCATTGATGCGGCGCTCTTGGCAAAGATCTTACGCACCAATGGCATTCTCGATGTGGAACCGTATCGGAAACTCGGCCGAAACCAATTGCGGATTGGCATGTTCCCGGCAATCGACCAATCGGATATCGCCTTGTTGACGCAGGCAATTGATTGGGTGCTGGATCATGGTTACGCATCGGCAAGCTAACGAAATTTCTCCCTGAAATTATGCCCACCATGCAACTAAAAAGTTTAACTTTAAAGTAGCACTTTAGAGATAGGTTTTATATTTAACCGCATGGAGTCGGGTTTTTAAACCGACGTGGGCACAGTTGTGGGTTAAGGTAGGTACGAAAGTATCCGCGCATCTACTGCCGTATTTTTGTTCATGATCTTCATTGCATAAGGAGCTGGTGTTACATGAAGGAGCTCTTCCTGGTCTCCGCCGAATCCACCAAGGATTCCTTGGTGTTACGCACTGAGGATGATGAACAATATTTTCTCGTTGTCACCGACGATTTACGCACTGCACTGGTGGGTGACTCACTCACCCCGGCTGCCGACATCGCCGACGCTGACCAGGAGACAGCAGATACCGCTAGCTCCTCTATCAGCTATATCGCCCCCCTCCACCTTGCGGCCTCAACCAGCCCGGACAAGGAGAAGGACGCAGAGAGCGACACCGATGATACCGAGGCTGCCGCTCACGCTGATGCAAAGAAATCCGCAACTTCTTCGTCGCCTATCACCGCGGTTTATTCCGCCAGTATGAACCGTGCCGCCACGGCGAGAGACACCCAGCTCAGCAAGCTCGACCCTCGACTGTCGGCGCCGCTGAAGATGACGCCCCGGGAAATCCAAAGTCGAATCCGTGGCGGGGCAAGCGTCGCCGAAATCGCCGCGGCGAACGATGTTCCCGAATCCCGGATCGAGAGTTACGCTCACCCGGTGCTCCTAGAACGCTCCCAAAAAGCAGAAATGGCGAAGCGCGCCCACCCGGTTCGTGATGATGGCCCGGCGCGACTCACGCTGTGGGAAATCCTTGACACAGTTTTCACTGCCCGCGGCCTCGACGTCCGTAACTCCAGCTGGGACTCCTACCGAGACACCACCGGACAATGGGTAGTGACCGTCAGCTGGACGTCAGGAGCCGCGGAACACCTAGCCGAATGGTCATATCACCAACAAGGCATGACAAGCGCTACCGCGGTGGCACGCAATGGTTTGGCCGCCAGCCTCATTGACCCAGATTTTGTGCCGCCGGTCCGGAGCTTGTCGGCCATTACCTCCCCCATCCCCGTTGTCACTGATGATCTGATTGACAACCCCCAAAAAGTGCAGCAGATTTCCGCACAGCAACAACCGGTGGTGAGCGAAGAAACCACAGGTGAAGCCATTCATGATTCCCCGCAAACCGCCCAAACTCGACGGCGTCGTAAAGCGGTAACACCGCATTGGGAAGACGTATTGCTAGGGGTGCGGAGCAACGCGAAACGCCCACGTAAGTAAGATGTTTTTATCACTTTTATCGTCGGGGAGTTAACTTCCCTTTTTGTTTTTACTAAGGTCTTAACCACAGCAATACTTGCTACTGTCTGCGTAGAAAAAGGATAGATGCAGTGGATCATTCATCCCACGACACGGTAATCACCCTGTGGTTTGTCACCGCCACCCACCCGGAAAAGGTGATAGCAACCATGCCACGGGCCGACCGGGGTTTCGGGCGTAAGCTGCTCTCGCAGCTCAATCCGCGGTGGCCGATCACCCCCATTGGGCAGTTCGCGCTCAACCGCTCTGCCCAGCCTTCGCGTTCAGAATTTTATATTGCCGGTTTTCCGGGGCTGTCTATTATCCAAACGGTCGTGGATGATTTCACCATGATCTCCGGTATTGACCAGGCCCTGCGAACCGCTATCCCTGCCGAAAACGTGTACGCCATTGCCACCAATGCTGGCACAAGTTATGGGGCATTTGCGCACTGGTCTCGTGGAAACCTCAAGCGGGCATTCGCCGCAGTGAACGAAAGAGTGTACGAAGACTTGGGGCTCGTGGAAACATTCGAAAGCTCCTACTGGGCTGGGTATCACACCACCGAAACATCTGGCCTCACGCTTCCGTTTAGCCCTATCGATCTGGCTCTCCATGCCCAACGTTCTTGGCTTGGCTTCGACATGGCTACCTGCCCGGATATCAATATAGTTGCCTACGCTGTTGATGGCCGCCCCGAGCCGAAAATCACCTACCGGCAGCCCATTGACGCTAGACCGCTCACGGAACGCACCACCACAAAACTCAGCCTGGGCTCCACCCGGAGCAATGGCGAGTTCGACGACTATGAGCTTCCTGACGAGTTTAACGACGTCGACAGCGGCACCAAATACGCAGAGGAAGCAGTCGCGCTCACTAAAAAATCGGTGACCAAAACCAAAGGTTTTGCTGCCCGGTTCCGGGAGCGTTTGGCCGGCATAGGTCATGGTTTGAAGGAACGCCTGCGGCACACCGATCGGCCAACCCCGCAGCCGAAGAAACCTGCCGCACTCCCCTCGGCCGCAAGCACGACGCCCGCAGCCGCAAAGGAAGCTACCAAAGACAATAAGAAGACGGATCACGCCAGCGCTACAAAAGCCAAGGCAGCGAAGGCGTCAGAGAGCAGTTCCGCGAAGCAAACCACAACCAAGGCTGTCAGCACCAAATCCATCAGCACAACTGATGCGATTGGAACCGACGCCATCGCCAACAAATCAACGGCTTCGCAGGGTGCTGCACAGGAGAAAGACCAGCAGAACGCAACAACGAAGACAGCTCAACCGGCTGCAACGGCAGCTACGAAAAAACCAGCCGACACCACCGAAACTATTGACTCTCAGGCAGTCAAGGCCGGCGTGAAGAAGGCGCAAGCCACAGCCAGCGCAAGCAGGTCAGCAGATAAACCGAAGGAAGCGGCGCAAACTGCTAAGGAGGCATCGGTACAGAAAGCAGAAAGCACAGGTACCAAACCGGCTGCTGCGGCAGCCACCGCCAAACCGGTCGCGTCGAAGACGACCGCTAGCGCTAAACCAGTCACTTCGAAGATTGCCGCTGCCGCCGCTGATTCGGCAAAACCGAAGGCAACCAAGACACCAGCTAAAACCACCGCCAAGGCTACCAAGGCAACAAAGACCGCCACGAAGGCAACGAAAACGGTCAAGAAAACCACGACGAAAGCAGTCAAGCAGACCACCAAGGCCACGGCAAAAGCAACGACGAAAGCTCCCGAAACGGCGGCTTTCCCTTCCAGCGAATCGGCGACGGCTGCGAAACCAACCCCCAAGTCGGGAATAAGAGTGCCTGCCAAGAGCACCACGAGCGCCCAGAAGCCAGTCCCCACAGAAAGCCCCGAAACGAAGGCGTTCCCGGCCGAAACCTCTCCTGCGGAGGAGGCCCCACAAAAGAAGCGCCGCACGCTCGGAACCCGCACCACCCGAAGTAAGAAGAGTTAGGAAACCATAGCGCTATTCACCATGGGTCATGCAGCCTCGCTGTCGCTCATAGAGTGCAATGGCGGCAGCGGTGGCCACGTTCAGCGAGTCCGTGCCCGCAGACATGGGAATGCGTGCACGAATGTCTGTTCGATGCATGGTTCGTTCGGATAATCCTGGCCCTTCTGCCCCCACCAGCAGCGCGATCTTCTGATATGGCATGCCATTGTCATCGTATAATGCCTGATCTAATGGCACTGCATCTTCGTGAGGGGTCAGTGACACTAACTGAAATCCAGATCCTTTCAGCTGTTCTAAGCCATAATGCCAGTTTGTATGTTTTCCCTCAAAACTAGCATGGGGTAGGCGAAGTACATGTCCCATGGAGACCCGAACGGAGCGGCGATACAACGGATCCGCGCACCCATTACCGAATAGAATCGCATCAACCCCCAGCCCAGCGGCATTACGAAATATCGAACCTATGTTCTCGTGGTCGCCGACGCCTTCTAGCACCACCACGGTAGTGGCTGTCTTCAGAACCTCGCTGAGGCTGAGCTCCGGTACCCGATTCGCAGCAGCCAACAAGCCACGATGCATGTCGTATCCTGCGACTTGAGCCAGGGTTTCCCGATCCAGTGAATAAATGTCAATACCTGCCACAAGATCGGCGATATGCGGTTGGGAAAGGAATTTTTCCAGCTTTGCTGGAAACCCCACCAGGGTGCGCACCGGGTATCGAGAGGCGAGCAATCGTTCAACGATCAAGGGTCCTTCCGCGATCACTAGCCCTTTGCCACCGGGAAGATCGGGTCGATTATCGGAGTGTTTGAGGTCACGAAAGTCGTCGAGCCGAGGATCGGTGGGATCCGATATGTGGGTGATCATCATGGTGTTTAAGCGTATGCGATGGTCCTGGCATTGTGAACATTGGTTGATACTTGATCGCTCGTGCCGGTTACCAATCCTTCTTGGAGCTTTGAGCAAAATCACCGGAAGCATCAGTAAACCCATTCTTCATCAGAAGGGGAGCTTGTGGCTTGTCGCAGCCGCAACCGCTGTCTCACCAAGGCGGGTATCGCTAGTGATAAGCACTACACGAGCATGCATTCGGCAGTAACCACGAACACCAAACCTTCGGCTTTGTCGCGCAAAGCTCCACTTCCACATGTCGTCGTGGCGTCTGGCTCGATGTTGTTTGAAAAGTGGAGCTTTCGAAAACCACCAGTATGGTCTTCTAGTCCCAACCCGCCATGCTCAACCCACTTTCAAGCGGATTTCCAGCCTAGATTCCAATCTTCAGGAGGGCCATAACGTGGCCAAAGCTCCACTTTTGTCTCCATCACTGCCCTATCTCACGTCGTAATCCAGAAGTGGAGCTTTCCCCGCATCCCACCATGCTCCCGCACACGCATGCCCCTGAATAGCTGGCCTGGTAACAGCAAACTTCGATACGAAGATGCGGAAAACCCCCAGTGCCCATCTCACTGCATGTGTTTCGGTTGCAGCGGGAAATTTGGGATAGGACTGGGGGTTCGTGCTGGAGCTATCCGGGCGTCCCAAGATTTTTCCAGGGGTTGTCGCCGGCCAGAAAAGCCTGCGAAAAGTTAGCTCACTGCATTGAGGAGGGGGTTAGCGGCAAAATACACCAGGAATAGTGCCGAAAGCAGCCACATGATCCAGTGCACTTCCTTGGCTTTCCCGGCCGCAGCCTGCATGAGAACGTAGGAGATGAAGCCCACGCCAATACCGTTAGCAATCGAATAGGTAAACGGCATGATCACGATGGTGAGGAATGCCGGCAACGCAATGTGAAACTGGGTGAAATCAATATCGCGGATTTGTCCCATCATGAGCGCCCCCACAACGACCAGCACTGGCGAAGCAGCCTCGATGGGAACGATCGAATACAAAGGCGTTAAGAACATCGCCAGGAGGAAGAGCAGGCCGGTCACCACGTTGGCCAGGCCGGTGCGCGCACCATCGGCAATGCCCGCCGCGGAATCCACATACACCGTGTTCGAGGACGCACTGGCACCGCCGCCAACGATAGCACCGGCGCCTTCAACGATCAGGGCGGTCTTCAGGTTTGGCAGATTATCATTTTCGTCGGTGAGTCCGGCCTGCTTGCCGAGCGCAGTCATGGTGCCCATGGCGTCGAAAAAGTTCGCAAGAACCAGGGTGAACAGGATCAGAACCGCAGCCAGCACTCCAATGCGGCTAAAAGCCCCGAACAGGGAAACCCCACCCACGATCGACAGGTCTGGGATGCCACCAATGCTGTCCGGGAGAGTGGGGACCGCCAGATTCCAGCCGGTGGGCACGGATTTGCCGTCCACCACGGAGGGCCCGGCGTGGGTGATTGCTTCAACGATCATGGCGATGATGGTGGTCACCACAATACCGATAAACAGTCCGCCGCGAACCCGGCGTGCAACGAGAATGCCGCAGATGACCAGACCGATGACAAACACAAAAGTCGGCCAGGAGGAGATGGAGCCCCCGGTGCCCAGCCCCACGGGAACGGTGGTGTGGGCGGAGTCGGGGATGCGTCGAACGAAACCGGCGTCGACCAGACCGATCATTGCGATGAACATGCCAATGCCGACACCCATTGCGGCCTTGATTTCGCGGGGGATGGCGTTGAATACCGCCATGCGGAACCCGGAAAGCGCGAGGGCCACGATGATAACACCGTCGAGGACGACGAGCCCCATGGCCTCGGGCCAGGTGAGACCTTCGGTGGCAACGAGGGTGACTGCCACAAGGGTGTTGATGCCCAGGCCGGTGGCAATACCGAAGGGATATTTAGCAATGGCACCGAAGGCGATGGTCATAACGCCGGCGGCGAGGGCGGTGGCTGCTGCGACTTGGGGAACACCGAGGACGGTGCCGTTAATGTCGGCACCGGTACCGAGGATGAGGGGGTTGAGGATGATGATGTAGGCCATTGCGAAGAATGTGACTACACCAGCGCGGATCTCGGTGCTCACGGTGGAGCCGCGTTTGGAGATCTCGAAATAGCGGTCGAGGGCACTTGGTGTGTCGACCGCAGCGGTTTTTGCCATGGTTACTCCTGGGTTTTTATGGTGGTGTTGTCAGTCATGTCAGCACAAAAGGAAAAAATGTCGTAGATATTTTTGTGTTTTGGTGGTATTGCGATGACGTCTGACAACAAATAGCAAAACTTCCACCTATCAGAATGGCACTTTACCTGCGTAAAGAACAAACTTTCTTGCAGTGAAAGTGATGCAGACAACATGATATCAATGTTGGTGGGCGACATTTAAATATCGATGGGGATGGTTTTGTCGTCGTCGAAAGGCTCGGCGGTGGTTCCCAGGGGTTCCGGTTGGGGGGTTTCGGAGTGGGCGCCGCAACCGTAGGTGGCGGCAACGATGGTGCCGTCGGCGGAGTATTCGTTGGCGCACACGCCAACATCAGTGGTGGTGGCGAGCGGAAGATAGAAGGCGCAGGTGGCGCAGGTGAATGCGGCCTGGCGCGCGTAAGATGATTGTGGCCCGTGTTCGCCGGTTTTCCAACGCTGGAGCGCTTGGCTCAGCCCGGTTTGTGAGAGCATGCGCGGCTGGTTCTTGCTTGTCGACGCCTTGTGCTGCTGGGTGATTGCCGCCTCGTCGGGATCGGTGGTGAGTCGGCTGTCGTCGATGGGGGCAGGCATGATGTCACCAGGGCCAAGATCACCGGGTTGGATGCGTTGCTGGTAGGGAACCCATTCCGGGGCTTTCAGGGCGGTGCCACCAGGAACGAGGGCAAGTTCGGAAACGGTGATCCAGTGGGAGCCACGGGCGCAGGCGAGTACAACATTCCATTCCCACCCGGGATAGCCGGGCACGTCGGCGGCGAATCGGTGGGTGGCGGTGGTGGTTTTGATGTGGGTTACACCAAGGTGACGGCCGGCTCTGCCGTCGTCTAGCTCATTAATGGCGTTACGCGCAATAGTGGTTGCGAGTTTACTCAGTAGGGGCTGGCGTGGTTTTTTGCTGGTATTACTTCTTCCGTTTACATCATGTGGCACAGTTCCATTATTTCGCATGGGGGTTTCGTCATGCACATAATGGTTTTATGTTGACTATTCCGCGTTTCGTGTTTCCGGTGTCTGTCATGACTGTGGCGGCGTTGATGTTGGCTGGTTGTGGCGGTGGTGATTCTGGCACGTTACAATCATCGGGACCGTCAACAACCGCCGAGGTGACTCATGAGGTAGAGCGACTGGGGGTTGAGGTTGTTGCCAGGCACCCGTTTGACGCAACGTCTTTTACTCAGGGGCTAGAGGTGGCCGGAGATAAGTTGCTGGTCAGTACGGGTTGGGAGGGGAAGAGTCGGATTTATCACACCACTGTGGATAATGTGCAGTCGAATTCGCAGGATATTGATCGTCGTCAGTTCGGGGAGGGCGCGACCCAGGTGGGGAATGTGGTGTGGGAGTTGACGTGGCGGGATGGGGTTGCATATAAGCGGGATGCGGCAACGTTAGCGGAGCTTGGGACGGCCAAATATTCCGGCGAGGGGTGGGGGTTGTGTTCGTTTTCTGATGTGGTGGTGATGTCGGATGGTACGGATGAGTTGCGGTTTCTGGACCCGGATACGTTTGCGGAGAAGTCTCGGGTGAAGGTGACACTTTCCGGCACACCGGCGGCTGAGCTTAATGAGTTGGATTGCGTCACTGGTGATAATGGTCAACGCCTGGTGTATTCGAATGTGTTTTTGAGTACAGATATTTATCGTATTGATGCGAGTTCGGGGAAGGTGACGGGGATTATTGATGCTTCGACGGTGCCGAATAATGCGGCACCAGATCCGAATAATGTGCTCAATGGGATTGCGCACATTCCAGGGAGTGACCGATTTTATGTGACCGGTAAGCGGTGGCCGGATTTGTACGAGGTTCGGTTTGTGAAACCTACAAGCTAGGACGCTAGGATAAGCTTCCATGAGTCGAAAATCACGCCGGAAAAACCTGCAGCAAATCGTGGCCCTCTTGGTGGCTGTTGTTGTGGTGGTTATTGCCTCGGTGGCGTTCCAGCGATGGTGGAATAATCGGCCCGGCCCCGAGCCCAAGGATGTGGCTATCACCGTGACGGTGAACGGCACAGAGCAGGAGGTACTTCCCTACAGCATTTGCGAGTTGGGAAGTGACTGTGTGGAGAATAAGGTCACGATGCTTGATGTTGCGGATGACGCCAAGATCAGCATTAAAGTGCCACGATATGTTTATGACCATGAGTGGACCCAGCTCACTATTTACGACAATCCGGCGGCCAATGATGAGAAGCTCCATGGCGCGCATGAGCGAGACACGATTGAGGTCCCGGTGACTATCGACCCGGTGGGCGACAATAAAGATGTCCGCCCGCGGCTGGTGGTGGTGGAGATCCGGTCGGTCATGATTGGGCATGATGCTCAGGGGGAGCAGACGCCGCAGACCGCCACATGGTCGTTGGGGATTCCAGAAAAGAAATAGCACTCCTATCAAGGGCAAGGCGTTCCTCATTGCAAGCTCCACTTCAAACATGAGGTGGAGCTTTCCCAGCCAACGGGAGATCGGGGAAATTTTTCTCCCCAGCCAATTCCTGGTTTGTTGCGACATACATCACTCATAGCGTGTGAATATGGGCAGCTGGCACCCCCCTCAAAGTGGGCTAACGGAATGAAAGCTCCATTTCCGGGCCACCTGCGAAGGCGCACACAAGTCCAAGCCGGGAAGTGGAGCTTTCGAAAAATCATGGCAGCAAATATTACCGATTTCATCCTTGGTTTTCGGCCATAGCCCCACAGGCATCCCAGCTATGACCCCCCAATTCTTGGAATACCAACCTAGTCCGAGCAGGCAAAAGCTCCCTTTTTGATGCCGTTAGGTTTTTGAAACGCCCCTTGGATTGGCGCATGGGTTTTGGGTGCAGACAACAAAACACCAAGCTGTCCCCGCCGGCAGCTTGGTGATTGTCGATTGTTGACTATTCCTATATTACCCGTCCAACTCCTTCGCAATGATCCGTAGCGCTTCTGCGATTTGTTTCCCTTCTTTCCGGTCAGGGTAGCGGCCGGCGGTCAGGGGCGGTTGGACTCGTTCTTCCAGGGTGGTCACCATGTCGGCGATAAGGGATCCTAATTCTTCCGGTGTGTATTTATGCTTTGTTTGCCGGTTTCGGGAGCGAGGTCGGGGCTCATCGAGGATCTTCATGCGCAACGCCTGCGGCCCACGGGCGCCGGAGGCGAAGTCGAAGTCTACTCGTTGACCCCGGTGCAATTCGGTCACACCATGAGGAAGCACGGATTTACTCACATAGCAGTCTTCACCGTCAGGGTTGGAGATAAAACCAAAGCCACGGTCCGGGTCATACCATTTCACTTTGCCAATAGGCATATCTTTCAAACCTTTCTATTAATACAAAATTTTTTAAAAGAGTTACATGCTATCAGCAGTCATCTTAACGGCAATAACCAACGAGGTGGTTGGTCTAATGGAGATCACAGTAGATTCCTCGGGATTCCTCGATAAAAAGTGTGCGACATAACAGTGAACAAATGGGGGATTTGAATGAATTCTGGTGGCAGCAGATTAGACTGGCAGATAACGGAAAAATAACAACAGACCATATAGATGTAATATGGATCACATATCTTGCAGTTTTCTATCGTGGCCTGCTAGTTTTATTCCGATCAAGACCACTTTTTG
>ERZ772971.1597-NODE-1597-length-12975-cov-6.893576_pt1 | contig 12975 bp, 11 predicted proteins | sample MGYA00511943_ERZ772971 | MGnify/ENA primary metagenome ERZ772971 (study PRJEB29015, sample SAMEA2737929) | human oral metagenome | biome: human oral; feature: human-associated habitat; material: dental | place: China | collected 2144 ... | reverse complement strand
GAGCAGATTGGGGTGGAGCCTCTGACGCTCCTGCAGAAGTAGTGCAGGGTTGAAGGAGTTGCGAGAGCGGGGTTGTGGTGGATGGGGAGTAAGTTTCGCTCTGGCGGCGCTGCTGTCACGTCTTCCCTCGTCGCGCTGAAGCGCCGTCGAGCATCACTTATTCGTCAGTCGCCGAAGTCGCTTCTTGAGATCGCGTTTCAAATCAAAGCCATCATGGGTACTAATGTCCTCCATGTCGTACTTCAAGTAGCGAATCGACTGAAGGTCAAACGGGACATCACTAGAATCTTGTGTCAGCATGACGGTTTTACGCGGAAGTGCGTGGGACAGTCCGACTTCATAGAAAACATTCGGATTGCGGCCAGTTAGGTCGGCCACGATAACTTCCGCACGCCACAGCAGAGAGGCTACATCGGCCATGATGTGGTCACTGTCCCAAATGTCATCAACGCGTCGGCAGTATAACCCTGCATCGGAGACGGCTTCCTTAATAGTATCGTAAACAGCATCATATTCTGTGTCGAACGGCATCATCACTGCCACGAGGGACGAATCCCGAGCCTCGGTAGTTGGGAAGCTAATCGCGCTGGAACCCTCAGAGCCGCTCGTTGTGGCTGCTAAAAACACGTGCTTAAGAAGCACTTCATATAGGTCAACATCCTTGACCGACCACCGTGTCCGATTCCAACCCCAGCAATCTGAATCAGCGTCAAGAGCGGTGGTGAGTTCCTCTATGACTCCGGTGGCGATTGGCGGAATGGAGGAGTCTGGCTGGAATTCGAAAATGATATCCTTGCCAACTTCCGTTATGCTGACAATTCGTCCGATCTGTGCAATTTGCTCAGCGGTGCTGTCGCCTATCTCGGGCATGATGAGCGCTGGAAACTTCGTAAGTTCGCAATGTAAATCATCACCTAAAACGCTACGAACCTCTTGTGACGTCGATTCGAGGAAACGCTCCTTGGCGATTCCTCCTTCATGAGATCCAACGATCAAATTAAACATGCAAGTCCCCCGGTAGGATTATCTGCATCGTAGTGCAGCCGTCGGCCGCAACATCCTCAACGCATCTTACCGCGTGATCAGCGAGAAAACTAGAGAACTGTCATTAAAAGATGGTTATCAATGCAGCACTACTGCGGTATCTCAATTATATGTAGTGACAGAGAATTGTCGTTGCTTCTGAAGCATCCTGGCTATCTCCACGCTCATGCTGGAATAGTTCGTCGATCAACTATGTTGGGGCCGACAGGCACCGTGTAGGCCTGCGGGCTGGAAGACATAGCTACTGGAGAAAGTGAGCACCCAACGATATACTAATGGAATGCGTCCGGCACAGTATTGGGACATCAGTTCTTGGAACGAACCGAGCAAAAACACCCTCGACAGACTTCCAGATTATTGTCATAGCTGGTCAGTCATGGGGCGACTCAGGGAACGCTATCGAATCAACGATACGTCAACCTCGCAAAGTGGGCCAAAATGGGAAACCATTGTTGTGCTCGCATTTATTACTCAGCCAGCTGATGCGCTAGAGTTGCTGGCAGGCAACGGTGTGGTGTTGAATCTACGCTCCGGTAATCGATGGGACGTATTTTTCCCTGGTTATTTTCGGACAGTATCAAGCGACGATAAAGTATTTCTGCCTGGGTCTACGTCAGTTGGTGATGGTTTTCTGTCGAACTGGTACTTTAATGCCAAGGACTTTGATACCATGCGCAGACGGGTGGAGAAGATGAGCCGAGGTCGATTCGTCTACGACGGACGGCCAACTATCATGGTGGTGCGAGCCATCTACGACGACTATGGTGAGCCATCTATCGACTGGAGTTCTGTTGCATTTGGTCCTCTATCAGATCGTCGTCATGGGGTGGAAACGCTTTCGCTGAATGAGGTCGTACACCGCATTAGCATCGATCTGGAACGTGGTAACGAAAATCCAAATTGGGGTATATCAGAACTGTTGGATTACAACAGGCGCGTGGATCTACCAGTAAAAAGCGCGGCGACTGATACAGTAATTGCTGTTGCTGGCGGAACTTTAGCGACGTGGCTTGGGCGAATGCTTGGAATGAACTAATGCTAGCTCCGCTACGGCAAACCGACAATATACCCACCGTCAACCTGTTGATTAGAATTATCAAGTACTCGCAAGCGAAAGTATCTGTCGCACACATATCAGACCATTACTTTTGAAATCGAGCTTACCTCTTCATCTTCCGCAGTTTCTCCGTTATAGCCTTGACCTGACCAAGGCCATAATTGTCCGCATACTTGTAGGCTTCATCAGCCTGCTTCGTTTTCTCCTTCAATTGCTTCTCTGCCCGTTTCCTCTCGTCTTTGCTGCTAAGATAAACTGCGAGCCAGATCATGAAGACTATGAGCAAGCCGAAAATTAGCGCCAGCATGATAGGGAGGTTAAGTATCTGTGGCGTAACGTAGCTAGCGAACACTGAAGCAGTTGTCAGAACTCCCGCGGTAAGTAAAATTAGGGGGTTCGGTTCATTAGCCACTTTTGGCAGCTTGCGGTCTTCGTCTGATATCGTCGGTACTGCGTCGAGTAGTTCTATGCGTTTCTGCATGAACTCCAGTCTCTGAATGTTGAGTTGGAGGAATGTGCGAACGTTGCCTGAGTGCTTCTCGGGTATTTCTTTCGAATCGAGGCGCGATAGTTCCTTCCGGAACTCCTGCAGCGGCGCAGTGGAACTATCCTCAAAAGGGCGACACTCTTGATACTCGTACACATCTTTAATGTAGTTGCGTTCGTCCACCTCATTGGCAAACGAAAAGCACGCATGCTCAATTGCGTAGTAATACGCACGCTGAACATACTCCATCGTCTCGGCATCCAAGTCGTCGTTATGGCGAAGTGCTTCTAAGCAGAGCTCGATGGCAGCATCGCAGTCGTCGATGCCGACGTAGGAATAGGCGGCTCGCCACGCCATGTCGGAAGGAACGCCGGCTTCGACGGCTTCAAAGGCGCGCTCGTAGTTATCCACCGCCTTCTTGTGCTTGCCGAGCAGCCGGAATGCTTCGCCGCGGACGTAGTTCACGTCGGTTACATTCTCTTCTCGGGTGTCGAGGATGTAGGCATTGCTGGCGTGGTCTCGCGCGCGTTTGTAGTGATTGCGCTGCTCTTTCTTGCCATTCGCTCGTGAGCCGTCGCGAAGCTCGATCCAGGCTGAGATGACGTAGCTTTGCGGGTCATTGCCGTGTACCGCTCTGGCCTTGCTGGCAGCGGCTCTGGCTGCGTCGTCATCGTCGACGAAGTAGTACTTGCGTGCCTCGGCGATCCAGTCAATGGGTGCGCTATCGTCAACTGGCTGCGACGCAAGTGCTTGGTCGTACGCCTCGCGAGACGCATCGTCTTGGAAGACAATGGCGGCGTCTGCCAGAAGGTGGAGTTTCTTGCTTGCCTCAGCACCTTTGTTTCCACTGAGAACAGCTAGCTGTCGCCATTGACGCCGAACGCGCTCAATATCTTGGCGTAGTTGATCTGTCGGTTGTTTCCGCTTTAATCCGAACTCTTGGTAGTAGTCGACGTTTGTCATTTGCTTCGAATAAGCCATTCGAATTTACCTTCATTTTGCTGAGACCGCGCGCTGTACTAGTTGCGGATTTGAGTTTGGAAACTCGGTTCCACCTCGTCACAAGAGTTTTGACTTCCAGAATGGCATCCGATGCAGTTGGAGAGCAATGTCGAAATCGATGCCGCTATGCCTGTTACTAGAGTGACCCTGAAGGCATGACGCAAGTTATGAGGTAAAGCTATGTATGCGAAATCTAGCTCTATAGACTCTTGAAGGGTGAGTATGTTGCATCGTTTTAGACGCTATAATCTCAGTGATTCTTTCAAATCTCGCAAGGACATTCTAATAAGCCGCCAATCGCTAGCTTTTGGTTCCACAATCGACAGTATCCTTGCTCGTTGCTGTTTGCTTGGTTCAAGATAGACGGTGAGATCGACTATCCCCTGCAGAACGCGCTGGTCAGTATGTGTTTCGGCAAGTCGGTAGAGGTCTGGCATGATGGCACGGATCTTCTCGCGGCAGCGGTCGGCTAGGTCGGTATTGCCTCGTTCTTTTTCTAATGGTGCTGACCAGCCGTAGGCGATCTCGACGAGGAGATCGAGTGCAAAGCCGAGGCCTGGTGTGCTAAAGTTTCCAAGATGTATTTCGTTGGTAACAATGTCCGTTACTGGTTCGGTTGCCTGGTATAGGTTGCGTTGGAAGAAGGCGTTCCCTTCTATTTTCCAATACGCGTCATGAGCAACTCCATCTTTATCGGCATGGAGCATAGTCCATATTTTGCCAGGAAGAATCTGCGGATTCTCGTTGTCAGCAGTACGTAGTTGTGTCCAATCTATCTTGTATTCTTTATACATCCCAAGCTCCTCCTCGTTTATATAATACACCGTCGGGAAACTGTTCTTTTTTGTATTTCTTTTGACAATTATAGCATATTTCGACTTGATTTCCGTTTCTTGGTCGGACTGCCTCGGTAAAGCGAACTTCGCTCGGATCTACACCCAGATTGTATACGACTTGATCTTCGGCGCATCCAAAGTTGCTGCTATAGCCGCCAGCGATTTGCCCGTCCTTCAAGTATCCCGCTGTTACCGTAGCATGTCGTGGTCCGACTTGAATGGCGGTACGGGTTCGCTCAATTCTGGCTGCGTCTAGGCGTGTAGCCAGCGTTGTGACGTTTGATGCAGTTGACGTAGAGTTGGTGGAGTTATGATGAATGTGTGCTGTCGAAGTTTTGGATGCCTTCTTGCTGTCGTTGGGACTGCAGTGGTTTTTTGTGTTGGTTTTGTTTGTTTGCGCCAGTAGATGACTACTCTCGGAGGGCGGTGTATTACTAACTTGGGCAGTCCCGATGATTCTCGAGATCAACTCGCCGTTAGCATTGTTGTATGCAGTGATGCAGTCTCTGGTGATGTTGTCTATGATATATTGAGCCGTTTTGAGGTTGATCGTCGCTATCCAGGCGTCGTCGCTGCAGTATTTGGAGAGTTGACTGGAGACGTCGCTGATAACTTCGCTAAGTCGGCTGAGTGTTCCTTGTGTGCCACTGGTTGAAGTGAGTAGTTCTCGGCCTCGATGTAGTTCGTCAATCACTTCCTGAAAGTTGTGCGACATTGCCTATAGTCCTTGGTGTTAATCGTCCGGGGGTGGGTCAAGTGGAATTGCTTCGATATTATCTATTGCGTCGTTAATGCTTGTTTGACAGTTTTTCAGGTATGCTTCTATTGCCGTCATTTGCTGCAGCATCACTTCGGTGAGTTGATGGCCGTCGGCGGCGCTCTGGGTAATTGCAGCTACATCGTGAGCGCTCGTGTCGGCGTCTGCTACCAAGCCAAGTGCGTTCTGTAGCTGTTGGAGGAGTTGCTGCTTTGCGCCTTCGCTAATGGTTTCTGGCATGAGGGGCTACTGCTGTGCGTGCTGGACGAAGTCGTCGACGGCGGAGCTGAGCTGGCTCATGGCGGCAGCGCAGCTCTCGAGAGCTTGGCTGGCGGTGCGAACTTGCTGGGCAGCGCTCTCGCCCGTTTGTGAGGGAGCGGTGACGGACTGCAGCTCATCTGCCTTTTGAGACAAGGACTGGGCGGTGGCGCTGGTGCCGGTGCTGAGCTGGGTGGCGTTGCTGCCGATCTGCTGGGCAGCAGCGACGACGTTGGCGAGGGCGGGCATGGCGGTGCTCCTGTTTCGTGTCTTAGAGGTTGATGACTTGCTGGCAGCCGTCTGCGGAGGCGTTGAGTGCGCTCTCAGCACCGCCGAGGCTGTCGAGCGCTTGGCTGAGCGCGGCGAGCATGCGCTGCTCGTGGCCGGCGTTGTCGCCTTCCAGCTCGGACGTGACGAGGGTGATGGAGTCCTCGGTCTTGGTCTTGAAATTGGCGATCTGCGAGAGCTGGTCTTCGATCTGCTGCTTGATGGACTCGACGGTGGCGAGGACGTCGGCGAGAGACATGGGGTGGGTACCTTTCGACGCTGAGGTGGAGATGGAGATGCTGAGCCTGGTGGAGCGATGCGTTCCGTCAGCTGATGCGGCTGTAGGGGATGACGAGCTGTGGGTTGCTCATGGTGGCGCTGTCCCAGATGAGGGCGCGGTTGTCCTGCGGTGTCCAGCGCAGGATGGGCTGCTTGAAGGCCTCGCGGGCTGAGGAATGGTCGAGGTGCATGGCAATGCGGATGTCGAAGTTGTTGTCGCCGCCGAGCCCGACCATGGCTTTGAAGGAGGAGTACTTGTTCCACCAGCCCAGGAGGTGGATTCCGGCCAGTGGGCCGTTGGCAAAAAGCGTCTTGATCTTGGTGGTGTCACTGCGCCACCGTTCCAGGCCTAAGCCGATGATGTAGACCGGCGGTGCACTGGCGTCGTCGGCTGTGAATGCGGCTCGCTCGACGAGTTCGTCGATGAGTGCGTCTGCCTGGTGCTTGCCGACAAGGCGGTAAATGCTGCCAAGCTTGGTGAGTTCTTGCTCGAAGTCAGTGCGCATAGAGTCGCAAGCAAGTGACTGCCAGTCGCCGATAAGATCGAGGATGATGATCTCGGCGGACGGCGTGCTGTGCAGGAGGGAGAGCGCAGCGTTGAGTAAGATGGTGTGGCCTGGGCCGGTGCCGAATAGGGCCAGGTTGCGGCCGACGTCGGTGGAGAAGTCCGCTGCCAGTGGCGCGACGCCGACGGTGATGCGGCGGCCGAGCATGGCGTGCCTGCTCTGCAGGTTCGTCAGGAAGCGTTCGTCGTCGCCCAGCCTGAGACGGCGCTCACCCTCGAAGACCTCTGGTGGGGTGACGGTGCCTTGGGCCTGCTGCCACCATGCGGTGCGCAACTCGGCCAGGATGGCGTCGTCGGCGTAGGCAATGGTGGTCTTGCGGTTGGAGGACAGTTCGCCGTAGTCGAGGTTGACAATGGCTTCTCGAGACCTGATGTGGCTGGCGGCGTCGTTCTTGATGCCGAGCGTGGCGTGGGACTCCGCCAGGGAGTTCTTTAGCGCCAGACGTACCGGGATCTGAGCGAACAGTGCCTGCGCCGTAGAACCGAGTATGCTGCCGCTGCTGATGGTCTGGGAGGCCAAAATGAAGTGGATGCCGCAGGCGCGGAAGAGCCGGGCACCTTTGACGATGAGATCGCTTGCGGTCGTGGCGACAGTATCTTGGTCGGCGAAGAGCATCTGGAACTCGTCGATGACCACCACGATGCGGGGCATGACGGCCTCGGGATCCGCCAGGCGGTACTGGCGGATGTTCTGCACGCCGGCGGCTTTGAAGGTGGCCATGCGCTGGCGGTAGATGGCGAAGAGGTGGCGCAGGACGTTGACGCCGTACTCCCGATCGGCGTCCAGCCCTAGCACGCGGGCATGCGGTAGGAATGAGCCGGTGTGCGGGTCTGGGGCGAAGGCCTGGAGGGTGACGCCTTCCTTGAAGTCGAGCATGTAGAACTCGACCTCGCTGGGGGAGTAGCGCTGGCACAGGGAGTGCACCACCACCGAGATGAGGTTGGACTTGCCCTGCCCAACTGCGCCGGTGATCAGGGCGTTGTGGCGCTGGTTGAGCTCGTCGCCAAGCGTGACCTCGATGGTGGACATCCCATAGGTGCCCACTGCAAAGCTGATGCCGTCCCGACTGGACTGCGACCAGGGGGCATCCAGCGGCTGCACCTCGCTGAAGGCCACCGGCTCCACCTGCGCATTGACAACCGCCGAGGCAACGTCTCGGCTGACTGAGATGAGGTCATCGGTACTTTGCGGGTCGAACTGCCCCCGCACTGCCCCGTCATTGCCATAGACCGTACGCTCATCAACATCGCACAGCTGCGTCAGGTCGAGAATCTCCTCGTTGACCTTGAGCTTCATGGAGTGGATGAGAAAAGTGACGCCAGCAGCCGGGCCAGCCTTGAGCAGAACAGTGAGCTTGTCTCTGATCTCGTCGCTTAGCAGGTGGTAGATCGTCGAGAGGACCACCAACTTGAAGCCCTCTACCTTGGGTGAGAGCCGCTGGCGGAAGTCCAGCAGACTCTCCGTGCGGCCCTGGATGACGTTGAGCACTGAGCGCACATGCTCGTGCAGATACTTGATGGTCTCGTTCAGCTCCTGAAGGTCGTTGATGTGGCGCAGAATCTTTTCCCCGCCGCTGTTGACCTCCTGGAACGGCGCCGCGATACCCCTGAGTGCATCATCGAAGACGAGCACCTCCAACTGCCCTGGCGCTGTGTGAGCCAGCGCATTGGCGAGGGCGAACTGGGCAAACTGCGCCGAGTCGGCCCGGTCATAATCGTCGATCCAGATGTGACTACGACCGATAAAGTCCAGATGGCCGCCTCGGAGTCGCAACTGGTCAGCAACACGTGTATCCATGGTGATAATTCCTTAATACTGCTTAGTTAGATTCAATGTCCGCTTTCATCTCGCGCAACTGATCCTCAAGTACCTTGAGCTCGACGGCACCAAGTGAACGTGCGCGCCCCTGAGCGGCCCGAGCCTCCTTCTGCGCAGCGCCCGCTTCGCGGCAGGCCTTCTCGTACTTGGCTGTATCCTGATCGTGGTTCTGCAGGACTGTGAAGTATCCCAATATCCCGATCAATGGGAACACCAGTCCCGTATAAAGGGTGTATTCGCCAGTCGAGTAGGCGGCGATGCCGATAATGGCTGCAATGCCAAGAGACCATAGTAAAATGTTGACACTTGGAGGTTCGCCAGGCTTCAGGTCGTCAGTGTTAGCCAACTCGTCGCTCGGGGCGTTCTTGATTGCAGTGATGCGCTGTTCGATGAGCTCGAGGCGGCCGATGTGCGCCTCAATGAAGCTCGATAGCTTCGACAGTAGGTGTGACCGAATATTCTGGTTGATGATGTGGTTGCGCATGCTGCGGAAGTCGTTCAAGGAGTTGACAACGTCACTCTCTTTGAGTCGCTTCTCTTCGTAAGCGCGAGTAATTTCATCGACGCCGAAGTGGAAGTGCAGGCACTTTGCTTCTAGGGCTGCATAACATGACTGGTAGACCTTGTGTAGGAGAATATCGTCGTCGATTTCTGCTCCGACTTTCAGGGCGATCAGGCAGATGTCGACCGCCTTGTCGTACTCCCTGAGTATTGTGTATGATATTGCCGCCCGCCATGCAATGTCGCAAAATGTAAATGGGTTGGCTTCTTGGAGAGCGCGAAGAAAGCATTCGATGGCATTGGTGTGCTGCCCGATTGCCGCGAAACAGACTCCGCGGGCGAAGTTGACGTCGGCAACGTAGTTCTTCTCCAGATCGAGGACGTACGATTCGTCGGCGTACACCTTGGCCTGCCGGTACGTTTGCCGCTTCTCTGCGTCACTACCCCATGCCTCGGCAAGCTCTACCCACGCCGATACGACGTAGCATTGTGGGTTGTCGTTCTCTGCGGTGCGGGCTTTCGCTGCTGCAATCTTGGCGGGACCATTGTCGCCAACGAAGTAGTACTTCCACGACTCGTTGATCCAGTCAGTCTTCTTTTCGGACTTGATAACTTTCGGAACCTGCTTTAACGACTCATCGTAGGTGTGCCGCGACTCGTCGCTCTGAAATACTTGAAGCGCCTTCTCGATGAGCCTAAGCTTCTCGTTCGCTTCCTTGCCTTCTCGCCCACTGCGTACTCCGAGCGTTCGCCACTGACGTTGAACCTTCTTGAGATCCTTGAGAATTTTTTGGGTTGAATCTTCTCTGTGGAGTGCGAACTCTTCGTAGTAGTCGACCACGGCGTCCGTCTGCTCATGTGCCATCTCTAGGGTTCCTAACTCAACGATTCGGGATTCGGAGAGGAAAGCAAAGGGAGTGGTAGACGCATCGTTGCGCACAGGCGCCGGTGCTGTCCTGGCTCGCATTCGCTTGGCGAAACCGAGATTAGTGAGACCGCGGCGTAATAGACCAGTATGAGTGTTGAGACTGAGAAGTAAGACCTACCGAAGGGTGCTGGTGTGTGGTACTGCGCCTGCGTTGTGGAGGGCAAGCGTCGCTGCTAGTGAGGTAGTACAAGTGGCGCCTGTCGATATAGTCGAAAACCTCAGAGTACGTAGCGACTGTCGTCAAGTGAGTACGTGTGCCAAAGGGTGCTGGCGTGATACCTCGTCTCACAATGTGGTCAATCGATGGAGTGGTATAAATTGATCTGTATCAAAGTGTGGTGTTGAGTCGTCAATGGTTGAAATGTCTCGCTGGGTGTTTTTGGCTTCATTCTTAGGAGAGGTCTCGCCTGGTGTGCCTGGAAGGTTGGCGAAAGTTTGCTGATTCGCCTGGTGGGGGTGTTGACGTCTTCGCGCCGTAACTAATCTGTCTGCTGGTACTGGCTGGCTGCGTCGGCTGGCTTGGTTGTTGAATCATGTGTCGTGATGAGGAGATCGATGTGGATCAGGCGTGCTCGATCATTGTGGTTGACGACCACGACATCATTGCCAAGGGCTGCCGCCTGGTGTTTGAGGATGCCGGTCTGCCATGGTCGGTGCGCTGGTACGCCAGCCTGCATGATGTGGAGTGGCCCGATGGCCGGGCGTTGGCGATCCTGGATCTGCGGCTGGAGGACGGCTCCACGCCAACGCAGAACCTGCACGAGATTGAGCGGCGCGGCCTGCCCGTCATCGCCTATACATCGGCGGAGAGCCCGATCCTGGTGCGTGAGGCGATTGCCGGGGGAGTTCTGGCGATCGTGCGTAAGTCCGGGCCGTCGAGCGACCTGGTGCTGGCGATCCAGGACGCGCTGGATGGCAGGCCGAGTGCCAGCTTGGACTGGGCAGCGGCGCTGGATGCTGATGAGGACTTCGTCGTCGACTACCTGGCGCCGATAGAGGCTGACGTCCTGGCGCACTACGCAGAGGGTGAGAAGTCTGAGACGGTGGCCCGGATTCTGAGCCTGTCGAAGAACACCGTCAACACCTACGTGGCGCGCATCCGAGACAAGTACCGCGCCGCTGGGCGCCCAGCGGACACCCGCGTCGACCTCTTCCGCCGAGCGGCCGAGGACGGGCTGGTGAGCTACTATGACTGACCGCCTCGGCAGCGCCGCTGAGCGAGTTAGCTCCCCAGGTGAGTACCGGCTGCATGTCCGCCGTCTGGTGGCGTTGTTCGCCGGCCTTGGCGTCCTGGAGATTGGCATCCTGTCGGGCCCAACGGTCTACTTCACCGAGGGTGTGAATCCGATTGCCGCCGCCCTACTCCTGGCGCCGATAGTGGCGCCGGCGGTGGTGATAGCCGGCGTAGCGGCGGGCACGATCTATCTGCGCCGCTGTGGGAGGCCTCGGCGAGACTTGCTGCGTAGAGCCGATCGGTTGCTCGCCAGCCTACTCACGGCGCTTCTCGGCGTCTATGTTGCCGTTGCGTGTGTCCTTGCTGCGACCCGGCTACTGCCGATTGCGGCGCCGGGCGACGCGCTGGCGCGGATGCACCCGATGCTGGGCTGGTACTTCGTCATCGCTGCGGCAGGTGCTGTGGTACTGACGCGGCGGTGGCGCTTCATATTCGTGGTGGCGCTGGCGCCGCTGCTGCTCATGGTCAATGCCACGGCGATCGGTGAGCTGCAGTTCGTCTCGGTGGAAGACGTCATGCTCGATATGACAACCAACCTGGCCACCATCGGTGCACTGACTTGGCTCCTCCGACTGGCAGAGACCTCGGACGCCAGCGGTGCCCAGCAGCGTGCACAGGCTGTGGAGCTGGCCGCCCACCAGGCCAGCACCCGAGCCCAGCATGAAGCCAACAGCTTCATCCACGATCACATCCTCTCTGCCTTGATCGCCGTCGCCAATGGCCTGCCCGACCGGGCCGCCCTCCGCGATAGCGCCCGCCAGGCGCTCGACTCACTCAGCGTAGGAATGGCAGTGGTCAGCCCGGTTACTGCCAGGACACTGCTGAATGACGTTGCCGGACGGGTTGGTGTCATGGCTGGCGATGTCCGTACCGACGTCGTTCTCACCCGCGAGCACGAGATACCGTCCGAGGTGGCACAGGCGATCACCGAGGCCACGCTGGAGGCCGTGCGCAACTCACTGCGCCACGCCGGTAGCGACGACGCCCCGGTGACGCGCAGGGTGACTCTTACCAGCGACGCCTGCGGTATCTCCATCGAGGTGAGTGACAATGGATGCGGCTTCGACCCTGCCGTGGCTGGGCGTGGCAGGCACGGCGTGTCTGGCTCGATCATCGCTCGTATGCAAGACGTCGGCGGCCGTGCGACCGTTGACTCAGTGCCGGGGAAAGGCGCCTGTGTCACCTTGCGATGGCGACCTAACCTGGATTCGGCCGATCAACAGCGACCCGAGCGCGATGCCGCCCAGAACGAAGCAGCCAGCTGGGAACGGTCGCTGTCTGCCTCCATGGAGTCCGTTGGTGCCCGTGCCATCGCCGCAGGACTCGCCCTGGTGCATTTCATCTTGCTCGTCTACGAATGCGCCGTGCACAGCTATTGGCACTGGCCACCAGCCGCACTGAGCTTTATCGCACTGCTGCCGCCTGCTTTCCTTCTGCTCAAGACATGGCCGGACGCCATGCTTCCACGCTGGGTAGCGCAGCTAACTGTCGTCGTCATCGCTGCGGTCAACTTTCTCGTGCTCCCACAGATCATCACCACCGGCTGGCCCGGCTACGCGTCCTGGTGCACCGGCGCTGGTAGCGATCTGAGCCGTGGCCTACTGATGCGCGGCCGCCCCGTGTATGCCTGGGCAGGCAGCGCAGCCACGACACTGGCCACCGCCTACTGGGTCATCTCCACCGGGCGGCCACTACTCATGATCTTCACCTACATGCTCGGCCACTACTTCACCCTCGTCAGCTGGCACGGCGTCGCCTACCTGTCCACCCGAGCCACCACACAGATCGCCGCCACCCAGCGGGAAACCGCCCGGCTCCAGGCGCAGCAGCGCGCCCACGAAGAAGCCGACCGCATCATGACCAGCCGCATGGCCTCTGTCCGCCAACGCGTCACACCCCTCCTGACCCAGATCGCCAACGGCAAAGCACCAACGCCAGAGC
>ERZ772971.1595-NODE-1595-length-12978-cov-7.820166_pt1 | contig 12978 bp, 6 predicted proteins | sample MGYA00511943_ERZ772971 | MGnify/ENA primary metagenome ERZ772971 (study PRJEB29015, sample SAMEA2737929) | human oral metagenome | biome: human oral; feature: human-associated habitat; material: dental | place: China | collected 2144 ... | reverse complement strand
AAACACCCATAAATGCGGTCAACAAAGGAAGCGTCCGCCCCTCGTAGATGCGCCATTTCGCGCCGGGCTCGCCCGTGTTGTTGATCGACCAGCCGCTGTAGGAGGCGGCGGCGGTTATGCCGTCAGTAAGAGGGTTCGTGGGACTCGCCGTCGGCTCAACGGCTCTCATTTGACTCGTCGATGGATCGATTTCGTAGACATTGTGCAGTCTGTTCAGCAAACGATTTTTATTTGAAGAAAAATTAAGTCCGACATTATAGGAGTTCACAATTGTTGTTGTATTTGATCCATCTGGAGTATAGATGAACGCTGTATTTGCCCCTGGTGTGCTAAGCGGCTCAGAGTCATTATAGCTGTTCGAGATTAACGATCCAATCATGGGTCGCCCGACAATTCCGCCCAAATTTCCGCCAAGACGGTTTTTACCATAGGCGGAGTCAATCGTTGTATTCGTCGTCACACCGACAATCCCGCCAGCATAACCATTTCCTGCAGTGCCATCTGTCTTCTTGCTGGCGATCTCACTGTCCTTAACATAGACATTCTTAATAAGACTACCTGATGCGTATCCCGCAATCCCTCCTGTATAATTCGAGTTGGTATGACCGCCTGTGACTTTTGCCCCTGTTATACCAAGGTTCTCGATACGCGCATTTGAGACTTCACCAAAAAGACCCGCTCGATCTGAATCTGCAGCAATGAAGTTTTTGATCTGAAAGAAGTTGCCGTCGAACTTGCCTGTGAATGGATCCGTCGTATTCCCGATGGGGGTATGGCTGCCGTTTGCAAAGTCAATATCCTGCTCAAGCATATACTTGCCCGAGAGGGTTGTTGTGTTTGTATTAATGTTATTCAGCTCGGACTGGTTGGCAACAAGCTGATAGTATTCCGGTGTCGCACTTGTCGCATTCCCCGCTGTATAATTCGTAGGAGCCGATCCACGGTAGCCAATGTGTGCATAGCCGCCGTCGGCAGTTGTCAGACTCGCGGCAGGTGCATCTGTATACACTTTGACGGGATTGGTCGCTGTCACATCCGTCGCATTGAGGAATCGGATGTGGGAGCCGTGCACCTCGACGGTATCCGCCGTGATCTTGCCCATGTTGACCACATCGGCTTTGAGCGCGGCGGTATCGACGAGCGGCGATGCACCACTGCCCGTAAAGTTTGCCTGATTGAGCGTCGCTTTCTCCTGCGTCGAGACGTAGAGATTCCCGACATTGACCTCCGCCGACTTGCCGAAGATGACACCGTTCGGATTGACGATGTAGACATCCTTGCCGCCCTTGATCTTGCCGTTGATGTTCGAGGTGTTCGCACCCGTGACGATGTTCAGATAGTTATTCGTCTTGTTGCCGCCATCATGAACAACACTTTCTGTACTTGACAGGGAATAGTCCCTCCACTCGATCACATTGTTCACATTTGAGGAACTAATGTTCGTATCGTTGCCGCTGCGCGAGATCGTTGCTCCGCCGCTGACAACATTCTCCCCCGTCGGCGCAGCAAATGCGACCTGCGGAATCAAAAAAGCGCCCGCCATGCCTGCGAGCAGTGCATAGCGCACACGCTGCGATAACTCCGTTCGATTGTTCTTCATTTCCGCACTCCCATAATAGACCTATGATTACTTATACTGTATATCGGATATGATGCCACATTCCATAATAGCATATTGATATAACAAACGCAAAAAAATCCTCCAATCGTCCTAAGAAGATTGGAGGATTCTCCTATTCTATGCTTCCATCAGCGCATCTTCGGCGCTGTGCGCACTTCCCCCGCCTAGGCGGGGATACTAAGATCGCACGCTTACAGCATCGCCTTGTACCGCGCCCACTCCGACTGGGGGATCGCAAGCACGTCCATCGCTTTCTCTACCGTGAGCTGAAGCTCGGTCATTAATCTCCGAATGGAGAAAAGACGCTCCGTCTCTCGCCCCTGCTCGATGCCCTGTTCGTATTCTTCCTTCAGCAGCTGCTCCCACTTTGCACTCATGTGACTCGCTCCTTCCTCTGTATTCTTAAATGCTCCTGCCCGTTCGGCAAGGATATCATAATACATTTTCTCCGGCTGTACGCATCGAAAATCGTGCATCAGCCGTCCAAGTGGTGTTTCCTCGTCCACCATCGAGCTGTTCACATAGACGATGTGTGAGCCGTCGTCAAAGACTTCTCCATCGTCCTCGATCATCCGTCGAATCACATAGAGTGGCTTTCCTTTACCAAGGACATCCGTCTCCGTGATGAAGATCACATACGACTCCGGCAGTTTCTCATAGTCCGCCCCCTCGGGCAGTGCATTTGCATCCATGATGCTGCTGTGATAGCGTGCCCTGCGTGGTGCAGCGCCCTTTTTTGCACGCTGAATCTCGATGGTAACGCATGCGCCGCGTTTCCTCTCCATCCACAGTCATCGCCCCCCTCTGCTCTTATTTTAGCGTATTCGAGAAGGGAGCGCAATACTGCAAACTAAAAGCCTCCCCTGCCGAAGCGGAGGAAGCTAACCTGCCGTAAACTAAAAGCCTCCCCTGCCGAAGCGGGGAGGGAAACCGCATAAGCGGTGGAAGGGGCACTTTGAGTGCCCCCCTAATCTTACTGCAACAGACTCAGCACTGCGCTCGAGCTTTGATTTGCCTGTGCGAGCATTGCCTGTGCTGCCTGTGTGAGCACGTTATTCTTCGTGTACGCCGTCATTTCCTTCGCCATATCCGAGTCGCGGATCACGGACTCAGAGTCCTGCACATTCTCGGACGCCGTTACGATGTTGCTGCTTGTAAAGCCAAGACGGTTCTGTGCTGCGCCAATGGCAACCGCCTGATCGGTCGCCTTGATCAGCGCATTCTGGAACACGTTGATTGCGGCGTTCGCCGCCTCGCGCGTCGTCACCTGGATCTTCGGCCCCCCCCCGACGACACCGTTCCATGTCTTAGAGTTCGGCGAGGAACCTGGGGGGGTAGGCGTTGGCATCGGCGTATGATCCCATCCCTTCCCGTTCGCGGACTGGAGTCCGAGCGCCGCCGAGCGCATATCGGTAAAGCCGACCTTCACATTTTGGTTCGCCTTCGTCCCCGTCTGGAGGATCAAGGAGTTGTCCGGTGACGGGTTCTGTGCACGCACCGTCTCTCTGAAGTCATCAAGCACGGCGTTGACCTCGTTGCGCATACGCCCGTCGCGTCCCATCACACGGAACGTAATGCCGGAGACCTGATTCGTCACGCCCGCATTCGCCGCACGAATCGAAAGTGCGGGCTGATTATCCGGCGTATGCACCTCTCTGCCGTATTCATCAATACCAACCAAGGAGGAGGTCTCATAGATGCCCGCATCCGTTGCTGTAATAAGCCCAACCATATCGTTGATATTCGTATCAAGAATGGGGTCAATCGTGCCCGAATAGGTCACGCCGTTCTTGACCCATGTCGCGGTAACGCTGTCATGTGGATCGATCGCAAGGGAACTGCCATCGCGGCGTTTGAGATCGACAAGCGGCGTTGTATCTGTTGTATCCGTTGCAAGGCTCATATTCGCATACGTCGAGAGGGTTCCCGTACCGACATCCCCTTTGACCAACCCATTCTGGGTGCCATCAAGCAGATACTTCCCGTTGTACGTCGTCAGCGCATTGTCGTCGATCTGGTCGATGAGGCGGTCGATCTCCTTCTGAATGACCGCGCGATCCTCGTCCGTGTTTGTATCGTTTGCGGCGTTGATCGCCTTTTCCTTCAGCGTCTTCAAGATCTCAATCGTCGACTGCACCGCCCCCTCTGCTGTCCGCAGCAGAGCAGAGCCGTTCTTCGTATTGTCGTCGTCCTGATCGAGTGCCCGCACCTGCACGCGCATCCGCTCCGAGATCGCCATGCCCGAGGCATCATCCCCCGCGCTGTTGATCTTCATGCCCGAAGAGACCTTCTGCAGACTCTTTGAAAGCGCGCTCTCGTTCTTGTTGAGCGTATTGAGCGTATTCACCGCCGACATATTATTTTTGACCACCATCGCCATAAAGACTGCCTCCCTGACTGTTATCTATGGATATGTTCCTAAATAATTGCTGAAATAGACGCAGATATGCCGTCTTGAAAATTATATCGACGAAATGAAGAAGTATCTTAAATAGTTCGTGTGATGTTTTTAGCGTAGAATTTTTCTTTTAAACATTCGTTCTGTTGTATAATGAAAACAACTCATCCGTCAAGATGATCGAACTTGTTAAAGGCATATCGAAAATAGGGAAATTGCATTTCACACTCGTTGTCATATTCCAATCTATCTGATAAAATATATTTAACGGAGGTGAAGAATATGCCTGAAATCACAAGATTCTATGGAATCATTATCTAAGATTTTCTTTCGAAACGAACATAATCCGCCTCACATTCATGCAATTTACGGTGAGCACAACGGCTTGTTCTCTATTAAGGATATGCAAATGATTGAGGGAGATCTTCCTGCTCGCGCTGTCAAATTAGTTCAGGAGTGGGGTAAGCCTTTTGGTGATGAGCTGCAACAGATGTGGGATACAAAGCAGCTAAAAAAACTTCCTCCATTGAAATAACGCCCTATCCTGTGATGGAAAGGAGATGATGTCCATGCTGTCAATCAAAGTCACAAAGGTCGCACCTCTTGAAAATCTGCGTCTTCTCATTTTCTTCGAAAACGATGTGAGCAAAATATTCGACGTGACTCAACTCATGGATAAACATCCCGAGTTTGAGCTTCTGCGTGATCCCGCCGTCTTCCAGTCAGTTCGTGTCGACCCTGGCGGCTATGGCATCTCATGGACGGAGGAACTCGACTGCTCGGAGGGCGAACTCTGGGAAAGAGGCACAGAGATTCCTCTAACCACTGCAGACTTCGCCGCTTTTGCGAGACATGAATGTAGCATAAAAAATGTTTCATAGAAGTGTATGGACTTTCGTCCCGATAACAAAACTAAAACCACAAGCGAGGTGCCTTTACATGGAACATTTTATTGGCTCTACTCCCGAAGTAGTGGAAATAGTATCATTAATCTAGAGAAGAACGATTCTATTCAGCTTATGTTTTCGGTCGCCTTTCAATCGGTATCCATGCGCATAAGCTGCCGGCGCCCCCTACCGTCACGCTGCCGCGTGCCACCTCCCCCGCAGCGGCGGGGGAGGCTTATATGCCGTGACTTAAATGCCTTCCCCGCCACAGCGGGGAAGGGGGACCGCTTGCGGTGGAAGGGGCGTTTTGAACGATATAGGCATTGTGGATATGTATGGATGTGTTCATGGCGGGATTATGGATCAGCAGTTCTTTAGATTTAGCTACATCCGTTCTGTTCTAAAAAATAACTTTTCCACTAGTTTTGGAGTAGAACCATATTTTCAACAGCTCGGCGTATATCAGAAAACCAAGACAAATGTTTCCTTGCGCAAAGTGATTGCACGCTTACGTACAAAGACTGCATTTGCATCATTCAAGCGTGATTACATCCGTGCACATCAAAGTGAATATCCGGAGTTTCAAGAATACGTCTGAATAAGCGAATAGGACAGGCAATAAAATCGCATTGATTTCATTGGCTGTCCTATTTTGATGTGTTCCTACGCAAAAAGTTCCACCTGGTTGCTCTCCATCATCCCATCCAAACATCCATGTGTGCGCAAAAGCTCAATAGCGGGTGTAGGGATGTGGGCGCGGGTGGCGAGATCCTCGATGGAGATGAACCGTCCATCCTTACGCGCCTCGACGATTGCCTGTGCCGCTTTCTGCCCCATGCCGGGGAGTGCGGTGAACGGCGGGAGGAGGGAGTTTTCATGCAGAATAAATTTCTCCGCATCAGAGGCATACAGGTCGACCGGCTCGCAGGAGAAGCCGCGCAGGTACATCTCCCACGCAAGCTGCAGCACGATGAGGATGTCCTGCTTCTTGTTGTCGAGCTTGCCGCGATGCTCGCGCGCCTCGGCGTTCAGCGCGTCGATGGCTGCCTTGACCGCCATTTTCCCCTTTGAAATAATATTCGCGTCAAACTCATCGGCGCGGATGGAGAAGTAGGCGGCGTAGTACGCGAGCGGATAGTGCACCTTGCAGAAGGCGATGCGGTAGCCCATCATGACGTAGGCGGTCGCATGCGCGCGTGGGAAGAGGTATTTGATCTTCTGACAGGACTCGATGTACCACTCGGGAATCCCGCCCGCACGCAGCTTTTCAACGACGTCGGCAGCGATGCCCTTGCCCTTGCGCACGTTCTCCATGGTCTTGAACGAGAGGAGCGGATCGATGCCGTTCTGCATGAGGTAGTTCATGATGTCGTCGCGCGCGGAGATGGCGTCCTTCAGCGTGCTTGTGCCCGCCTTGATGAGATCCTGCGCGTTGCCGAGCCAGACGTTCGTGCCGTGAGAAAAACCGGAGATGCGCACGAGGTCGGCGAAGCAGTCGGGGCTGGAGTCGTCGATCATCTTCTGTGTGAACGAAGTGCGGAACTCGGGGATGCCGTACGTTCCCATGTTCGCTCCCAGTTCCTCGGGGGTGATGCCGAGTGCCTCGGTCGAGGTGAAGATGGACATGGTGGCGGGATCGTCAAAGGGGATGGTCTCGGGGTCGCGGTGCGTCAGCTCCTCAAGCATCTTGATGACGGTCGGGTCATCGTGTCCGAGGATGTCGAGCTTGACGAGGCGCTCGCTGATGGAGTGATAGTCGAAATGTGTGGTGAGCGTGTCCGACTCCATGTTGTTCGCAGGACGCTGAATGGGCGTAAAGTAGTGTACGTCCATGTCGCGCGGTACGACCATGATGCCGCCCGCATGCTGTCCTGTGGTCGCCTTGACGCCCATGCAGCCGCGCATCATGTGCTCGATGTAGGGGCGTCCCTTCGTCTCGCCCTGATCCTCGTAGTAGTGCATGGCGTAACCGTATGCGTTCTTGTCCTGCAGTCCCGAGATCGTACCCGCGCGGAAGACGTTCATCTTGCCGAACAGGACTTCTGTGTACTTGTGCGCAATGGGCTGATAGTCGCCCGAGAAGTTGAGGTCAATATCCGGAACCTTGTCCCCATCGAAGCCAAGGAATACGGCAAAGGGGATATTGTGCCCATCCTTCGTGAGCGGTGTGCCGCAGACGGGGCAGTCCAAGGGCGGCAGGTCAAAGCCGCTCCCGACGGAGCCGTCCTCGATGAACTTATTGTACTGACAGTGACGGCAGCGGTAATGCGGCGGCAGGGGGTTGACCTCGGTGACGCCGATCATGGTGGCGACAAAGGATGAGCCGACGGAACCGCGCGAACCGACGAGATAGCCGTCTGTATTCGACTTCTTGACGAGGCGCTGTGCGATGATGTAGAGCGCGGAGAAGCCGTGCTTTAGGATCGGCTTCAGCTCAAGTTCGAGGCGGTCGGAGACGACCTTCGGGAGATTCTCGCCATACAGTTTTCGCGCGCGTGCGTAGGACATCTCCTGGATCTCGCGGTCTGCGCCCGGCACGGTCGGTGCGTAGAGTTCGTCGGGAATCGGGAGGAAGTGCTCGACCATGTCGGCAATCTTCCTCGGATTTGTAACGACGCACTCGTACGCTCGCTCCGCACCGAGGTAGTCGAACTCGGCGAGCATCTCGTCCGTTGTGCGCAGATAGAGCGGCGGCTGACGGTCGGCGTCGCGGTAACCGTTTGCCTTTTGCAGCATGGCGCGATAGACGGCGTCCTCGGGGTTGAGGAAGTGCACATCGCAGGTTGCAATCAGCATTTTATCCAGTTTTTTCGCGAGCGCGTCGACCTTGCGGTTGATATCCCGCAGATCCTCGTCCGTCTGCATGGGGAATCGCTCATCGAACTTCAAAAAGTCATTGTTGTGGATGGGCTGGATCTCGAGGAAGTCGTAGAATTTCGCCATCTCCTCAAGCTCCTCGTCGGGGCGTCCCGCGATGATGCCGCGGATGAGTTCGCCCGCCTCGCACGCGGAGCCGACGATGATCCCCTCGCGGTACTGCGTAAGCACAGCGCGCGGCACGCATGGCCGTCCGCGCTTTTTCGTGCCGCGAAAGTAGCGGATGTGCGAGAGGGAGACGAGGCGGTAGAGGTTATACAGTCCCGTCTTGTTCTGTGCGAGAAAGATGATGTGATGGGCACGCTGATCCTCGGGCTTGTCGAGAAGGTAGCCCTCCATGCCGTAGATGATCTTGATATCCTGCCCCTTTTTCTTGAGGGCGCGCGCCGTGTTCATCGCCTCGGGGAATGCCTGCACAACGCCGTGGTCGGTGATGGCGACGGCAGGCCAGCCCCAGCGGGCGGCGGTCTCAACGAGTACCTTCGGCGGGACGACGGCATCGAGCGCACTCATCTTTGTATGGGCGTGCAGTTCGACGCGCTTCACCTCTGCCGTGTCCTCGCGCTGCGGCACAGAGCGCCGCTCCATCGCGTCGATGAAGAGGACGTAGTCGCTGATGAATTTGTCGTACTCGATTTTCCCCTGTATGCGGACGGAGCAGCCCTTGCCGATTGCCTTGAGGATGCGCTCCACCTCGGCGTCGATGTCCTCCTGTGTTGTCTTGCCGCGCGCGGCAAAGAATTTCTTGCACGCGATGCCGTTTGTCTTGTCGGCAAATTTGAGCAGGAGGATGTATGCACCCGACTTGAGCTGATTCGCCTGCGCCGCAAAGATCTCGCCCTCAAGGACGATGTTTTTGACTTCGTCCTCAATGACGCCGAGCTCACGTGCCTCGCCGGAGACGCCGCGCCCGAGGATGACGTTTGCCGGCAGTTCCTTGGGCTTTGCCCCCTTGGAAGCGCGTGCAGGAGCGACTCCTGCAGGGGCTTCCTTTTTGACAGGCGCGGGCAGTACGGGCGGTATCCACTGCGGTGCAGCCGAATCGTCGCTGAGCTCGCACGCCATGCACACGACGCGTGCGGCACAGCCGACCTGCGTGCGGACAGCCGCCTCGATCCGCTTTGCTACGGCGCTCTGCGCAAACAGCTCCGCGCCGAATGTGCCCGGCGCAGAGAGGCGGATCACGTTGCCGTCGACCTCATACGCGGTCTGCCGCAGGGTGTGGAAGAGGACGGCATCCTCTCCCGCCGCCTCGCGTACAATGCGCTCCCACATGGGGGCAACGGCGCCCTTCAGCGCGATGACGTTCTGCTGCACGAATGCGCCCGCGAGGGCGTAGTTTGTCTCGACCTGACGAGCAATCGCCGTCAGCAGTTCCTCATCGAGGACGGTGGGCGTTCCGATGACCAGTTCCCACGTATTTTCCTCTGCCGAGACCTCGACATGACGCAGGGCGCACGTACGCAAAAGTGCCCGCTCCTCATCGGAGAGGGCGAGTCCGCGCAGCAGGCGCAGGAGCATATCCTCCGCACTTGGAAGAATCCGATAGGTCTTGTTCATTCGTCGTAGAGCCTCTTATACTGCTCCCTGTCCTCAAGCACGCGGCGCACGTAGAACCGCGTCTCGGGGTAGGGAATTGCCTCGATTTCGTCAAACTGCTGTGTCCAGTGAAAGCGCTCCATCCAATCGCGCACGTTGCCGCGTCCCGCATTGTACGCGGCGAGCGCAAGGATGTCGTTGCCGCCGAACTCGCGCTCAAGCTCGGCGAGGTACCAGACACCGTAGCGGATGTTGAGGGCGGGATCGTAGAGGTATTCCTCGGTAAAGGGTTCCCCCAGCTGCCGAGCAATCCACTCCGCCGTTGCGGGCATGAGCTGCATCAGTCCGAGTGCGCCGCCATCGGAACGTGCGCGCGGCTCGAACTTGCTCTCGTGCTTGATGACGGCGGCAACGAGGAACGGGTCTGTACGGCGGCTCTCCGCGCTGGTCTCGATGTAGCTGCGGTATTCGAAGGGGTAGATATAGCTGCGCTCGACCCACCCCCAGCCGCCGATGAGGACAAAGGCGATGACGGCGACAACGAGAACCTGCAGCAGCCACCAAAATCTGCGCCGCAGATTACGTGCGATCAACAATCCGTTCCCTCCAAAGTTTTCCAATGTATTCCCGTACTTCTTCCTGTGTCCCGCGGTTGTCGATCACAACATCTGCGCGTGCGCATTTCTCCGCGAGCGGCATCTGAGCGGCGATTCGTGCCCGCGCCTCGCCCTCACACATCTTTGGGTCACGAGCCAAGAGGCGTGCCAGCTGCTCCTCTGCAGGGAGTGCAACGACCCACGTTTCATCGGCGAGCGCGTCCCATCCTGCCTCAAAGAGCAGCGGCACATCGAGTACCGCTGCTCTCTCATTGTTTTCTCTTGCTGCCCGCAGCCGCTCCTCTGCGGCTGTGCGGATCAGCGGATGCACGAGGGCATCCACCTCGGCTCGCACGGCAGGATCCGCAAAGACGCGCCGTGCGATTGCCGCGCGGTCAAGCGTGCCGTCCTCCGTCACAATCTCCCTGCCGAACCGTGCAACGTAGGCGCTAAAGATCGGTTGGTTCGGTCGGGAGAGTTCATGTGCGAGCGCATCTGCGTCAATGATGACGGCGCCGAGCGTACACAGCTCCTTGCTGACGGTAGACTTGCCGCAGGCAATTCCGCCTGTCAGCCCGATGATCTTCAAAGCTACTTCGCCTCCGCCCAGTTCTTTCCCGTGTGCACATCCACAGCGAGCGGCACGTGCAGTTCCGCCGCCCCGCTCATTGCCGTGCGCAGGAGTTCGCTGACCGCGTCGATCTCATCCGCCGTGACCTCAAGCACGAGTTCATCGTGCACCTGCAGGAGGATGCGGCTTTTGACCTTTTCCTTACGCAGTGCCTCATCGGCGCGAATCATGGCGATCTTGATGAGGTCTGCCGCCGTGCCCTGAATCGGCGTATTCATCGCCATGCGCTCGGCGAAGGAGCGCTGCATAAAGTTCCGGCTGTGAATCGCGGGCAGGTCGCGCCGCCGCCCGTAGAGCGTGGTCACGAAACCATTCGCGTGTGCATCGGCTATGGTTTTGTCCAAGAACTCCCGCACGCCATGATAGCGCTCAAAGTAGCGCTCGATGTAGCCCGCCGCCTCCTTGCGTCCAATGCCGAGGTCACGCGCGAGTCCGAAATCGCTGAGCCCGTAAACAATGCCGAAGTTGACCGCCTTTGCCCGTCGCCGCTGTTCGCCCGTCACCTCGGCGAGCGGCACATCGAACACCTCCGATGCGGTTCGGGCATGGACATCCTGCCCGTGGCGGAATGCGTCGATGAGTGTCGCGTCCCCCGACATGTGCGCGAGGATGCGCAGCTCGATCTGCGAGTAGTCCGCCGAGAGAAGTGCGTCGTAGCCCGCCCCCGGCTCGAAGAGGGCGCGCACGGCACGCCCCTCCTCCGTCCGCACGGGGATGTTCTGCAGGTTCGGATCGGAACTCGAAAGCCGTCCCGTCGCCGTCACCGTCTGGTTAAAGCTCGTGTGCACGCGTCCCGTCGCAGGGCGGATGAGTGCGCCGATCCCCTCAAGGTAGGTCGAGCGCAGCTTCGTCCACATACGGTAAGTCAGCACCTTATCCACAATGGGATGCTGATCGCGCAGCTCCTCAAGCGTCTCGGCGTTTGTCGAGTAGCCCGTCTTGGTCTTCTTGACCTTGCCGCCGGTCGTGAGTCCGAGCCGTTCAAAGAGGATTTCACCGAGCTGCTTGGGCGAGCTGATGTTGAACTCCGTCCCCGCAAGTGTGTGAATCTCCTCCACCAGTGTATCAATGCGCACATTTGCCGCTGCAAGTTCGCGCTCGAGTGCCGCGCGGTTCACATAGATGCCCGTCTGCTCCATCGCTGCGAGCACGGGGACGAGCGGCAGCTCGACTGTCCGATAGAGCGCGGTCAACCCCGCCTCGTCCAGCGCCGTCTGCATGGGGTGCATGAGACGCGCCGCGAGCAGAGCCTCATGCACGGCGCGCTGCACGCCGCACAGGTCGCCCATTGCCTCCGACAGCGTCCCAAGGCGCGCAAATGCGGCGCGTTCGATGTCACGCTTGCTCTCCTCGGGACGGAGGAGATAGTCCGCCAGCTCAAGATCGAAAACATTTGCGCCGATCTTCAGCCCCGCCTGTGCATAGCGCTTTGCGTTCCAGAGAACAATGGAGCGCTCCGCCAAAATCCCACAAACCTCGTCGTAATGTGCCGCATCCGCCGGCACAATGCGCTGCTCTGCGCCATAGGAAAGCACAAGCTGATCGATCTGCATAAAGGGCGGCGTGCCGCTGAATACGGCACCAACGGCGATCTCCTCCGCCGTGCGGAGGGAGGCGATCTCGGCGGCAGTGAGTTCTGTCGCATCGTAGGACACCGGCGAATCCTCCTCCTCCGCAGGGAAGAGCGACTGTTCCGCCGCTGTCGTGGGCGCAGCAGTGCCGAGATAGTCCGAAAATGCACGTCCGACGGTTCTCAGTTCATACGCCCCGCAGAACGCCTCAAATGCCCTGCGGTCGGGCTGCATACGAAAGCCCTCCGCCGTATAGCAGAGTTCCGGTACTGCACATTCGATCGTTGCAAGCTGTTTTGAGAGGAGTGCCTGATCGCGGTACTCCACGAGGGAGGTGCTGAGTTTTTTCCCACTGACCTCGGCGGCGTGGTCGAGGACGTTCTCAATCGTACCGTACGCGAGCAGCAGCTTCGTCGCGGTCTTGGGTCCCACGCCCGGTACCCCCGGAATGTTGTCCGAGCTGTCCCCCATCAGACCCTTCATGTCGATGAGGCGGATCGGCGCGAAGCCGTACTCCTCCTCGAACGCAGCCGTATCGTAGCGGCGCGTGTCGCTGATGCCCTTTTTCGTCAGCAGGACGGTGAGATCTGGACGGATCAGCTGCAGCGCATCGCGGTCACCCGTCACGACGACGGTCTCCGCGCCCTGCTCCGCCGCCTGCGTGGCGAGGGTGCCGATGATATCGTCCGCCTCGTAGTCATCCATCTCGAGGAAGGGAATGCCAAGTGCCACCGCCAGTTCCTTCAGCAGCGGAATCTGGGCGATCAATTCCTCGGGCGTCTTGTCCCGCGTGCCCTTGTACGCCGGATAGAGCGCCGTGCGGAACGTCGTGCGGCTCTTGTCAAAGGCAATGACGAT
>ERZ772971.1590-NODE-1590-length-13027-cov-3.270891_pt1 | contig 13027 bp, 10 predicted proteins | sample MGYA00511943_ERZ772971 | MGnify/ENA primary metagenome ERZ772971 (study PRJEB29015, sample SAMEA2737929) | human oral metagenome | biome: human oral; feature: human-associated habitat; material: dental | place: China | collected 2144 ... | reverse complement strand
TACCTTTCCTACTGTTTCTGTAAGATTAAAAGTGTTATCTTCCGATAATTTCATCAAAGCTCTAATTATTAAGAAAAATAAATAGACAAATAGGCCTCCTACCCCTATGGCAATCAGCACTAATAGCAACTGGTTAGAAATCAGGTTGTAAAAAGAAATCCCTGTCCAGCTAAATCCTAACAAAAAGTTTAGCAAATTGCGAAAAGAAAAAAGCTGGAAAGGCATATCCCCTCCATCCAAATTGCCATCAAAATCAGCATGTGTACCCTCAGAAGCATCACTTCCCATAAAGGTAAGCACCATCTGAATTAAAAAAATAACAGAGGTAGGAATAGCTACCATCCAAAAGCCTTTTAGAAGGAAGTCTAACTGATTAAAAGTCTCTATCATATTGATTGATTTAAATTACTATCAACGTATCAATTTAGGGTCAATACCTGTATTAATAATTGCTTGTCGAATATCAGCAAATGTTTTCAGTTGAGTTTTTCCCTTTACTAAGTCAAAATTATTTCCTTTCTTCAAGAAATGTATTAAGCTAGATTGGCCTGCAAAAAGAGAGGGTTTTACCTGGTCTATAGAAGTTCCTTTCTTAATAGCTCCAAAAAAGATACTATACTGATTTGCTCTCTCTTCTATTTCATTTTTACCTTGGTTAAACTCATAAACTACCACCTCCCAATCTTTAGTATCCAAGCGCTTTATTGCTATCTTCACCTTATTCACTATTTCCTCAGAACACAACTGAGAATTAAAGCGTTTTAAGTCGCTGATAAACTCTTCTGTAAGCTTTACATTACTAGCCTGCGGTCTTACACCTCTTTTGTTTCTCCTTGTGATAGTCTTAGAATCACGTGTATCCGAAGGAGTTTCTATTCTTTCTAGCCTTTCTGTCTGTTTTTCTACTTGTTCTACAGAAGGTGTTTTTTCTACGGGTATGTGAGAGGCATTTTTTGAAGATGGCAACTTTTCAGATTTTGATTCCTTCATCAATGATTTAGGAGAGTCTATTATACGTTTTTTAGGAGCTTCTTCTACCTCTTCTTGTTCTCTTGCTTTGCTATCATCTATAATTTGTCGCAATTTTGCTTGATAAATTTTCAATTCATCAGTACCTCCTTTCAAATAAGGACTCAGCAAACTATCCACTTGTTCGCTATTATAGGCCGAATAATCAAATACTTTCAAGAAGTTTTCCCAAACTGCTTTCTCAAACTCAGGACGTAGATTTTCAGTCAGAAAATTGCGTTTCTTAGCCTCTGCCCAAAATAGACTTCCTTTGGGATCAGCGTGGGTTTCTTTCCAATGACTCACTTCAGATAAGAAAGCTCTTGCAGGTGAAAGCAATTCTATTTGCAAAGTGTCTTTCTTTCCTTTTTCAATTAATTGAGCAAGCTCATTTAACTGTTCTTGAACAAGAGTCAGTGTATCTTTTCCTTCATCGTCAAAATCTATAATCAGTTTAGTTTCTGCAATCGGAATACTTTTTTTCAATCGTATACAAGTTCTATCTATTTCATAGGTACGCTCATCTATATTTGTCAAAAAATAGATTTCCTTAATTCTACTATCTGAAATAAAATGCACATAAGCCTTTGTAGGATCCTTAAACATCGGTAAAATAAACCAATAACCTATTCCTACTAATGCCAATACAAATACTATTATTGACGCTATTTTCCACCACAAAAAACGAGATTTAGAAAGTTGCCCATCTTCTTCTTGTTCTTGCGTATTGGCTCTTTTTTCATCTACTAACGCTAATTCTTGAGTTGTTGCTCTTGTTGGACTTTGCGAAGCTATCATTTGAGGATTTTGACCATTGGCTGCCACTTCAAAATTCACTTCTCCGCTCTTAGAAATACTAATAACTCTCTGGTTTTCTAAGTCTTCAAACTCAAAATGATACAAATGCTCTGGCAAAACAATATCAATAGGAGCATCGCTTCGTAGCGATTTACTGAATAAGATTCCGTTTATTTTTAGCGCAATAGGAACTATCTGATTAGAAACTATGGTAAACTGATATTTTTCAAAGGATATACTAAGAGGTGCTCTGTCGTCCACCATATAGTTACTTTTAAATACAATACCATTATAGCTAATGTTAAAAATATTGCGTGCTTCTTCTCCTTTGAAAAGAAAATAGTAACCTTTGCTATCTGAATAGAGTTTAGCCTTAAAATTGCTGCTTTCTAACGACAAGAAAGATATATATTTTTGAAATTCTTGCTGAGGCGTTTGTACATATACTTTAAAATCCCTACTAGAAAAAGGAATATCTGCTAAAACATAATTACCTTCTATCTTTTTCACATAACCTTTACGGACAGCTTTCTTGATGGTATCATTAAAAGAGAACATTTGATAATACCGAGATTTTTCAAGAAGCAACTCAATAGCATCATCATCAGAAAAAGTTTCGTTTATATATGAAGCTCCTACATCTCTACCATTCTTCATAAAGGCCAATATTTTCATATTGGCACTATTAATTAAAAAACGAGAAACACCTTCATTTGAAGCACTCTGATTTGAAGCATTTTGCTGAGGTATTCGGTATTCTGGAAATAGGAAATCTATACTATATGCTCTTGGATCTTCCACAAACTCTTTGCGCAAGAAAACAACATCTTGTAAATTAGCAAACTCAGGAATGTAAGGAAAATGAAAGTATTTATCTATCTCAGAAAGGTCAGCATAAGGAAATACCTTAGGCATATAAGGAAGCTGCAAAAGGCAAGATTTAGCCTCAGGTTCCTCTGCCAGCTGTTTTTCATAACCTCTGAGCAAGTTAAAATAAGGAGAAATATCTTCTCTTTCGTTTAACAGAGGAGTATTATCTTCATAATTAATATGTTCTGCAAAATACATATCCATTAGGAGGTTTAGTACCAGCCTAATACCACGCCATTGCAAATGATGAGGAATATATAAGGAAATAGCTATATACACACCTGTCTGCCCATTCACCTCTCGCGAAGAGCGGTATTGGGTGTAAATCCTGTAATTCTGGGTAAACTGTAATGTATAAAAATCTACGCGAGGGGTATGTATGCGAATGAAAGCACTGATATCTTTCAGTCTGTCTTTCACCTCTTGCAACTGAAAATTAACCCCTTGCGATGATAATACTTTACAGCCTTGCTTGTATCCCCAAATAGTTAAGCCTATTGTATTAATCTTGGATTCCATCATTAATGGTAAATTGCTAAAACAACCACAAAGGTAAGTATTATTTTTGAAACTAAAAAATATAATGTACAAAAAATACCTACAAAGGTTTTGCTCCTTTGTAGGTATTAAAAATTATAATTGATATGAACTATTTAACTCCTAAGTATCAATTAGTTTTCTGCAGGTCGCTCTGCTACTTCTTGAGCAGGTTGTTCTGCTGGTTTTTCTACTGGTTTAGCTTCTGTTTTCACTACTTCAGCTACAATTTCAAACGGAAAATCAACTACTACTTCGCGGTGTAAACGGATAGCAGCATTGTATTTCCCTGTTCTTTTAATAGTATTCCCTGCAATAGCGATAAATTTCTTGTCAATATTATGACCTGCTTTTGCTAATTCAGCAGCTACATCGGCATTATTAACAGAACCGAATAGTTTATCTCCAGCACCTACTTTTGCTACAATCTTCACTGCCAAAGCCAAAAGAGCCTTAGCTGTTTTGTTAGCTTCTTCAATGATATGCTGTTCTTTGAAAGCACGTTGTTTCAAATTTTCAGCTAACACCTTTTTTGCTGATGGAGTAGCTAAAATTGCCAATCCTTGTGGGATAAGGTAATTGCGCCCATAGCCGTTCTTAACGGTAACTACGTCGTCTTTAAAACCTAAATTATGTACGTCTTGTTTTAATATAATTTCCATAGTTTCTACTCCTTGTTATTATTTTAATAAATCGGCTACATAAGGCATAAGTGCCAAATGGCGAGCACGTTTAACTGCTGTGGCTACTTTTCGTTGGAATTTTAACGAAGTACCAGTCAAGCGACGAGGTAAAAGTTTACCTTGTTCATTCACAAATTTCAAAAGGAAATCGGCATCTTTGTAATCAATGTATTTGATACCTGATTTTTTAAAACGACAATACTTTTTTTGTTTAGATGTGTCGATGTTTAGTGGTGTAAGATATTTAATATCTCCTTTCTTTTGTTCTACTGCCATTTTCTTACGCTTTTTTAGTGTTTAACTTTGCTCTTCTTTTTTCAGCCCACTCAATAGCGTGCTTGTCCAATTTTACGGTGAGGTAACGCATTACGCGCTCATCACGACGAAATTCTAGTTCGAAAGCATCGATTACTTCACCTGCCACTTTAAATTCAAAGAGGTGATAAAATCCGCTTTTTTTGTTTTGAATAGGGTAAGCTAATTTTTTTAGTCCCCAATTCTCTTTTGATACAAATTCTGCACCCCTTGAAGTAAGAAAATTTTCAAACTTTTCTACTGCTTCCTTTATCTGTGTTTCAGATAAAACGGGATTCAAAATGAAAACAGTTTCGTATTGATTCATAAATAAAATGATTAAATATTTAATTTGAGGTGCAAAAGTATAGCAAATTTTTGAATCTCACAAATATTCCACTATTTTTTTACACATTTTTTTGCTCTAATTTATTTTTATATAAGCACTAAAAAGATTTAAAACACTGTAAACAAACTCTTTAAACTCTTATACGTCAATCAAGGTTCAAAGAAAAATTCAATCGAAAAGAAAACGGTAGGCAAATGTCAAAATACACTATTTTAGGAGATTAGCATATTTGTCAAAATAGTAAACTAGAATCTTTCCGTCTTCAAAAGTAAGCTGTTCTAAATCAGAAGCTATCTCAGCTGCATTCCCCACTACTATAATTCGGAACTGGTGTGGCATTATATAGGTATTAGCTACTCGTTGCACATCTTCTTTGGTTACAGCGTTGATACGCGCAATGTAGTTTGTGTAAAAATCTTCTGGTAGCTTGCGCACTCTTATGTTGATAGCATAGTTGGCTATAGTTTGAAGGCGTTCGGTTGCCAAAATAAACTGTCCTAAATACTGCGCTTTAGCCTGAGCCAATTTTTCTTCGCTTACGGGCTCTGTTTGAATGCGTTTTACTTCTTTTAGAATTTCTTTGATGGCTTCTGCTGTTACTCCATTACCTACTTTCGTCTTGATATTGAAGAGCCCTTTTGTCCATTTATCCGTTTTGAACGACGAGGAGGCTCCATAAGTATAACCGTTCTGCTCTCTCAAATTCATATTGATGTAGCTACCAAAATCTCCACCAAGGATATTATTGGCTATTAGAAAAGGAAAGTAGTCGGGGTGAGCCATACCTAGGTCTAATAGGTTGGTTACTCTTATTTCTGATTGTACAGCGGTAGGCAAATCAATAAGATTAATCTGTGTTTGAGTAACGTTTTCAGGAACAAACAAAGGAGTTCTAAGTTGCTGAACAGGTTGCCAAGATTCAAAATGCTGACGCACTAAAGCTATAACTTCTTGAGGATTTACATCTCCTGCTACTACCAAATAGGCATTGTTCGGCACAAAATTAGCTTGATAGTAATGCTTTAGTTGTTCAAGAGTAAGCGCTTGCACATTTTCTTCAGTGATATATTCACCATAAGGATGTGCCTGTGTATAGCGCAAAGTTTGTTGCACGCGCTTCATTATCATCTCAGCATTGCTTTCGTTTGCCTTGATACTCTGCACAATGCGAGCCTTTTCTCTTTCCATCTCTTCTTCCGAGAAATTAGGATAAAGCGCTGCCTCTGCCAAAAGTTCTAAGACCCTCGGAAAGTACTTAGAAAGAGTTTGTGCATAACCTCCATTAGGCGAAAGCGAGAGGGTCGCAGCCAAATAGTCTATTTCTTCATTAAAACTATCCTTATCTGTCCTAATGGAACCACTACCTGCTATGAGCGAAATAAGGTCAGCAATACCTTTTTGTTTCCCTTCAATAACAGGCATCTCATCTAAGGTCAAACGAATAGTTACTTGGGGCAATTTGTGGTTTTCCACAATAAGCAAGTTCAGACCATTATCAAGAGTATGTATAATAGGGGTGCCCAAGTTTATTATAGGAGAGGGAGCTGAAGTGGGCTGTATAGAACGATTTACAGTTGTCATTTTTTCTCAAAGGGATTATGGTTGAGGTAAATAGTCAAGTTCCAAACGTTGGTGTTTGCCTAAATACTTTTGTGCTGCTGAGCGAATATCTTCAGGTGTAATAGCGCGATAGTGGTGTATAGATTCATTGATATGATTGGTATCATTGTAAAAAGTATAGCTATCAGCCAAAGAAAGAGCTATTCCTTCCATATTGCTAATCTGAGCCACAAACTGAGCTTCTATTTGGTTTTGAAGTTTTTCATACTCTCTACTCGAAATGAGTTCAGTCTGCAATTTAAGAATTTCTTCATCTATTTGGGTAGCCAAAGTTTCTAAAGAGATGCCATCCATTGGCAAAGCCCCTATTACATAAGTACCATAATCTTCTTGTGGGTCAGAAAAAGCCAAAACCTGTAACGCTGTTTGTTCTTCATCAATCATTTTCTTGTAGAGTCTTGCACTTTTGCCATCAGTCAGCAAGAAAGCTATCAGGTCAAGTGTATAAGCATCTTTGTCAGACATTGCAGGAGTGCGATAAGCGTATAGTTTTAGCGGAATTTGAATATTAGGGTCATACTCTGTTACTTTTATAGTTTGAAGAATAGGAAGTTCTACTACCTTAGTTCGCTTTATAGGAGCCCCTGTGTTAGGAATAGTCGCAAAATACTGTTGAATCCATTCCTTAGCTTGCGCTTTCTGGAAATCACCTGCTACTACCAATACGGCATTGTTAGGATTGTAGTATTTCTTCTTGAAATCTATAAACTCTTGCAGCGTAGCAGCATCAAGGTGTTCTACTTTTCCTATTACCGTTCCCCGATAGGGATGTTCCTTAAACAAGTGCGGATTGATAGCCGAGCGGTACATTATTCTGCCATAAGGAGCATTGTCTATACGCTGATTCTTTTCTTCTTTCACCACCGAATTTTGGGTACTCACGCCTATTTCATTAATAACGGGGTGCAACATACGTTCAGCTTCCATCCATAAACCCAATTCAAGGTTATTAGCTGGAAAGACTTCGTAATAATAAGTTTTGTCTTGAGTGGTGAAAGCGTTGTTATGACCTCCGTTAGCCGATACAATATCAAACCATTTACCTCTCTCTATATGTTGGGTACCTTCAAAAAGCAGATGTTCAAAAAAGTGAGCAAAGCCTGTACGAGTAGGATCTTCATCTTTTGCACCAACGTGATACATTACCCCTATCGTTACCACGGGAGCAGTATTGTCTTGGTGAAGAATGATATGCAAGCCATTAGCTAGGTCGTATTCTTCAAAAGTAAGTTCTTGAGCCATAAAAATTAGTTACGTAAAATATTCAAATACTGCGAGTAGTCGTTAGCAATAGAACGATAAGAACAAGCAGAAGTATCTACTTTTGGAACTTCAAAAGTAGGAATAACTTTCTTGATTACCTCATCAAATTTATACGGATGGGCTGTTGCCAAGAAAGTACCATATTGTTCAGAGGTTAGGAAGTGCTGCAGTGCCAAATGTCCTACAGCGCCGTGAGGATCTAATATATATCCTTTCTCTCGGTAAATTCGCTCAATTTCGGCCAATGTTTGTTGGTCAGAGATAGAAATGCACTTTATCTTTTCTTTTATTATTTCATAAGAGTTATTAAAAAGGGCTTGTATACGCACAAAGTTGCTAGGATCGCCTACATCCATTGCGTTAGAGTAGGTAGCCACAGAGGGCTTAGCTTTGTAAATACCTGTTTGAATGTATTGAAAGAAAGTATCATTAGCATTGTTGCCTGCTACAAATTGAGCTATAGGTAGCCCCATTGCTTGGGCATACAAACCTGCCGTAATATTTCCAAAATTACCACTGGGAACCGCTACTACCCATTCTTTCTTTTCTAAGGTTGTTTTCAGCTGTTTATAGGCAAAAAAGTAGTACAACATCTGTGGCAAAAACCGAGCTACATTAATAGAGTTAGCACTGCTCAGTGCAAGTTGTTCTTTCAAGATAGGGTCGTGTAAAGCTTGCTTTACTAACGATTGACAATCATCAAAAGTCCCTTCTACAGCTACGGCTTCTATATTCTCACCCAAAGAGGTCATTTGGTATTCCTGAAATTTGCTCACCTTACCCTTAGGGTACAATATCACCACGCGTACATCAGGCACCTTGTAGAAACCATTGGCCACTGCACTACCTGTATCGCCCGAAGTAGCTACTAATACAGTAGCAGGACGGTTTTTGTCTGCAAACTTGCCGAGACATCTTGCCATAAACCTAGCTCCAACATCTTTAAAAGCAAGTGTAGGCCCGTGAAAAAGCTCTAATACCGAGGTGTTCTCTAAAAGAGGTACAACAGGAGTTTCAAACGAAAAAACTTCGCTCAAAATAGTGGTAAGAGCCTCTTCTGTCAAGGAGCCTTCCACATAAGGGTAAAGGGCAGCTGTAGCTATTTGCAAATCTGTTTTGCTTTCTATTTCTTCAAAAAAAGAAGATGGAAGCACAGGTATTTGCTGAGGAACAAATAACCCTTTGTCTTTGCCTAAACCTTGCAAAGTAGCTTCTTTGAAACTTAGTATTTCGTCTGGGTGTTTGATGTTGTAGAAGTTCATTATTCAAGTAGTTTTTAAAGGAGTTCAGATAAAAAACTTTGCCAAAGTCTTCTAGAGACTTTGACAAAGTATATTAAAAAAGTATGTATTCTAGAGATTACAAGTTGGCATCAATAAGAGCTTTAATCTTATCTTCCGACGGACGTGGCGCATTGATATCTATAATCTTTCCTTCTTTGCTTACCAACATAAAACGTGGAATATTAGATAACTCGTAGTTAGCCGAAAAGTCGTTGATAACATTCATTGGAACATACAACTGCAAGCCTCCAAGTTTCTCTTCAGCTACCATTTTTTTCCAAGCTTCTTTGTCGCGATCTACTGAAATACCTACAAAAACAATATTTTTACCTTTGTAAGCTTCTTGTAGAGCTTTCATTGCAGGTATTTCACCAATACAAGGTTTACACCAAGTAGCCCATACATCAATGTAAACCAATTTGCCTTTTAGAGTTTCATAGTTCACCATTTTACCATTCACATCTTCGCATTCAAACCCTGCAAAGTCTTTCCCTGGTTTTAGCTTTTCAATAGCTACCATTCGGCGATCAAGCTCCTTTAAGGCCATTGTATCTTTCACATAAGCCTTTATAACACTTACTAATTGCTCATTAGATTCTGGAGTATTGGTAGGCGATACGTATTCTATAAAATCAGTAGCCAATTTCTTCTTAATATTTTCTGATTTAAGACCTTTTACATAGGCTACAGGTTTACCCCAAATGTTTTCCTTGTCGTCCGATTTTTCCAATTCTCTGTAAAAATTGTTTAATACCAACATTTTATAGGCATTGAAATTCTCAAAATCTTCTGCAATATCGTAATCCAATTTGCCGAGTTCATCAGTGAATGATTTAGGCAACTGTACATCTTCTTTGGTGAGTTCAAAGTGATAGTTAGGGTAGATAGTCTTCATATACAGTGTTTCGTATTTGATAGCCTTCTCTTCTTTGCTCACAAAGTCCTTCGATAGTTTTTTAGTTTCTTTAAGCAAGGTAGTATATTTGCTTTGCAGGTCGTCAATACCTTTAGACAGCTCTTCAAAGCTTTTTCCAAACAGAGGTTCCAATGTCTTCTGGCTTTCCATCAGTAGGTCTCTCTTCTTTTGTAGGTAAACATTGGCAATAGAATCTTTACCAGAGAATTTTACCACTGGAGGCATTTGGGCAAGGTTCACGTTTATGGTTAGCTCATCACCTTGCTCTAGGTACATATTAGTGTTGAGACCTGCAATGGTGTAGTAGTTAGTCGGAATGTGAAGGGTATCGCAAAAAGTACCATCTGTCTTTACTTTTATATCCTTTTGCACCTCACCACCTATTAATTTAAGGGTGATGCCTTCTTTTCCATCCACACCGTCCAATTTACCAGACAGGATGATGTAGTCAGCTCGCTTAGAACAAGCTACAAAGCCTAACGCGGCCAACGACAAAATAAACAGTTTCTTCATTTCTGTAAAATATTAATTTATTAGTTTATACCTTTACGGTTGCCAAATAGGATGGTGCATTAGGCCCTTCGTGAAAAAGGAGGTCTAATACCGATAAGTTGGGAATAAAACCATACTTATCCGAGAATATCTGATGATAAGGCTCCATCGCTACGGGATAGAATTTCTTCGCCGAACTCAAAAAGCGATAATCCACCAACCCCTGTGGAGCTGCTTCGTAGCTAGTAGTTTTATCAAACTGAAGAGCTACCTGCATACAGCCCAAAAGTGTTTCTATGGTATCAAGATTAACATCTAACAAGTAGGTGTACTTCTTTTCAAAAATACTCACCAGCTCATCCTCATAATACTCAAAGTAAGGTGAAGTCCTATAGGCAGTCTCTAAACTCTTCCAATGCAATCGCTGCCAAGGGAATCCATTCTCCACCTTTACATCTTTGTAAAGCTGCCTCCCCGTATCTCCACCTACGTGTTTGATAGGCAGATTAAGTGCCTGCTTGCCATTAGCTCCATAAATGTAGGCGCGGTTTCTAAGGGTTTGCTTCTGGTAATTGTCCGACACTTCCAGCATACAAGGACACGTGAGAAGCAAGTGAAATTGGGCAATAGAAGGAAAATAAGTAGGGTGTAATAAGGCTTGCGTCATCATTCGTCTGTTTTTTTCTTTTTCTTCAAGAAACTGTACAATAGGAACAGCCCAAGCACAGCAAACACATAATAGCGATACGACTGTATTTCTCCCTCTCCATTTACGGTCGTGAACATTCGCTCCCAGCGTATTTTATTAAATCCTGACGCGTACTTATTGATGCTCAACCACACCAATACAGGTTTCCCAAGCACGTGGTCTTCAGGTACAAATCCCCAGAACCTACTGTCTTCAGAATTGTGTCGGTTGTCTCCCATCATCCAATAGTAATCTTGTTGGAAAGTATAGCGGGTAGCCTTCTGTCCGTTGATGTAAATATCAGCCCCCTTTACTTCCAAGACATTATGCTCATAAACGCTAATAATGCGCCTATAGAGAGGCAAATTCTCAATAGTTAAATCAACTGTCTTTCCTTTGGCAGGAATAGTAATAGGCCCATAATTATCCTCATTCCAAGGGTAAACTTTTGTGTGAGGGAAAATAGAAGGATTATAAACACCTGCCTTGTTCACATTCCGGGTTACCGATACTATGTTAGGATTGTTTTGTAGTGTTTTCGCTACCTCTTCTGTAAGAGAGGTAAACATATAGGTATTTTCTGCAACAAGCCCAGAAGGGTCAGTTACACCAAACTCTTGGTACATAAGCTGGGGAGTTAAAGCTATGTTAGGTTGTGTCACTACTACATAAGAAGCCTGCAGCTTTGCACGGATAGGATAGACTTCTTTTTGTCCGTTAATCCACACATCACCATCTCGTATCTCAAACACATCACCAGGAATAGCTACAGTGCGTTTTACGTAGTTTGACTTCTTATCAATGGGTTTATCAATATGAATATGAGATGGATCGCGAAAATAGCGTACAGTATCAGTCGGCCAGTTGAAAACCGTAATGTCATTGCGGTGTACTTTTTGCAAGGCTGGAAGCCTCAAATAGGGCAACTGCGGTGTTTTGAGGTAAGACCTAGTTCCTATCAGCGGAATTGAATCGTGTACCATTGGCAGCGAAAGCGGTGTCATAGGAACGCGTACTCCATAGTGAAACTTACTCACAAAAAGAAAGTCGCCTACCAAAAGTGTCTTCTCTAAAGACGAAGTAGGAATCATATAGGGCTGAATGAAGTAGGTATGAATACCCGATGCTGCCACTACGGCAAAGAGTATAGCACTCACCCAAGACGATACGTTCTGTCTAATAGCATCTAAATCTTTGCCTACATAGCTAGTGGTGGGCAAATACATCACATAGGCAGCATAAATGCCCAAGGTCAGCACCGATAAGAGAGTATAGCGTTTCTTCCGATAACCAAATACGTGCAACCACTCATAGGTCATCACAATTATCATAATATTACCTATTACAGGCAAATACAACAGAAACAGCCACCACCAAGGCCGTTCGATGATTTTCAAGAAAACAATGGTGTTGTAGAAGGGTACAAAGGCCTCCCAAACCTTACGCCCTGCCTTTTGATAACCTTTCCAAAAGAAAAGCCCATTCAAGAGTTGTGCAAGGAGAATAATGTACAAATAAGTCATTCTTAATGATTAGTTTTTAATGATTTAACTCAGTGCTTGAAGAAGTCTTTTAAAAAAGCTGCTACGCCATCCTTAGCGTGGTGTAGTGTTACGTGGTTAGCCACTGCTTTCACTTCTTCTCGTGCATTGTCTACTACTACGCCACAGCCTACACCTTCTATCATATCAAGGTCGTTGTAGTTGTCGCCAAAAGCCATCGCTTCCGATAGTGGCAGGTGATAAATATCATCCAACACAACCTTCACCCCAGTCAGTTTAGAAACTTTAATGTCCGAAAGTTCTATATATGTATTTTTGGCACGGTATACCTGCAACTTTTGTGTGTATTTCTCATTTAGTAGCTGGAACATTCGCTCTATAAGCTCCTCTTCTCCCATCAGCATTAGCTTGTGCGCTCCTTTTTGTTCCGTAGCCCACTCAGCCAATACTTCTCGGTTAGGCCGTTTGGTAGGTGCTACAAGGGTGTTATGCTCTTCACGCATAGCCCATTGGTCGTATTGGGGGGCGTACCATTCACCATTGTGGTAAAGACTAATGTGCACCTTCCCTTCAAATTCTTGTTCATTTAGGGTTACCAGCTCTTCTATTATCTGGAAAGGCACTGTAGTAGAATGAAGTACTTGGTCGCCATTGAGCACCAAGCCGCCGTTATAGGCTATCAAGGGAAGACCTTCTATGCCCAAATCTCTTTGCAGATGATACA
>ERZ772971.1584-NODE-1584-length-13039-cov-6.479975_pt1 | contig 13039 bp, 3 predicted proteins | sample MGYA00511943_ERZ772971 | MGnify/ENA primary metagenome ERZ772971 (study PRJEB29015, sample SAMEA2737929) | human oral metagenome | biome: human oral; feature: human-associated habitat; material: dental | place: China | collected 2144 ... | reverse complement strand
CAATATATTCTATAGGTATTTATAGTTAATAAGAAATCTTTGACACATAATTATAAAGTTTAAATATTTATTTATTCTATAAATTGCATTCTAGTATTTTATATGTATAAATAGGATTCTATATGCATTGACAATTCTCTATATATTTATATAAAATAGAAATGATTTCATGTTTTGTTCATGATGTAAGGATGAACAATTAATGTATATCATTAAGTACGTAATCAGATGTGTTTGTAAGTAAGAGTGTGTAATGAAATATATAATAGTGTTGTTAGTGGTTGCTTTTGGCATGTCCGTTATGCCTGTGGAGGGTGAGCAGGTACATAAGACGGCGCAGTCTATGCAGGCGACCACGGTAAAACAAGTTTATAGTGGAAGGAAGACCGTATTATCTGATGACTCAGATACATTCCGCGTTAATTCGTCCCATACGCCGGATCATGTCATGGGGCAGGGCGGATTGGAGATGCCGGAGTCGACGGACAAAAAGACGACCCGTTATTCCGACACGGATGCGGTTAACTCTGCGTTACAGGCGGTGGTCATGACCGGTGTTCATTCTGCGATGCATGGGTCGAAGGCGAAGCCGTGGATGCAGCGAACCGTCTTGTCATTGCGCTTTCAGAAAAATTGGAAGCCCTTGTATGGCGTGGAAACCTTGCAACCACTAGGTCATTATGATGAGACATCTCGCCATGTGTGGTTTACACAGGAGCGTTTGGCGAATGCAGCGGATACAGGAACGACGGCGAATATAGGTATCGGCTATCGCCGAATCGCAGCAAACGATGAACACTATTACGGTGGCAATCTGTTTTATGACCATCGGTTCAGAGGCAATCACGGTCGCATGAGTGTTGGGCTAGAGTACGTGTCGGGGATCGGTGCGTTTCGCATGAACTGGTATCGCGGTGTGTCTAGCGAGCGTTCCTTTGATGGTGCGTCACGCTTGGAAAATGTGTCTAACGGATATACTGCGGAATATGGGACTAGCTTTAAGAATGCTCGTTGGGCGCGCGTGTACATGGAAGCCTATCGTTGGCAGTTGCGGCATAGTGAGGATAAGCATGGCTTGCGCATCGGTACGGAGTTGCAGCTCACGCCGAGGATTTCCGTGGACATGGGCTATAACAAGCCGGAGCATAAGCACGGCAGTCCGTACGGAAAAATTATGTTCCGTCTAGCCGGTGTTGATACGGCATGGTTTGGTGGTAACCATCGATCGGATACAAAAGCATCGGTTCGTGCGAATATGCTGGAAAATGTGCGTCGCCAACATACGGTGCATGTTGATTGATAGATTGAGATATATATATTTATTATTTTGATAAAAGTAGCATAAGAATCTATATTTATTTTTTAGATAAAAGCAACATAGAGAACTGTTTTATCGTATCAGATGATTGTCATCTGATATGAAAAGACAGTTCCTTTTTTTATGCATTAATTCATAAAAATTTATTTTGTTTACAAAATAGAAAAAGAGTGGCACAATATTCATGAAGATATAATGAAGAATAAGTTAAACGTGGAATTCATTAGGGATTGGAGAGGATAAAATGAGCAAGCGTAAACTTATATTATCTGTGTTGATTAATGGTGTGTTGTTATCGAGCCTATATGTGGCCGGAGCGGTGGATGTGGCACCGGGCAGCGGTAACGGTGTAGCCATCGGTACGGGTAGCAATGCACCAAAGACGGAAAACGTTGCCATTGGCAAAGGTGCCGGTATTTCTTACTCGAATGGTGCTAGTGCGGCTACGGGCGATGTAGCTATCGGCAATGGTGCAGGTATTAATAACTATGCTAGCCAGGGTGGTAGTATAGCTATCGGTAAAAATGCAAAGGTCGAAAATATGGCCGGTGGTGGAGAGGCTAGCTTTGCGTTGGGGCAGACGACCTACAGTGGTACTTGGTTATCATCGGCGAGGATTCCTAAAGATCCTACAAAGGTGGTAGGCAGTGTCGCTATCGGTGACAATACATTTGCTCGTACTGGCAGCACCATGATTGGATCTCATAATTATAAAGGTGACCTTGGGGATACTACGGTAGATAGTGCGTCCACAAGAAAAGATGCACTAAATGTATATGCTACAACAATTGGTGCTAATAGCTTTAGCAATGGGGCTTTCACTACAAGTACAGGTGTATATAATATTATCTCCAGTGATTATAATGGTGGACGGCTGGCAAATTCTACAAAGAATTTCGGTGCCACCATTAATGGTACATTGAATAGCATTGAATCAAAAACGGGTAGCTATTATTCGGGTGTTGCGAACAGTATTGTAGGTATTGCTAATCGGACCTTTAACTCCAATGGGTCTCTCGTATTTGGTGCAGGCAATGAAATAACGAATTCTGTAACTCGTATCTCAGCGCCAAGTTCGGGAGGTAATTCTGCTAAGGAATTAGCTGAGACATTACGTTCTGCTGTCAAAAATTCTAATGGTGGCGGCTCTACTATGGCATTTGGTAGCGGTAATAAGGCGGATTATACACTTCGCTCCGCACTTATGGGTGTCAATAATACATTGACCGGCTCTCAAGGCAAAGAAAGTGAGAATACCATGTTGACGGGCTTTCACAATACGGCGGATAAGGTGTCCAATACGACCGTAATAGGGTCTGAAAATACGGTGACTAATTCTAAGAACAGTCTTGTGATGGGGGATAATCGTGAGGTGAAAGATGCCAACCATGCGGTTCTCATCGGTTCCACAGACAGCAAGACTACGACATCTGTTAATAATGCGGTCGCTGTCGGACATAATACGAATGTCACCGTAGAGGGTGGCGTTGCACTGGGTAGCGAATCGAAGGCTACTGTAGCGGCTGGATCCGTTGGGTATGATCCGAGTACAAAGGCACAGTCCACGAATACAGATTCTACGTGGAAGGCGACTAAATCGGCCGTATCTGTCGGTGATGCAAATAACAATATTACGCGTCAGATTACATCCGTAGCAGCCGGCACAAAGGATACGGATGCGGTGAATGTGGCACAGCTCAAAAAGTTGCAAAATCAAGTGAATGCGAACGGCTCCACTACCGTCAGTGCAGGTAAGCATATTAATGTGACAACTACGACGAACGGAACGACTAAAGATTATAAGGTAAGCCTATCTGACGATATAACGAATCAGATTACAAATAACACGACAAACATCAACAATATACAAGGTGATGTGACCAATATTAAAAAGAATGTAACCAATATTCAGGGCGACATTACTAATATCAAGCAGGATGTAACGAATATGGGGCGGAATGTAGCTCGCCTCGATAAAAAGGTTAACAAATCTGTGGCCGGAGCGGCTGCACTTGCCGCCTTGCATCCGTTGGATTTCGATCCTGATGCAAAATGGGACTTTGCTGCTGGTTATGGCCACTATCATGACGGCAACGCCGCTGCATTGGGGGCTTTTTACAGACCGAATGAGGACTTGCAGTTTAGCGTAGGATCTACTGTTGGTAATGGCGAAACCGTTGTAAATGCAGGTATGTCTGTGAAAGTAGGTGCTCACAGTAATGTATCTCGTTCTCGTGTAGCTATCGGTAAGGAAGTTTTGGAACTTAAGAAAACTGTAGCGGTACAAAATGCGCAGATTCAAAAGTTGACTGCTCTTTTGAATGGCCTGGCTGGAACAAATATGAAGGCAGACCGCAGCACATTATTCCCTGATGTGCCGAATAATCACTGGGCATATGCGGCGGTTAGCGATCTATCTCGACGGGGTCTTGTGGAAGGCTATCCTGATGGTACATTCGGAGGAGATCGTATGTTGACCCGTTATGAATTTGCTCAAATTGTGTACCGCGCCATTCAAAATGGTGTTGTCGTCGATAATCGACTCGTATCTGAATTTGGTCCTGAAATGGCGTTATTCCGTGTGGATACTATTGCCAAGAATCATGAAGGACAACCAACTATTGAACGTGTAAGAGTCAATAAAAAATAGAATATATATATGATTTATATTGTGAAAGCCGAGGCTCTAGGGCCTCGGCTTTTTCGTGTATCTGTAGGTGATAAATTTTCTGTATATAAAATTATCTTATCTATGAAAGCATTAAACTGAAAAGTCTAAAAATATGAAATTGATTACGTAATTACAATAATCGTTATATTCCGATATGTGGATTTATCGTAATATTTGATAGGAAAGATGAAGATTCTATTTCTTAAAATTAAAAAGTATTAAATATGAAATAAATAAACTACAAAAATGAAGAAAAGATGAAAAAGTTGTTTACAAGATAGAAATTTTTTGATATTGTATTGCCGTGGGTGAGTATATGATGAAGAATCATGAATAATTATAGTATTCGTATCGTAATTGAGAATACTAGTATTTGGTGTAAGAAGTGTAGATGATAATCAATCTTTATACTTCTTCTTTTTATTATCTTTGCAATATTATGCAACACAAGTGATGTGTTTTACTGAGGTTTCGGTAAGAAAGGATAATCATGAATCGAATTTATAATGTGATTTGGAGTAAGACTAAAAAATGCTACGTAGTAGTATCTGAAATTGTAAAAACAGGTGGCGGTAAGGTGAAATCCGTACAAAACGGTACAACCTGGGCACGCATGAGTGCGATTATGGCGGTGGCCGCATTATTGATGGGTGGTAATATTACTACGGTTAATGCTGCTACATATACTGCTATGACGATTAATGATGTAAATGGCGCTGGTTATGCTACTGGTAATGTAGTTTATAGTGAAGGTAGTTATTTATATAATTATCAAAACCCTGGAAACCTGACACCATTTGATAACAGTCATTTGTATAATGGTACAGATAGAGGTAACTATACAGAAAATAGCTTTGCCGGCATTGCTATCGGTAAAAATACAAATATTCAGGAAACTGGTAATCCAACTTATTATTCCGGTTTAGCTATCGGTAACTATGCTCAGGCCACAGGGGGTATTTCCTTTGCGTTGGGTCATTATGCTCAGGCTTTATCACCATCTGCTATGGCTCTTGGTACAGCTACAAAGGCGAGCGGATTTAACTCCTTGGCTATGATGCGTCAATCTGCTGCAGAAGGTGAGTTCTCTACAGCATTGGGTACTGCATCTTGGGCAAAGGGTAATGGTAGTTTTGCCATGGGTTACTCCGCTACAGCAAAAGCGGATCAATCCATCGCAATCGGTGCGGCAGAAACTATAAAATTACCTGGTCAACAACATGGTACTCCAAGTGCTAAATATAATGGCGATGGTAATACCGTAACAGAAGGGGCTCGTTCTCTTGCTTTCGGTACAAAAGCTCGTACTGCAGTTGGTGCAGATGATTCTATGGCATTCGGTTCTTCATCCAGTACTGGTGGCGCCAATGCGGTAGCTATGGGTTATAGTGCTAATGCTAGTGCAGAGAATGCCTTTGCCATCGGTAATACGGCGCAATCATCCGCACAAAATGCCGTGGCAATGGGTAAAAGTGCAAATGCAAGTGGTGTAAGCAGCTTTGCTATGGGTAGTAGTTCTAATGCTGCTGGTGCTGATGCTATCGCTATGGGTAGTTCTTCCCAAGCAAAATTATCCAACTCCATCGCATTGGGTGGTAATGCTAAATCCTTGGGTGCTGATGCGCTTGCACTTGGCGGTGCGGCGAATGCCTCTAAAGATGGTGCCATTGCAATCGGTAAAGAAGCAAAAGCAAACAATACTAATACGACAGCTATCGGTCTTGGTGCAACTGTTACAGGTACTAACTCCATGGCTATCGGTACAAATGCCGTTGCAGAATCCAATAACTCCTTGGCATTGGGTACTGGTACGGAAGTAAGAGGTGCCTTGGTTAATGGTTTCTCTGCTTTCACTAACCAACAAAATAACAATGTTGCAAACGGTGTAGTTGCGGTAGGTAACGTAGGTTCTGAACGCCGTATCATCAACGTAGCAGGTGGTGAAAACGATACTGACGCAACAAATGTAAAACAATTAAAATTTGTAAACAGTAACTTGGCAAAATCCATCGCAGGTCCTACTTATACGGGCTATGAAGCGAATGGTTCTACATATAAAGCGCCTGATTTCAATATCAAGAACAGCACGTACCATACGGTAAAAGAAGCTGTTGAAGCGGCGCAAACGAATTTCTTCAGTGCTAAAGGCACATCTGCCGATGCGAACTACGATAACACAGGTGCTACAGGCAATAACGCGACAGCAGCCGGTGTACGTACTTCTGCAGCAGGTAACTTTGCTACAGCTGTCGGTGCTGATGCGACTGCAGCTAATGCGAACAGTACTGCTATCGGTTATAAAGCTAAATCCAGCGTAGATGACGGCGTTGCATTGGGTGCGAATTCCGTTGCTTCCGTTGCAGCCGGTAAAGCAGGTTATAATGTTAAAACTGCAGACAGCCGTACAAACGGATATAGCGGATTGACAGGTGCTGCGTTGACATCCACTATGGGTGCGGTGTCCGTAGGTGACGGTGGTACAAAAACTCGTCAAATCACAAACGTGGCTGCAGGTACTGCGGATACTGATGCTGTTAACGTGGCTCAATTGCGCAATGTTAACTTGAAAGTAGCCGGTAACAGCGGTAACAATGACGTTTTATTGGATAATCAAACATTGACTGTAAAAGGCGATGGTTCTTATGTTACGACATCTGTTAACAACCAAACAATTGATGTGACGTTGACTGATGCAACTAAGAACAAGATTGACAATGCGGCAAATAAAGACTTGTCCAACATTACGGACGGCGGTAAATCTGTTATTCGTAATGAAGCGCAAAAAGCAGTTAAAGTTGTTGCTGGTAAAAACACAACGATTACAGAAGGTACTGACGGTACATATAAAACATATAAAGTTGACGTAGATGCTCCTGACTATCAATTAGTTGAAAACAGCAGTGCTGCTGATAAAGCTTACACTGTATCTGGCAATAAAGTTGACTTGACTGTACAAGATGCTAAAAATCCTGCGAATAAGAAAACTGTAACTATCAAGGATATTGCATCCAAAACAGAACTTGATGATACAAAAACAGATCTTATTAACAAAGGCTTAAAATTCGATGCCGATAATAATGATGCTAAGACTAATAAATTAGGCTCCAAGGTAACTGTAGCTGGTGATGGTACTAATATCAGCACTACGATTACACAAACTGGCGACGATACAACAATTAAGGTTGCATTAGGTAAAGACATCAATGTTAATACAGTAACTGCTACAAAAACTGTAAAAGCTGGTACTGCTACTATGGGTACCCAATCTGTAACAGATAACAAAAGTGCTGCTCAGAACGGTAACTTTGTATCCGGTTTGGACAATAAAAATTGGACATTAACTGATCCTGCTTATGTATCTGGCCGTGCGGCAACAGAAGATCAACTTAAGATTGTTAGTGATGCTGTGAAAGCGGCTAACGCAAGTGCTTCTGATTATCGTTTAATTGCTAATCCGAACAATGCGGCAGATGGTTCTTATAAGGTTGATAACAATAAAGTTGATTTACAAGTGAAGGACGATAAATCCGGTACAGTTAATACTGTGACAATTAAGGATATTGCGTCCAAAACAGAACTTGATAAAGTAAAAGATCGTTCCGTGAAATATGATGGTGAAACTGACAAAGATACAGTAACTTTGGAAGGTGCTAACGGTACAAAAATTACCAACTTGAAAGACGGTAATGTGGCACCGGGCTCTAAAGATGCTGTCAACGGCGGTCAATTACATCAAGTTAAGCAGGATCTTGGTGACCAAATCACAAATACTAAAAATGATTTAAATAATAAGATTGATACAACTAAACAAGATCTTATCGACAAAGGCTTGAAATTCGACGCTAATAACGGCGGTGAAAAAACAAATAAATTGGGCTCTAAAGTAGCAATTAAAGGGGATAACTCTAATATCATTACGGAAATCTCTCAAGATGCTAACGGCGATAGCACAATTGATGTGAAACTTGGTAAAAACCTTAATGTAGAAACGATTACTGCTACTGGTGCAAACGGTAAGGACGGTAAAATCGGTATCAACGGTAAAGACGGTGTAACAACTAACATTTCCGTTATTCGTGACGGTCAACCTGGTGTAGATGGTGCTCCTGGCACGACTACAACTCGTATTACCTACCAAAAACCTGATGGCTCTAACGAAGAAGTGGCAACTTTAAACGACGGTCTTAAATTCAAAGGCGACATGGGTGCTACATCTAATGTTAAGCTTAACAAACAAGTGGATATCACAGGTGGCGTAACAAGCGCTTCCGATCTTGCTACAGGCAATAATATTGGTGTTACTTCTGCGGCTGTCGGTGCTGATGGCAATGCAAAATTACAATTGCAATTGGCGAAAAACTTGACAGGCTTGCAATCCGTAACGGCATCCGACACTGTGAAAGCAGGTACTGCCACTGTAGGTAATCATACAGTAGCAGATAACAAAGGTGCTAACCAAACTGGTAACTTTGTAACAGGTTTAGATAATACATCTTGGAATATTGCAGATCCTGTATATGTACCAAACCGTGCGGCTACTGAAGAACAGTTGAAAACGGTTAGCGATGCTATTAATAAAGCTAATGCAAGTGCTACAGATTACCGCTTAATTGCTAATCCGAACAACGCCGTAGACGGTTCCTATAAGGTTGAAAACAATCAAGTTGACTTGAAGGTAAAAGACGAAAAATCTAAAGACGTTAAAACTGTAACGATTAAGGATATTGCGTCCAAAACTGAACTAGATAATGTAAAAGATCGTTCCGTAAAATATGACGGTAACACAGGCCATGACACAGTAACTTTGGAAGGTCCTAACGGCACAAAAATTACTAACTTGAAAGATGGTAACGTAGCGGCTGGTTCTAAAGATGCTGTCAACGGCGGTCAATTACACGATGCTAAAAACGAATTAAATAATAATATTACTAATGCGAAAACAGATCTTATCAACACAGGTCTCAAATTCGATGCCAATATAGGTGGCGTAAAAACTAACAAATTAGGCTCCACTGTTACAATTCAAGGTGAAGGTACTGCAGCTGACGCAGATTACAGCGGTGAAAACCTCAAAACTTTCATCAATCAAGATGCGGCAACAGGCAATACGACTATTGACGTGAAGATGAACAAAAACCTTAAAGCGGAATCTGTGAAGGTTGGCAAAAATGGTAAGGATGGCGTAGCTATTACAGGTCCTGACACAGCAAACGGTATAGACGGCAAGGTAGCTGTGACTGATAAAAACGGTAAAGAAGCAGTTTCTATTTCCGGTAAAGACGGCGTAGGCCACATCGGCTTGACAGGCCCTGCCGGAACAAACGGCGTGAACGGTACTAATGGTATCGACTTGTCCGTAAAACCTGGTTACGATGATCCTGCTACTGGCGTTAAAGGCGAAAAAGGTGTAGACGGTACAAACGGTCTTACACGTATCGTTTACAAAGACGGCAACGGCGAACACCAAGTTGCGACTATGGAGGACGGTTTACAATTCACTGGTAACAATTCTGGTACTGTGAATAAACAAAAATTGAATTCCTTGGTGAAAGTACAAGGTGAAGGCGTAACTGAAGCTGAATCTGCAGCGTTCAAGAGCGCAGCCGGCAATATCAACGTAAAAGCTGATGGCACTAACAAATTGGAACTTCAATTGGCGAAAGACCTTAAAAATCTTGATTCCGTAACGGCTGCTAAGACTGTGAAAGCAGGCGGTGCTACTATGGGTGGTCAAACTGTTAACAACGCAGCTGGTGACAGCGAAACAGGCAACTATGTAACAGGTCTTGATAATAAAGATTGGGATGCAGATAAGATTGTATCCGGTCGTGCCGCAACAGAAGATCAATTGAAAAAAGCGTTGGATGCTCAAAGTGCTAACTCCACTGACTATCGTTTGATTAGAAATCAAGCGGCAGGCTCCAATGGAGACTACACTGTGGATGCGAACGGCGATGTAGCGTTGACTGTACAAGATAAGAATCATCCAGATAAAACAGAAACCGTTACCATCAAAGACGTTGCTTCTAAATCCAAACTTGATAAATTGAATGACCGTGCTGTTAAGTATGATTTGGACCCTACTGGTAATCCTGATAAATCCAAGGTAACTTACGAAGGTCCTGCATATAACAACAAACAAGGCGGTACTCACGTAACGAATGTGGCATATGCTACAGGCAACGATGGTAGCGAAGCGGTTAATGTGGACTACTTGAATGACAAAATCAAAGATAGTGCGGACGCATTGACTAATAAAGGTTTGAAATTCGATGCTAACCAAGGCGGAGAAAAAACTAACAAGCTTGGCTCTAAAGTGACTATTAAAGGTGAAGGTACTGCAGCTGACGGAGATTACAGCGGAGAAAACCTTAAAACTTTCATCACACAAGACCAAACATCTGGTGATACAACTATCAACGTGAAGATGAATAAAAACCTTAAAGCTGAATCCGTGAAAGTTGGCAAAGACGGTAAGGACGGCGTGTCCATTACAGGTCCTGATAACGGTACAGACGGCAAGGTAGCTGTGACTGGTAAGGACGGCAAAGAAGCCGTATCTATTTCTGGTAAAAACGGCGTAGGTCACATCGGTCTTAACGGTAAAGACGGCCGTAGCGCTGACATTTCTGTTGAAAAAGGTGATCCGGACCTCAACGGTAACAAAATCACTCGTATTAAATACACTGATGAAAACGGTAAGACACATCAAGTGGCAACCAAAGATGACGGTATGGCATATGGTGGTGATTCCGGTAATGTTATCAAGAAAAAACTTAATGAACAATTGGACATTAAGGGCGGCGTAACAAACGAAGATGATTTGACTGAAAACAATATTGGTGTTATCAGCAAAAATAATATCCTCAATGTTCGTTTGGCAAAAGACCTTAAAGACTTGAACTCCATTACTTTCAACAACGGAGCTAATGGTGCAAATGGTAAAACCGTTGTAAACGGCGAAGGCATGACTATTAAAGATGCAGCAGGTAATCCGTTGACAGCTGTTACAAAAGACGGCGTGAAGATTACTGATGGTCCATCCATGACGAAGGACGGCATCGATGCAGCTGGTAATAAAATTACAAACGTTCAAGACGGTAATGTTGCAAAAGACAGCAAAGACGCTGTGAACGGTGGTCAATTGCATGATGCTGTTGAAAGCCTTAAATCTAAAGGCTTCGGTCTTGAAGCAGAAGACGGTCAATCCGTGAAGAAACCTCTTGGTGACACTGTTAAGGTTAAAGGTGATGGCACGAATATCAAAACATCCGTAGACGGCGGCGCTGTTAAGGTAGAATTGAAAAAAGACATCACTGTAGACACTGTAACAGCTAAGACTGTAACAACAGGCGACACTAAGATGGATACAAACGGCGTTACTATCAAGGATGGTGCTAATGAAGCGACTAAGTTGACTAAAGACGGCTTGCAAATCAATGATGGTGGCAACAAAGCTGTTACTATCAATAAAGATGGCTTAACAATCGAAAACGGTCCTAAGGTAACAAAAGACGGTATCGATGCGGCTAATAAGAAGATCACTAATGTGGCTGATGGTACTATTGGCGCTGGTAGCAAGGACGCTGTCAACGGCGGTCAATTGCATACAGCTATTGAAGACATCAAATCCACAGGTTTCGGTCTTAAAGCGGAAGACGGTAACTCCGTGAAGAAACCTCTTGGCGAGACAATCGATCTAAAAGGTGACGGCAATATCAAAACTTCCGTTGACAACGGCGCCATCAAGATGGCATTAAATGATAAGATCACTCTTGGTCAAGATCCGGCAAAACAAGTTAACATCGACGGTTCTGCAGGTACGATTACAGCTGGTAACGGCGGCAATCAAGTTAAGATTGACGGCAATGATGGTTCCGTAACTGCAAATACTGTGAAAGCTGGCGACGTAGTTGTAGGCAAGCAAACTTCTGACGGTAAAGAAGGTAACTTCGTAACAGGTTTGGATAACAAAACTTGGGATCCTGAAAACCCTGTAGCAGTTCCTGGTCGTGCCGCAACAGAAGATCAATTGAAAGCTGTTAATGACGACTTCAATAATAAAGCAAGAACAGGACGTGTATTCCAAGGTGACCAACCTGGCGATAGCGGTAAAGTGGTTCGTGGATTGGGAGATACTATGAACCTTACTGGTGGTGCTGATGTGAACCGTTTGGCAGATAATAATATCGGTGTTGTGAAAAACGCTGCTGGTGATGGCTATAACATCAAGTTGGCTAAAGACTTGAAAGGTCTTGAGTCCGTAACTACTACGGATGCTGCTGGTAATACGACTGTTATGAACGGTGGCGGCGTGACAATTACACCTGCTCAAGGTAATGCTGTAAGTCTTACTAAAGACGGCCTCAATAACGGTGGTAATAGAATTACTAATGTAGGCCCTGGTGTAGATGGTACTGATGCGGTTAACGTAAATCAATTGAGCAGTGCTATGCGTAGCGTGGATGGTAAAATCGCTGATGTAGGTGCTACTAGTGCAGCTATTTCTGGCCTCAAACCATTACAATATGATCCATTGGAACCAACTCAAGTATTGGCTGCTGTAGGTCATTATAAAGGCAGCACCGCTGCAGCTGTAGGCGTGGCGCACTATACTAATGAATCTACAATGTTCCATATGGGCGTATCTCTTGGCGGTCATGACAACATGATTAATGCGGGCGTATCCTACAAATTTGGTACATCCGACGCTAAGAAAGCGGTTCCTGCACGTTACAAAGCCGGCCCTATCAGCTCTGCTTATGTATTGCAAGATGAAGTGACTGCTTTAAAAGCTGAAAATGAACGCATGAAACAACATGACTTAGAGTTAACTGCTAAATACGATCAAGTACAACGCGATAATGAAGAAATGAAAGCTCAAATCGCATTGTTGATGCAACAAGCAGGTCTTACAAAATAATCGAATCTGAATATTCGAGTTCTTAACCACTCATGTAAGGATTGTGAAAGCCGCCCTTTCCGGGGCGGCTCATCATAAGGAGGAAGTATGAAATTCAAAACATTTATGCCTGTATTGGCACTGGCTT
>ERZ772971.1578-NODE-1578-length-13081-cov-5.273914_pt1 | contig 13081 bp, 10 predicted proteins | sample MGYA00511943_ERZ772971 | MGnify/ENA primary metagenome ERZ772971 (study PRJEB29015, sample SAMEA2737929) | human oral metagenome | biome: human oral; feature: human-associated habitat; material: dental | place: China | collected 2144 ... | reverse complement strand
TTGGGGCTTTACTACATCACCAAAGGACGTAAATCAACACCTGAATATCCTATCAAAGGAGAAGGCCTAGCGTTTTACTCTCCCGAAGAGGTAAATATAGCCTACAACGAAGGGAAACTAAGCCTCAACGCCTTTATAAAAGTGCGTGTTCGCGACCTCGATGAGGAGGGTAATGTATACTATCACTTAGTAGAAACCACCACAGGGCGTGTGCTCTTCAATGAGTTAGTGCCTTTAGAAGTAGGGTATGTAAACGAGGTGCTTACTAAGAAGTCATTGCGCGATATTATCGGGCGAATCCTTAAGGCTACCAGCATACCTGTAACAGGCGACTTCCTCGATAAAATAAAGAATATGGGATACCGTTTCGCTTTCAAAGGCGGACTATCATTCAGCTTAGGCGACATCATTATTCCGCAAGAAAAAGCAGATATGATTGCTGAAGCTAATGGTTTGGTAGACGGTATTATGATGAACTATAATATGGGTCTCATCACCAATAACGAGCGTTATAACCAAGTGATTGACGTGTGGACTTCTACCAATGCTCAGCTTACTGAGTTGGCTATGAAGCGTATCAGCACCGACCAACAAGGGTTTAACTCTGTGTATATGATGCTCGACTCAGGAGCCCGTGGTTCTAAAGAGCAGATACGTCAGCTTACCGGTATGCGTGGATTGATGGCTAAGCCTAAGAAATCAACAGCCGGAGGGGGCGAAATCATCGAGAACCCGATTCTTTCTAACTTTAAAGAGGGGCTTTCTATCCTCGAGTACTTTATCTCTACCCACGGGGCTCGTAAAGGTCTTGCCGATACCGCCCTTAAGACTGCCGATGCCGGTTATTTGACCCGTCGTTTGGTAGACGTATCACAAGACGTTATCATCAATACCGAAGATTGCGGTACTCTACGTGGGGTTGAAGTACGTGCCCTTAAGAAAAACGAAGAGGTGGTAGAAAGTTTGGGCGAACGTATACTCGGTCGTGTATCGCTACACGATGTGTACAACCCACTTACCGAAGAGTTATTGGTAGCTGCTGGCGAAGAAATCACCGAGAAGATAGTAGATAAGATAGATGCGGCACCTATTGAAATGGTAGAGGTGCGCTCAGCCCTTACTTGCGAGGCAAAACACGGTATCTGTGCGAAGTGCTACGGACGCAACCTTTCTACTGGCCGTATGGTACAAAGAGGAGAGGCTGTAGGGGTAGTAGCTGCTCAGTCTATCGGTGAGCCTGGTACACAGCTTACACTACGTACTTTCCACGCCGGTGGGGTGGCAGGTAACGTATCTGAAGAAAATAAAACAGAAGCCCGTTTTGACGGTATATTAGAAATAGAAGACCTACGCGTGGTAACCAGCAAAGATGGCGACCAAAGTGTAGATGTAGTAATACGCTCATCAGAGCTAAAAGTACTCGACCCTACTACTCGTATGGTGCTACAAACACACGATATTCCTTATGGGGCACACATTTTTGTAAAAGACAAAGAAGAGGTGAAGAAAGGTACTTTGCTCTTCCAATGGGATCCGTACAACGCGGTAATCATTTCAGAGTTCTCTGGTAAGATAGCTTATGAAGATATCGAACAAGGGGTAACTTACCAAGTAGAAATAGATGAGCAAACAGGCTTCCAAGAAAAGGTAATCGTAGAATCTCGTAATAAGAAGTTGATACCTACCTTATTAATTGTTGATAAGAATGGCGAAACACTTCGTTCTTACAACTTGCCGGTAGGTGCCCACATAATGGTGGATAACAACAGTAAGATAGAAGAGGGTAAAGTATTGGTGAAAATACCACGTAGTTCAGCTAAGGCGGGCGATATCACCGGTGGTCTACCACGTGTAACTGAGTTGTTTGAGGCTCGTAACCCTTCTAACCCTGCTATTGTGTCAGAAATTGACGGGGTAGTATCATTCGGAAAAATAAAACGTGGTAATAAAGAGGTAATTGTAACTTCTCGTTTAGGCGAAGAGCGCAAATATTTGGTAAAACTATCAAGCCAGATATTGGTGCAAGAAAACGACTATGTGCGTGCTGGTAAGCCGTTGTCAGATGGTTCTGTAACGCCTGACGATATACTACGCATCAAAGGACCATCGGCTGTACAACAATACTTAGTAAACGAAGTACAAGAGGTATACCGACTACAAGGGGTGAAGATTAACGATAAGCACTTTGAGGTAATCGTTCGTCAGATGATGCGTAAGGTAGAAATACAAGATCCAGGAGATACGCTTTACCTCGAAGGTCAGTTAGTACATAAAGACGACTTTATAGAAGAAAACGACAGACTCTTTGGTAAGAAAGTAGTAGAAGATGCAGGCGACTCCGAAAACCTAAAAGCAGGACAGATAGTAAGTCTCCGCGAACTACGCGATGAAAATTCATTGCTAAAACGCTCTGATAAGAACTTAGTAGTAGCTCGCGATATTATACCGGCTACAGCTATGCCTGTACTACAAGGTATTACTCGTGCGTCATTACAAACTAAGTCGTTTATTTCAGCAGCATCGTTCCAAGAAACTACTAAAGTACTCAATGAGGCTGCGGTAAGCGGTAAGGTAGATTCGTTAGACGGACTAAAAGAGAACGTAATTGTAGGACATCGTATACCTGCAGGTACAGGTCTTAAACGTTATGAGAAGATAATCGTAGGCTCTAAAGCTGACTTAGAACCAGTAGTGGAAAAGAGAAAATTGAGATAGACTATGAGCGAATTAGAAGAGATAAAAGAAGGCAACGGACAACTAAGCATAGAGTTGGACGAGCAGATAGCACAAGGAGTGTATGCTAACTTGGCTATCATCAATCACTCGGCTACTGAGTTTGTAGTAGATTTTGTAAGCGTAATGCCAGGGATGCCTAAGGGCAAGGTGCGCAGTAGGGTGATACTCACTCCAGAGCACGCTAAGCGTCTGTTAGGGGCTTTGGCAGAAAATATACGCCACTACGAAGATGCTCACGGTATGATAGCAGAAAAAAGCGATACACACACTATTCCGCTTTTTGGTATCACCGGAGAGGCGTAATACCAAAGGCTAAATACAAAACAAAGAACGCAAAATTGATGATAAACTTTGCCAAAGTTTCACGACTTTGGCAAAGTTTTTTTATGTATTTATTTTTTAGAAGACTTGATAATCACTTGTTTTTCACTTGAACAATAAACAGATAAAAAATATTTTTCTCTTTTGTTGTGTACAATTAGAAATAAAATATTATCTTTGTGCTTCAAAAATCTTTTTGATAAATACCAATGACAACAGAAGTAAAAAAAGAAGGTAAATTTTCATATATCGAACAAGGAGAAGGAACCCCTATCATCGTATTACACGGGCTGATGGGGGGGCTGAGTAATTTTGAAGACGTAATTTCTTTTTTTTCGGATAGATATAAGGTGGTAGTGCCCGAGCTACCTCTTTTCACAATGCCTTTGCTCACTACTTCGGTAAAAACATTAGCTAAATACATTCAAAAGTTTATAAAATACAAGAAATTTGAAAAAGTTATCTTGTTAGGAAACTCTTTAGGCGGACACGTAGGCTTACTTTATACTAAGCTGTACCCTAAAAATGTGTTAGGTTTAGTGCTTACAGGTAGTTCAGGGCTGTATGAAAGTGCTATGAGCGATGGGTATCCCCGCCGTGGTGACTATGATTTTATCAGAAAAAAATGCGAAGAGGTGTTCTATGACCCTGCTGTGGCTACTAAAGAGATAGTAGATGAGGTATTTGCTAATATTTCAGATCGCTCTAAACTCATCAAAACATTAGCATTAGCTAAGAGTGCAATTCGCCATAATATGGCAAAAGATTTGCCTAAGATGACCACTCCTACTTGCCTTATCTGGGGCAAAAATGATATAGTAACCCCTCCTAAAGTAGCAGAAGAATTTAAGGAGCTACTGCCTAATGCCGAGCTTCATTGGATAGACAAATGTGGGCACGCCCCTATGATGGAGCGACCTCAAGAGTTTAACCAAATATTAGACCAGTGGCTTAAAACAATTAATAATTGATAATTAGCAAGAGATGATAAAAAAAGCTGAATTTGTAATGAGCAACTCACAGGTGGCCAAGTGTCCTAAGGACAGGCTGCCTGAGTATGCTTTTATAGGGCGCTCTAATGTTGGAAAATCGTCTCTTATCAATATGCTTACCAATTGTAAGAATTTAGCTAAGACTTCAGGGCGTCCTGGTAAAACACAGCTTATCAATCATTTCAAAATAGATGACCGCTGGTTTCTAGTTGATTTGCCAGGTTATGGTTATGCACGGGTGTCAAAAACCACTAAACAAGTATTTCAGCGCTTTATTACGGATTATTTTGAGCAACGCGAGCAGTTGGTGAGTGCTTTTGTGTTAGTAGACATACGCCACGAGCCTCAAAAAATAGATGTAGAGTTTATGCAATGGCTAGGCGAACGGGCTATACCATTTGCTATTATCTTTACCAAAGCTGATAAGCTAAAACCGCAAGCAATAGAGCGCAATGTAGCAGCCTATAAAGAAGTGCTACTTGAGTGGTGGGAGGAGTTTCCTCCTTATTTTGTAACTTCAGCACAGAATAAAACAGGAAAAGAGGAGTTAACACAATATATAGAGCAAACAAATCAAACAATTATTAACGGTTAATGGTAGATATTAAAAAGTAAGCTATGTTGGATATTTTGCATTATGACTTGCTTGATTTCGTTACTTCGTATGGAGTGCGTATTCCTTCACTTAGGGTTACTTATCAACTGTTTGGCAAGCCTTTAGGTACAGCTCCGGTAGTAGTGGTGAACCACGCTTTTACGGGCAATTCGCAAGTGGCAGGAGAAAACGGTTGGTGGGCAGAAGCTATAGGTGCTGCCAAAGTGATTAATACTGATACATATACCGTAGTAGCATTTAACATTCCAGGTAATGGCTTCCACGCACGCGAGGAAGATATGATAACTAACTACCAGCATTGGGCGGCGGTAGATGTGGCGCGCTTATTCAATATAGCTCTCAAAGAGCACTTGGGGCTAAACTCTGTTTTTGCGTTAGTAGGCTGTTCGTTAGGGGGCGGTATTGCTTGGGAGATGGCAGCTCTTGCGCCTGATTACTTTCAGCAATTAGTAATAGTAGCCGCTGACTGGAAGGCAACCGATTGGATTATAGGCAACTGCCTCTTGCAAGAGCAAATACTCAAAAACTCTACACACCCCTTGCACGATGCACGTCTGCACGCTATGCTGTGTTATCGTACCCCTCAATCACTGAAAATGAAGTTCGAACGCACTACCCATCTGCCTACTCAGTTATACAATGTAGAGAGCTGGTTGCTGCATCACGGTGAAAAGCTGAACAAACGTTTTTCGCTTTCCGCCTATAAGCTGATGAATCAATTAGTAAAAACAATAGACATCTCTAAAGACCGTGGTAGTTTTGCCGAAGCGGTAGCCCCTATTACGGCACATATTACTATCGTAAGTACTGATTCTGACCTGTATTTTGTGCCTCAAGAAAACCGCGATACTGTAGCCGAGCTGCGCGAAATGGGCAAACCTGTAGATTACTACGAAATACACTCTATACACGGGCACGATGCTTTCCTAATAGAACACAAACAATTAGAACAGTTTTTGAAGAAAATCTTTTGATTTAACGATAAATCTCAAACTAAGTAAAAGATAAAAATATGAAAATATTAAAATTTGGTGGTAAATCACTTGCCAATGACGGTATTGAAAAGGTGATTGATATTATCATTACTTCACATAAAGAACCTCTATCGGTAGTAGTATCAGCGCGAGGTAACACTACTGATGAATTAGAGGCATTGCTCGAAAAAGCAAGTAGAGGCGAGGATTATACTGCCGACTTTCAACAACTGAAAGATGAACAGCAGTATGACCCTCGAGTGTCGTTTGAACCCGAATTTCAGTTGCTTGAAAAACTCCTCGAAGGCGTTTCGCTACTGAAAGACTACAGCCCTAAAACCAAAGATTTGGTATTGGCTCAAGGAGAATTAATGTCAGCTAAACTTGTGACAGCACTACTCAAACGCAAGGGGTTAGAAAGTACCTTTGTTGATAGTCGTGAAATCTTCAAAACTGATGCTGTAATAGGCAATGCACAAATTATCAATTCGGTATCCGAAAAACTCACCCGTGACCGCTTTGCTACTATTCCTCCCAATCACGTAGCTGTAGTTACAGGCTTTATTGCCTCTACCGAAAAAGGCGATACCACCACCTTGGGGCGCAATGGCAGCAACTATTCAGCAGCCCTTTTGGCTAACTATCTCAATGCCTCTGAACTGCAAAACTACACTCACGTTGATGGTATTTTTACTGCCAATCCAGAATTAGTACCCGAAGCCAAAATCATACGTCATCTTTCTTATGAAGAAGCTAATGAGTTGGCTAACTTTGGGGCTTCTATACTTCACGCCAAAACCATTATTCCGCTTATTGAGAAGGGTATTCCATTGCGCATCAAGAACACTTTTAATAGTGATGATGCAGGTACACTTATTCACAAAGAGAGCGTGCAAGAGGGTATCAAATCAATTTCTGTTATTAAAGATAACGCCCTTATAGTAATGGAAGGTCGCGGACTGCTTGGCAAGGTGGGGGTTGATGCCCGCATTTTTAGGGCTTTGGCACAGAAAGGCATTAGTGTGAGTATTATCTCTCAAGGTTCTTCAGAGCGCGGAGTAGGTTTGGTAGTAGCTTCTAAAGATGCTAAACTTGCTAAAGCAGCTATAGACGAAGAGTTTTCGCACGATTTCTATACCAATGATGTGAGCAGTGTGAGCATCGTAGATGATGTAGCAGTCATCTCAATTGTAGGGCAACCTCTCTCTACTTTCCATCACCCTTATAATGCACTGATACGCAACCAGATAGTTCCTTTACTTATCAATAATGCAGTAACGGGTAGAAATGTGAGTTTAGTACTCAAAACCGAAAAACTTCACAAGGCACTAAATGTTATCCACGGCGAAATCTTTGGGGTGTCGCGCCGTATCAACTTAGTGATTTTCGGCAAAGGTACAGTAGGCGGTACGCTTATCAACCAAGTGATAGCTGCTCACGATAATATCTTGCAGCGCAAGAATATTAGCTTGCGTATTGTAGCCATTGCTAATTCTCAGAAAATACTCACTGCCGCCAAAGGGATAGGCAAAGGCTGGGAAGAGGCTTTCGAGCGAGAAGCAGTACCTTATAACTTTGATACTTTACAGGCTTTTGTAGATAAAAATCACTTAGAAAACCTTATTGCGGTAGATGTAACTGCCAGCAAGACTTTTGTAGATAACTACATTCCTCTGATTAAGAGTGGTTACGACCTTGTTTCAGCTAATAAAATAGCCAATACTATCTCATTTAGCTTCTACCAAGAGCTGCGCAAAACCCTTAAACAGTACCAAAAAACGTATCTTTATGAAACCAATGTAGGAGCAGGATTGCCGCTAATAGATACCATTCGCCTACTACACCATTCAGGCGAGAACATTACCCGTATCAAGGGGATATTCTCAGGTACGCTCAGCTACTTGTTCAATACTTTTTCAGCAGAAGATAAGCCGTTTAGCGAAGTGCTCCAACACGCTATTAACAGTGGTTATACCGAGCCTGACCCTCGTGAAGACCTTTGCGGTAATGATGTAGGGCGCAAGCTACTTATCTTAGCTCGCGAGCTCGACTTAGGCAATGAATTCACTGATGTAAAAATACAAAACCTTATCCCAGAGCATCTCAGAGAGGGCTCTGTCGAAGACTTTTTGCAACGTTTAGACGAGTTTAATGCCCCTTATCAACAAATAAAAGAAGCCCAAGAGCCTGACCACGTACTGCGCTATGTAGGCGACCTCCACGGCGATTTAGCTTCTACTAATACAGTGCAGTTAGACGTATCGTTAGTATCTGTTCCTCGTAATAGTGCTCTTGGTCAGGTAAAAGGAGCTGATTCAATCTTTGAGATTTATACAGAATCTTATGGCGATAACCCTATTGTCATACAAGGGGCAGGAGCAGGAGCCTCAGTAACAGCACGAGGCGTATTTGGCGACATTTTAAGATTAGCAGAAAAGAGTAGAGTATGAAAATAACAGACCATATAAAGAATGCTAAAGGGAAGACGCTCTTCTCTTTTGAAGTAGTACCCCCTAAAAAAGGGAATAACATCGAGGAACTATACCGAAATATAGACCCCCTAATGGAGTTTAATCCTCCGTTTATTGATGTTACTACCTCGCGCGAGGAGTATTATTACATCGAGCACCCTAACGGACTATTAGAAAAAAAAGTAACTCGTATGCGCCCAGGTACAGTAGGTATCTGTGCGGCTATTCAGCATAAATACAAGGTAGATACCGTGCCCCACGTGCTTTGTGGCGGTTTTTCAAAAGAAGAGACGGAATACCTATTGGTAGATTGTCTCTACTTAGGTATTGATAACGTGATGGCATTGCGTGGTGATGCGATGAAAGAGCAACGCTATTTTCAGCCTACTGAGGGCGGTCATACCTATGCTACCGAACTCGTTACCCAAATCAGCAATCTGAATAAAGGTATTTATCTCAATGGCATTGCAGCCGACCATAAGGCTAACTTCTGTATAGGGGTAGCAGGCTATCCCGAGAAGCATATCGAGGCGCCTTCACTTACCTCAGACTTGGCGCGCCTCAAAGAAAAGATAGAGGCGGGGGCTGATTATGTAGTAACGCAGATGTTTTTCGATAATCAAAAATACTTTGAGTTTGTAGACAAAGCGCGCGAAGCTGGTATAAATGTGCCTATCATACCTGGTATCAAGCCGATTGCTGTCAAAAAGCATCTCAACTTGCTTTCGCAAGCCTTCAAGATAGATTTCCCACAGGAACTTGTCGAGGCAGTCGAAGCCTGCAAGCACAATGCCGATGTCAAACAGATAGGGATAGAGTGGGCTATACAGCAGAGCAAAGAGCTTAAAGCGGCAGGCGTACCTGTGCTCCATTACTATTCAATGGGTAAATCAGACAATATCGTAAAGGTAATTTCAGAGGTGTTTTAATTTCCCAATATGTCAAAGAACGGAATAAGCTTCGAAACTTTTACGGGGCAAAATTCCGACCTTTTACTGAAGTACGCAAATAGTTGTCGCACCGTGTTACAACATTGTTAAAAAATATAGGGGGCGAATCGCAATTCGCCCCCTATTTGCTTGTATTGTTTATCCTATTTTTTATTTGTCTGTATGCTTTACATTATCTTTGTAAGTGAAAGGTACGCTCCAAGTGATAGCAAGAGCAGGAAGGGTGCAGAGCATCACTATAGCGAAGAAAAGTTCGTATCCTAATACTTTGCTGAGGTAGCCGCTGAGCATTCCAGGTATCATCACCCCTAAGTTCATCAGGCTGTTAGCAAAAGCGTAGTGTGCCATTTGGTATTTTCCGGGGGCTATCTGTTGCATCATAAAGAGCGTAAGTCCCACAAAACCAAAACCATAGCCGAAGTATTCGCCTACGATACCACAACCGATAACTATCAAACTGGTAGGCTGAAAATAAGCGAAAAGAAGATATACTACAAACGGAATGTTGAAAGCACAAGCTAAGGTAAAAAGAGCTTTGCGAAGCCCTACAACCGACACAAAATAACCCGCTACTATAGACCCTATGATGAAAGCTGCCGTACCCGCTGTGCCGTATACCAATCCGTATTGCTCGTTAGAAAGCCCTAAGCCGCCTACCTCTATGCTGTCTTTTAAGAATAGAGGCGCAATTTTCATCGCCAGTCCTTCAGCAAAGCGGTACAAGAAAATGAAAAACAAATAGTAAAATATATATTTCTTTTGAAAGAAAGCTACGAAAATGCCCCATAGTTCTTTGCTTTTTTGACTGAAATCGCCGTCAGAAGTGTTTTTTTCGTCTTTCGGAAGTGCGTACATATGATACAAACCTACCAAACCTAAAATAACAGCACAGATGCTGATAATTAGCTGCCAAGAGGCTACGATGCTCATACCTTTTTCGTTCACTAACCAGCCAGCCAAGAAGATAAGTCCGCCGTTAGCCAATACTTTTGCAAGGTTATAGAAAGCCCCTTGCCAACCCGAATACACGCTTTGGGTAGAAGCATCTAATTGCTGCATATACATACCATCGCCAGCAATGTCGTGGGTAGAGCCGCTAAAAGCGATAACCCCCATCAGCGCTAAGCAAGTTACAAAGAAGTCAGGTAGCGGCAGCGAAAAAACGATAAGCCCAAACACAGCAGCCGAAAGCAATTCAGTGATAACGATGTACTGTTTTTTAGTACCGTAGATTTCCATAAGTACACTGATGATAGGTTTGAGCGACCAAGGGAGGATAAGCAGCGAAGTCCAGAAAGCTATCTGGTCGTTAGCAACCCCTAAGTCCTTGAAAATGATAGGAGAAACCAATGAAAGCATCACAAAAGGGAGCCCCATAGCAAAGTAAGTGGTAGGAACCCACGAGATAGGATTTTTCTTTTCTTTGTTCATAATGGTGGTGTTTTTTATTTAGAAAATAAATATTTATTAGCGAAAATTTCGCCAAAAATACAAAAAATATTCTGATTAATATATTTTTTTTGCCCAAAAGAATAATAACCTTAAAATATTAAGTAATTATGACTGTTTTATTTTTTGCACACGGTGCTAAAGAGTTTTTAAACGAAGTGGTTTTTGCTGTTCTTTCTTACTACCAGCACCACCGTGCTGATGAGCATAAAATTGTGATATACACTGATAATGTAGCTCATTTTCAGCACTATTTGCCTCCTGAAATACAATATGTAAGCGTTACTCCCGAACAAGTGAAACAATGGCGAGGAACTATTGATTTTGTACATAGAATAAAAATAGAAGTTCTGCGCGATGCTTTCGAGCGTTTCCCTAACCAGATTTTTTTGTACTTAGATAGCGATGTCTATTTCAAAGAGAATATATCTTTTTTGTCACAAAAGATACAGAGTGGCACCCCTGTGATGAGTCTTAAAGAGGGAGCAATATTTCATAGTAAATTACGCCATTTCAATACTTTAGCGCAATACTTACGGCAGCACCAATACACTATAGCAGTTACTCCTCAGCTAATAGTTAGTCATACCCAAGCGATGTATAATGCGGGTATTATAGGGCTTTCGCCTACTGATAAAAATATAGTTGATAGAACGCTGGCTGTTACCGATTTTCTTCATCCTTTTATTAACAATCACGTTACTGAGCAATTTGCTTTCACAATACTTCTTTCAGCCAAAGGTACTATTTACGAAGCCGAGCCTCATATTCATCACTATTGGTATTTCAAAGAGTTCAGAGCAATTATTGCCGATTTCTTAGAGGAGTATAGCGATAAAACGTTTGAGGAAAAGGTTGTTCTTTCAGCAAAATACAACCCAGAACGTATGGGGAGTGAAAAATGGGCTTATAAACAAATGAATTTTTGGCAAAAACTTCTACAAAAGGTTACCAAAGGCAGAAAATGGAAAATTATTTACCAATGAAAATAGCCATTACAGGAGCAGCTACTATTGCTGCCGACCAAATAACAAGCTGCGATGACGTACCAATGGGGCGACTTTCAGAAGAAAAACGCACCCTTATAGCAACTTTGCGCCAAAGCAATCCCGCTTACGAATTTTTAGACCCCACCGTGCTATATGCCCTTTTTACTGCTAAGGAAGCGGTACGCCAAGCGGACTGGAGCGGTCAGCGTTTTGGGGTGAATATAGGCTCTTCGCGCGGAGCTACCGAGCTGTTCGAGTCGCATTATGCACATTTCCTGAGCGAGGGCTATTGCAAAACCTTAGCATCGCCCACCACTACCTTGGGCAATGTAAGCACGTGGGTAGCGCAATACTTTGCTACACAAGGCTTTGCCCTATCGCACTCTATCACTTGCTCTACCGCCTTGCACGGCATAGCCAATGCCGTAGCGTGGCTGCAGAGCGGTATGGAAGAGCGTTTTTTGGTAGGAGGCACTGAGGCTCCCCTTACGCCTTTTACCATTGCACAAGTCAAAGCCCTTAAAATCTACAGCTCTCTGCCCTTGCCTTACCCTTGTAGGTCTATGGATATGACCAAAAAACAGAATACAATGGTCTTGGGCGAGGGGGCAGGCTGCTTTTGTTTAGAGAAAGGCGAACGCCCTAACGCTTTGGCGTATATTATAGGAATAGGCTTTGCTACCGAGCAGCTTACCCATAGTGTCTCGCTGTCCCCTGACGGACAGTGTCTGCAAGAGTCGATGCGCAGCGCCTTACAGAGTGCTGGTAATCCTAAGATAGATGTGGTTATCACCCACTGCACCGGTACTATCAAGGGCGATAGGGCAGAGCTCAATGCCATAGAGGCAGTCTTTGGGGCGCAAAAACCACTGCTAACCAATAATAAATGGCAACACGGACATACTTACGGCGCAAGTGGAGCGCTCAATCTCGGTATGGCAATCGAGATGCTACAGCGCAATACCTTTCAGCCTATACCTTACCTTGACGAGGTAAATGAAGTGCCCGAAAAGCTCCAAACAGTGATGATAAATGCCGTAGGTTTCGGAGGTAATGGTATTTCGGTAATTCTTCAGTCATCTTTCGCTCATCCTTCGGTGATCCTATAGTGTAAGTGTATTCAAAGTAAGGGGGGATATCGAAGAAAAAAAACTGGTGAAAGGGAATGTTTTCTTTGAAAAAATATTACCTTTTGCTTCTATAATTAAAACTAACCCAATGAAAACTATAAAAGAACGTTTGGAGCGCTATCATTTGATTAGCTTTGTGAAAGATGAAACTATAGAAAAAGGTGTTTTTGAAATCTTTACTTCAGGGAAACAGAATAAAAAGGAGTTTAAGAAAAATGTTGTAGCACTTAGATTTTTAACTAATAAAGGCTATCAGTATAGAATGCTTCCTGTTATTTTTATAATGCCTAATATGAAAGTTTTAGCAGTAGAGACAAAACGTTTTAAAATAACAAAGAGGCAAATTGAATAATCATCAACTTGCCTCTCGGGGGGGTGAAACCGATAGCAACACGAAGTTGCGTGTAACACCATTTACGCTGCAAAGGTATAGTTATTTTTTTAATTATCAAA
>ERZ772971.1576-NODE-1576-length-13101-cov-2.806531_pt1 | contig 13101 bp, 9 predicted proteins | sample MGYA00511943_ERZ772971 | MGnify/ENA primary metagenome ERZ772971 (study PRJEB29015, sample SAMEA2737929) | human oral metagenome | biome: human oral; feature: human-associated habitat; material: dental | place: China | collected 2144 ... | reverse complement strand
ATATATCGGTGGGCTCTGGACGTGCGATACCTTAGCACTCGAAATAGAGGACAGGACTCGCAGCAACAGTCTCTATTGGTTTACCCGCTGACCACTATTGGTTTGTATGCCGAAGCCGTATTGCTTTCTCTTGGGCACACTATAGTTCCGTTTAGTACACTCCTATTGATGTATCTATCGCTATCCCGATATGTTTCATACATTGAGATATAGGGGTAGTGGATAGCTTGCGCTCTTTCGTGCTTTCTTGGAGGCGCGTGAGACGGAAAAATTGGGTAAAAAGTGAAGAATTTTCCGATCAGTATGCCGTCGCTTTTTGACGGCGTTTGTGCCTCTTCGCTGGCCGAATTATGGCAAAATGTGGCAGAATGACGTGATGGAAGTGGCTGAGTAGGTGGAATGTTTTGTTTATTAAAAATCTTAGGAAGTTAGACCTATTTTCGAAGGTTCTTTATATAGCTTTTTATCTATATTTGCTACCGCAATTCGCACTAACACAACAATGCATCAACTTTGATTATGCTAACTCGATTACGTAGTCTATTCGTCGCCCTGATCCTCGTGATCATGGGTGCGATGCCCGTGTGTGCGCAGACTATCCAAGCTAAAGGTAAAGTCATCGACAGCGAAGGTAAGGCCCTCGCTGGCGTCTCTGTATCTGCTAAGCAGGATAAGGCACTGCATACCACCACGGCATCTGACGGTACCTTCTCAATTCAAGTAGCCGAGAAGACGATCCTTGTCTTTACTCTGACAGGGAAGCAAACTGTAGAGCTGGTAGCTACGCCCACGCCTATGCAAGTTACTCTCCCCAATGCAGCCCCTGAAAAGAAGGAGACTACTACGGTCGTCTCTATGCGTCAGGCTACATCGGTGAAAAGCGTCTACTATCCCCTGTGGGTCATCGATGGAGTGATCTACAAGGAAGACAAGAACTTCAACGTCGCGGACCTTGCGTCTCCCGAAGCTAAGCGTCTCATCGCAGCGGCTCTGCCTGGTCTCTCTGAGAGCGACATCCAGAGCTTTCAGGTCATCAACGACGCTTCTGCAACCGCCCTCTATGGTCAGCGCGCCCTCGGGGGGGTTATCTCCGTCCGCACGAGTAAGGCTGGGCAGGGGACGAACTCCTTCACTTATCAGGCTGAGCTTACCTATCGTGCCATCCCTTCCTACCGTGAGTTCAATATCCTGAACTCTCAGGACCAGATGGCCGTCTTCAATGAGATGGCCAACGGTAAGAGTCTTGACAACGAGGCTGTCTTCATCGCCTCGCAGTATGGGGTCTATGGCCACCTCTACAATAGCATCTATAATTACAATGACCTGACTGGCGAGTATGGTGTGCTCAATACCGATGCAGGTCGTGCTGCTTACCTCCGTGCTGCTGAGCTTCGTAATACGAACTGGTTTAAGGAACTCTTCCAGCACGCCATTCGTCACCAGCATACCTTGACTTTCTCTACGGGTACGCAGAAGGCGAACTACTATGCTTCGCTCAACGCTAACCTTGACCCAGGGTGGAATAAGTACGAGAACTCTCAGACCTACTCGTTCAACTTTAATGCTGACTTCCGCCCCTTCAAGGGCTGGAGCTTCGGTATCCGCTCCACGGCCTCCTACGGCAAGGTGCACTATGGTGGTGACTGGCGCCCCGGTAGCTATGCTCCTACGGCCAGCCGTACACTGGATCCCAATACCTTCTATGCGTATGACTACACGCCGTTCAACATCAAGCACGAGCTCCAGCACAATACTCGTGACTACAAGACGGCTAACCTCTCTCTGCAGGCTACCATCGACTGGCAGCCCATCACGCAGCTTCGACTCTCTGCTCTCGGCGCACTCCGCTATCGTGACCAGTATGGTGTGACTGACCGTGATGAGCAGGCTAACGCCTCTCAGGTCTACCGCAATATCAGCAAGAGTATCATACGTAGCTATAGCGACTACCTCTACAAGCCTCTTGATGATCCCACGGCTCTTCCCCAGATTGTGATGCCCTACGGGGGGATTCGCAATTCGCAGAACATCATCGATGAGCGCTATGATGGTCAGCTCAAGGCGCACTACAATGATACCTTTGGTAGCAACGGCGAGCACAGCCTCTCGGCTGTTGCTGGTCTTGAAGTCTTCGAAGAGCGTCACCTCAATGAATGGTTTGATGCCTATGGAGTCAACTATAACCTCGGTTATATGACTACCTATTCACCACTGCTCTTCACGAACCTGCGTAACAAGAGTAAGCAGTACTACTACATTCATCCCACGCTGGATCGCGGGGTCTCTCTCGTCGGTAATGTCGACTATACCCTCCTCGGTCGCTACCGAGTGAATGCTTCATACCGCCGCGAAGGGACGAACCAGTTCGGTCGTGCTCGCACCATCCGCTATATCCCCACTTGGAACGTCGGGGGTAACTGGTCTATCGATCAAGAAGCCTTCTTCTCCAAGCTCAAGCCCCTATCTTCGCTCTCGATGAGCCTCTCCTACGGGATGTCGGGGACGATCCCTTACGTGCACAATGCACTACCTCGTCTGAAGACCCTCCTTCCCTTCTTCGGGGATGCTAACCTCATCGAGCCTGGGGTCTATATCAATGAGCCTGCTAACTACGACCTGACCTATGAGAAGATGTATGAGCTTAACTGGGGTCTCAACTTCGGCCTCTTCGATGAGCGTATCTCAGCAGGTATCACCCTCTTCAATCGTCAGGGTCGTGACCTCATTGACCAGGTATTGCCTCAGGGTACTGGCGGCTTCGTCGATGAGCTGTATGGGAATGTCGCTCAGATGAGTGCCAAGGGGATTGAGCTCTCGCTGACTACGAAGAATATCCAAACCCGCGATTTCTCATGGTCTACCTCGATCACCTACTCGCGCAATACCAATAAGGTGACGCGCCTCAATACCAGCCCCTCAGTGACGAACCTCACCGATGGTGCTGCTCGTCAGGGCTATCCTCTGAACTCGCTCTTCTCCATCCCCTTCTACAAGCTGGACGAGAACGGGCATCCTCGCTTCTTCCTCCCTAACGGTGCTGATGTCCTGCCTGATGGCCGCCACATCACCAGCCCTAAGCGTGGTGGACAGGTCGCTTGGACGGCTTCTAAGCCCGAGGAAATTGACTATCTCCTCTACTCTGGTACTCTGACGCCTACCGATCAGGGTGGTATCAACAATAGCTTTAGCTTCAAGAACTTCCGCCTCGGTGTCTACGTCTACTACTCCTTCGGTGGTGTGATGCGTCTGCCCCAGCAGTTCGCTACGAAGTACAATGACCACCAGGTGATGGGTAAGGAATTTAACCGCCGCTGGCTGCGTGCTGGTGACGAAGAGCGCACGAACGTCCCTGTGATCGCTACGGATGCTCATCGTCAGGCTAACCCCTATCTGAGCAATGCCTACACGAACTACAATAAGTCGGATGTCCGCGTCGCTAAGACCGACTATATCCAGCTGCGTGATATCTCTCTGAGCTATACGGTACCTAAGGCCTTCGTAGACCGCCTGCGCCTCTCTTCGCTTGCCCTCAAGCTTCAGGCCTCCAATGTGGCACTCCTCTATGCTGATAAGAAGCTCAATGGTGCGCTGCCTTACAGCTATGACCCTCACTCCTACATCTTCACCGCTACTGTCGGGCTTTAGTCTGATGGTATAAAGGATCTATACAGAATGAAGAAGTTATCATCTAGCCTGCTTGCTCTGGCTTTGGTCGCTGGCTCTATCTTTGGGATGAGCTCTTGTGGGAAGTTCCTCGATGAGAATGCCGATGGCCGTTACGTCGATGGGAATACCCCTTATAAGATCAGCCGCTTCCTGACCTATGCTTATCCCTTGGCTTCACTGGCTCATATCTCGGAGCTCTCCTCAGATAATACATATGAGGATGAGACGCGTAACCTCTATCGAGAGGAATTCCAAGACCTCGCTGTCTACTGGAAGCCTATCACGACGAAAGATGGTTCCGCTTACTACGATGGCCCTCTCAAGCTATGGGAAGCCTCCTACTACGCTATTGCTCAGGCTAACGAAGTGCTGACACTTATCGAGGAAACCAAGGACTACGGTGACCGTAATATGGCCTCTCGAGGTGAAGCCCTCGCCGTGCGTGCCTGGTCACACTTCCAGCTGGCAAATGTCTTCTGCCTCCCCTATAACTTCGATGGTCAGGGTGGTGCGACGAATCTCGGTATCCCCTATGTCGCTGAGCGCGTCACGACCATCCTCCCCGACTATCCTCGTGGTACCCTCAAGGAGACCTACGAGAAGATCGAGAAGGATCTTCTGGAGGCCATCCCTCTTCTGGAGAAGTACAATATCTACCAGAACGATATCCGTCGCTTCCACTTCACCGCTGAGGCTGCCTATGCCTTTGCTGCGCGCTTCTACCTCTACTACAACCAGCCTGACAAGGCTAAGGAGTATGCAGATAAGCTCCTTGGGAGTACTCCCGCATCGCAGCTGCGTAACTGGGCTGGTAACTACACCGGTATCGACGCTGCTAATGCCAATGCTAAGGCGCTGGCTTACTATCGTCCTACCAATGCCGCAAACCTCCTGGTAGTCTCACTTTACACTGATTACCAGTTTACCACCACCAGTGGTGAGGCCTTCACGAACTCTCGCTATACGCACTCCAATAAATGTGCTGCTGATGAGACTCTCTGGAAGAACATCTGGAACGTAGGTCGTAACCGTGACGAGTACAACTTCGCTCCCTATATCTACGACAAGGTCTTTATCGACAAGGTCTATCAGCCCAAGCTGCCTACCCTCACAGGCTCTCGTAGCGTCGAGGTACAGCTGACGACAGACGAAGCTCTCATCAACCGTGCTGAAGCTAAGATTCGTCTCGGAGATCTCGCTGGTGGTCTCGCTGACCTCAATGTCTGGACTCAGGCTTACCTCCGTCCAGGACTTGCCAAGCGTACCTTCACGCAGGCAGAGATCGTGGCTTACTACAATGCCCTTCCCTATGCGGACAAGACGACACGCTCGCCTAAGAAGCATCTGACGAAGGCGCACTTCAAGCTCCATGATGGCTCTACGATCACGGAGGGTACCGCTACGGAGGCTCTCCTGCAGTACGTCCTGCAGTGCCGTCGTATCCTCACGCTCCACGAAGGTCTTCGCTGGCAGGATATCAAGCGCTTCGGTATCGATATCTACCGCTGGAAGAAGGTCGATGCAGGTGCAGATACCTACGAAGTACCTGCTGATGGTGTACTCCTCGGCTCTGATCTCCGCCACGCTATCGCTCTGCCTCAGCAGGCGATCACTGGCCAGATCCAGCAGAACCCACGCTAATGCTTACAGCTATGAAACTATTCAATAAGATCATTGCACCGCTTCTTCTCTCGGCGGCTCTGGTGAGTTGCGGGTCTTCTTCTGACGAGGTCGATCCCAAGCGCCCGATCTTCTCGCCGCTGGATACGACGACGATGACCGAGGTCCAGAAGTACGTCCAGAACTACTTCGGGAAGAAGTTCAATGTAGATATCCGCTACAACTATGAGGATCGCCTGGCGAGTAACCTCTATAAGCTCGGGCCAGCCTCTGAAGCCCAGGCGCTGAAGTACCTCAACCTCATGCGCTACACCTTCTTCGAAGTCTACGAGAAGGTAGCTCCCAAGGGCTTCGCTGAGCGCCATACCATCAAGCAGCTTGTCCTCTTTGGTACGCTTGGTTATGGCCCCACGCAGAACCTACTCGGGGAAGCACCCTTCGGGATGATCCAGGTCTATGATATCAATAGACTTACCATCCCCTATTTAGGCGGTGATGACTTAAGTGGCTTCAATTACTACTACGAGCGTGCTCGAGACAACTATATCCAGACGCTCTATCATGAGTCTGCTCATACCCTCCACCAGGATACTCCTGTACCAGAGGCCTTCCTGAAGCTGACGATCTCAGACTACCAGCAGGACAATGCATTCTCCTACTGGTATGTCCGCGGTATCTCTTCGCTGACTGCAGGCTTCATCTCAGACTATGCGAGCAAGAGCCCCGAGGAAGACTTCGCTGAGCTCTATGGTACCTATATGGTGCTCCTGCCTGAGGAATGGGAGAAGCTGATGGTCCAGGCTGACCACAAGTATAAGTCTGACTCCCGCTACACGGGTCGTGAGATCCTGGAGCGCAAGCTGGCCATCATGAAGGAGTATCTGAAGGCTAACTACCACCTCGATATCGATGTCGTCCGTGCAGAGGCTAACCGTCGTATATGTGCTAAGGTTGCCCTGCCCTCTGCGGAGTACTATAAATTTGTCAAGGATGACTTCTCGATGCTTCCTCCCTCTTATTATTCTACCATCCCTAAAGATTAGACTGCTATGAGACGTTATTTTGCTTGGGCTCTCGGAGCCATGGCACTCTTCTCCTCTTGTAAGATGTACGACAATCTGCCTGAGGGAGATGATAAGCCAGCACTCTATCTGACGAAGGAGATGGGGAAGCTGACCGACCTACTGACGGGTAATGCCAGCGGCTGGCGTCTGGTACTCCTGCCTGGGAGCTACCAGTACGGCGGTATCAACATTGCCTTCAAGTTCCACAAGGGTGGGGCAGTAGAGTCCTATTCGGAAGATCTCGATGAGGTCATCCACTCCAGCTATCGTATCTACAATACGGCTGGTATCCGCTTGACTTTTGATACGCGCAATCCTGCTCTGGGTCGCTACGCAGAGCCTCGCAATACGCTCCTTCAGGGGCTGGAGGGGGACTTCGAGTTTACCTTTGGGGATGTGAGTGCTGACCAGGATACGATCCAGCTTATTGGGGCTTATAGCCGCAATAAGATGATGCTCGTCCGCCTCAAGGAGGATGCAGAGTCCTATATCAATAAGGTCAAGGATATCCGCAACGCCGTCTATGGCAAGGCTCTTGCCACGACGACTATCGGTGGGCAGGAGGTCAAGATGTCGGTCTTCGGACTCATCCGCCAGCTCCAGGTCAAGGTGGGCTCTGCTGAGCCTCGCCTCATCCCGATCAACTTCTCTCCAGAGGGTATCGAGGTCATCGGTGCTGATGAGCTGATCGACGATAGCGATGCTTCGCAGGGCAAGGTCGGGCAGATCGGTACGGAGATCCTTCGCCAGATCAAGGTCGTGAAGGATGGTTCTACCTATCATGCGCTCTCTCCCTCGGGGCAGAAGATCGCGATCCAGTCGACTGACTACGACTTCACGAAGAGCAAGGTGCGCGCCTTCTTCTACGATGGCTGGAGTGGTGATGCTGTCCGCGATATCATGAACCGTATCAACGGTATCAAGTATCAGTCTGGCCCCAACGCTGGGCAAGACAGTATCGTCGGTGATGCTGTGAATGATCCCTACTCTTCGAGTCCCTTGGATGAGATCGCTTACATCGGGCGTACTGATGGGGGCGACCACAAGATTTCTCTCCGTCGAGGGGGCAATTGGCTGAGCTATTACCTTGACTTTGCTCCTGCCAGCGATGATCCCAGCACGATCTACATCCGTAAGTTCGTACAGAACGGTGATGATTGGCGCTACAATCGTAATGCCATGCAGCGTATGATCAATGCTATCGCAGATAACTCTCCCTATAAGATCTCGGTGGAGCACTACAATGGGAACGATGAGTATCGCATCACCTCCGTAGCGAATACTAAGTTCTGGATGAGCATGTCTAAATTCTATGATCCTGGCCATTCGATCGATGAAATGCCCGTCTATCTAGATGGGTCTAAGTACTAATAGATAGGTTTTACTACTTTACAGCAAAGCCCCAGCGTACCACTCGGTACGCTGGGGCTTTGTCGTATCTGTCGGTGGGTAGCTACCCTGTCGAAAGATTTTTTTAGCATGCGTGATTAAGCGGAAGGAGTGTTGCCGATTGAACTCTTACCTTTGTGCTACAAAGACAGAAGATCAATACATATCACTATGGTAGATATACTGCTGAAGCGCTATCTCTGGCTTATTGACACGCTGAGATACCGCAGACAGATGACGCTGGCTGAGATCATCGATGCCTGGGAATGTGCCTCAGCCAATGATGCTCGCACGGCGCTGAATGAGCGGACATTCCGCAATCATTGTAAGGCGATCTTGACAAACTTCGGTATTGAGATCGCTTGCCGTAGGGGGCGCAACCTCAACTATTACTACATCGCTAACCCCGAGGAGCTGCAGGGCAATAGCCTCAATAGCTGGCTACTCGAGACCTTCTCCCTCAGCGCTCTGCTGTCGGAGCATAGCGCTCTGGCGGATAAGATCCTTGTGGAGGAGATCCCTTCGGGGCGTATGCACCTCGCCACCGTGCTTACTGCCCTTCGCGAGGGGCGTGTGCTACGCGTCAGCTACCGCAACTTTGCTGGTCGTGGCTTCGACGCTCGTGAGCTGGAGCCACTATGTGTAAAGCTCTTCAAGCGCAGATGGTATCTCGTCGCACGGATCGTGGAGAGCCAGGAGCTCCGCATCCTCTCCCTTGACCGAGTGACTGTGATGGAGCTCTCTGAGAAGGCATATAGCTATCCTGCGGACTTCTCACCAAGCGAGTTCTTTGCCCCTTACTACGGCATTATCGCTCTGGCAGGGGTGGATCCTGTGGAGATTCGCCTGCGTGCTTACTGTGAGCTGCCTGGCTATCTCACCTCGCTCCCGCTACATCATTCGCAGGAGGTCATAGCACAGTGTGGGGAGTACACGGACTTTCGGCTAAGGCTCGTCCCGACCTTCGAGTTCGTCCAAGAGCTCCTTTTACATCGCGATCAGCTGGAGGTGCTTACCCCTGACTCTCTGCGTGGGGAAGTCGCTGAGCTCCTCTGCAAGATGCAGCAGCGCTATCACGATGCCTAAGCGAAGACGACGCCTGCCAGGGCGCTACCAGCCTAAGCCAGCGCCCGATCCTGATACCTATGGACTCCCGCCCTTCTCCATCTTTGAGGGGAAGAATGGGCTTTGGGGAGTGAAGGATTCGACCGGAAGGGTGATAGAGCCTCCAGAGTGGCACCGCGCGGAGCAGACCGAGGCAGAGCAAAGGGAGCAGGGCATCACACTCGTGCAGGGCTTCGCTGTCCTCTCCGTCTATCCCGACAGCTGGTATGCCATCCCCTTGCCTTCGTGGGATTAATCTCCTGATCATATGTATAACCCTAAATACAGAAAGTAAATGAACATCGTACAAGTCAAGTCTGGGAAGGTCGAGCTGCGTAAGGATAGCGGCACCCTCATCCGTACAATCGTGAGTAGTGGAGCGGTCTTTGCCGACCTCAATGCCGATCAGACGCTGGTGCTCGTCACCCTGCTGAACGGGAAGGTTGAGCTGCGCAAGGAGAATAGCTCGCTCGTTCGCACCATCGTCTCCAGTGGTGCAGTGCAGGCTCGCTTCTCGGGCAAGGATATCCTCGTGACGCTGAGCTCGGGCAAGGCAGAGCTTCGCAAGGAAAACGGCTCACTTATCCGCAAGCTCTAAGCGTAGAGGGAGTAGAGCATCTTACTTAATCAGAGCTTGCCACTCTCTGGGTATAACTTAGGTAGCCCTCTCTTTTCATGGCCAGTATACTTGTGCCTCGCCCCTCTGTGATTTGCCCTCCGAGTAAATATTAATAGGATGAAATGGATTACCTATCGAGGTAAACGTATCTATGCTTATTCGGATACGCATGGCAAACACCACATACTGCCAGCTAATGCCGATGTGATTATCTGTGCTGGAGATATTGGGTTGTATACAGAAGAGGATTCCGCAGCCTATATGAAGAGATTGAGAGAATGTCCATGCCCCATCATCTTCTTCATTCCAGGGAATCATGACCTTTTCTTTGATATAGAGCCTGCGCGTGCGATGAGACTTCTACCTCCCAATGTCTATCTGCTGGATGGAGCCTGTACCTATGGAGGTATTCATTTTTATGGGTTGCCAGCTGTGCCGTGGCTACATGCGGAGGTGATATTGCCGATGGGAATAGATATTCTTGTGACGCATGGAGCTCCCAAAGGCTATCTGGATGAAGGTCGTGGATGTCCGCTACTCACGCAGGCAATTCAAGAGAATCCTCCCCAGCTTCATATCTTCGGTCACATTCATAGTGCCTATGGAGAGCTTCAAGATGATAAGCTGTCTACACGATTCATCAATGTGAGTTGCTATGAGCTCCTTAGCTCGTAAGGCATATTCGCTATCTTAGTATTGTATTTATTAACCATATAACACGACGTCTATGAAAACAAAACGAAACTTCTTTGATCTGCTGGCCCTCGCTGATGTGGAGCGCGTCCACTCGGCTGTCATCGGCTGGCTTCTATCTGATGAATGCGAAGCTCTCACAAAGGAAGAGCGATCGGCCGTACTGAACTCGCTCTTTGGTCGAAACGATGATGTCGTCTATGAGACGATTGAAGTAAGGCTGGAATGGAAACATATCGATATCCTATGGCTGACAAAGAGTAAATCTCAGGGCAAAGAATGCTGGGTGCTGGAGAATAAAGTAAAGTCCTCGCAACACGGTAATCAGCTGGATGACTATGTTGATGCTATTAATGAGTCCGAAGATCCTGCTATAAAGGGGGCAAGGGCTCACTATGCGTACCTAACGCTCACTGGTGAGCCTGCGAAGTGCCAAAATCCTGAGATTCGCTATGAGAGCTGTACCTATAAGAAGCTGGTGAAGGAGCTTGAAGGGTACTTCCCTAAGGGATATCTTCATCCGAACCCAGACTGGACTATTGCTAATGAGTACTTCAAGGCTATTCAGCAGATGACAAGAGTTACAGATGTCTTCTTGGAAGACCCTGCTAAATTTCCGCATGTATTTATTGATGGCAATAAGAGGATGGATGCAAAACTCAAGAGCGATCAAGGGAAGCCTATTAATGATGATGATAGATATATTGCGAGTCGAGGTCTTGAGACTTTACTACAGAAGTATTATTTCTATGGTATTGTGAAAGAGGTTGTAGGGGACGATATTGCCCCCCTAATTGAGAATTGGCATGTGGGGCAAACTCGCGGGAATGCAGATATGGGCTTCCATTTTGGGAACTATTTTGGGCGTACAAAGGATGTGGGTGACCACTTTGATATATCTTTCCAAGCGGGAACCTTTAAGTTCGCAGTAAGCTATAAGTATAATAGTCCTGAAACGCGTAGGGATACTATCAGGAGTAGTTTTAGAGCGGGATGGGAAGATGTATTCTGTTCGCTCAAGAAGGAGTATAGGTGTACCCAGATTAACTGTGGTAAGAGTTGCTCTCGGATCTCTATATGTTACCCAATCGCACCAGGAAAGAAATGGTATGAATTGCCCCGTCAGAAGTTTGTGAGCATCCTTAAATCAGAAGTATTGAAGGCCTTAGAAATGCGCTCAAAGGCGATTCGTATGTACGAGGAGAAGATTAAAACGAAAGGCGAATAAGATTCTTCTGCCTGCATCTATACTTCTACAGGGTAGGTCTTCTCATCCTTCTATTCAGTGCCTCGGCCTTCCTCCATAAAGGGGAAGGCCGAGGCCTTTTATTTGCTCTGTCAGAGTGAATAAGCACTATTCAAATCCAATGCTATATAGGGAAGGAAATCGGACCAGTAGTGGTCAGCGAGGGAACCAGTAGTGGTTCGCAGTAGTAACCAGTAGTGCTTCGCGTTGTGACCACTACTGGTCCGAGCACGAACCACTACTGGTCGAAATACCCTCTTATATTGGAGTGCACAGGGCGTCTCTAATAGGGGGGAGTCTCAGTGGTGATGGAGCTGGCTCACCCCGTGCTCTTGTCGGGATTTCCCCAAGGAGGAGAGTAGACGATTTCAAGTATGGGAAATTCATTTCCCTCCTTGGGAACATTCGCTCTCCATGCTGGGGAGAAGTGCCTACTTCCTCTGGGGGGAGGAGTTACTTCGGCGTCCTTCCCATGCTATGTCATAGGGGAAGGTAAGGTAGACCTATATTGGTCGCTGGATGGAGCTATATAGGTCGCAAACGCAAGCTATATAGGTTTGCGCATTGACCAATATAGGTTGATTCAGCGACCAATATAGGTCGAAATACCCTCTTATATTTTGTGCGTACAGGGCGTCTCTAATAGGGGCGAGTCTCCGCCGTGATGGTGTGCTGGCTCACCCCTTGCTCTTGCCGTGATTTTCCAAAGGAGGAGAGTAGACGATTCCAAGTATGGAAAATTCATTTCCCTTCGTGGGTGCAGGCGGCTTCCTTCGGTGGGTGCCCTTCTTTGCTTACCTTTGGAGTGTAGAGCTTTGTCGCTGGATTGTCTTGCCCGAAAGAGAGGCAAGCGAAGGTGCCAAGCTGTGTAATGATGAACTTAATTCACTGATGAAATATGGGATGGGATGTAGTACAGCTTGGCCTAAAGCACGATCTGCCAATTGATGACCCTCAGGCGACGGCGCAGGTGCTTGCGCGTCGCATGGGCTGCGATGTCCAGGTGGGGTACTATAAGTATTGTGAGTATGATGAAGCCGAACAAAGAGTCTATTCTATCCCTTCTGCCTTTGTGCCTTTGGGTACTCCGCATAGAGGGGGAAGCTCTGCTTCCAGCCTAAGGCTTGTCGTTGATAATTACTGGGTAGAGGAAGTGAGGCGGAGGATAGCCCTCTATGACTCAAGTAAGATTGAGTTTGAGGAAAAGTGGATGACGTATTGTTTATTAGAGGGACTTGATCCTTTTGAGCTGTACACTCTGGAGGATGATGAGGGCGGCAAAGAGATAGACATTCGGATATTCAGAGAAGCAGTAGGTCTTGACTTGTATGCGGATGAAAGGTGGAGTGCTTGGGCTCGCCACTTTGAGTCAACGGACGAAGAGCATTGGTCACGGCTACAGGAGTATCGGATGCAAGTCTACGAGCGCGCTAAGGTGTTTGGCTGTGAGCAGGTGCTTTATTTTGCAGACCAAGGGCCGACAGAACTGATCTATGATGATATGGATAAGGGGGCGGAGGAGCTACTGGCTTATGTCCATACTCATCGGTATTTGGATGATAGTTCTTGGAGAGAGCCTGAGGATCAAGAGGTTTGGCGACGAGATGGGCTGCATATCCAGTATGCCGATTACTTCAAAGGGAAGATCCCTTGGCGCGAAGGCGTATGGATCGAGGTGGTTTTTGATGACTTCAGTGATC
>ERZ772971.1570-NODE-1570-length-13125-cov-3.500383_pt1 | contig 13125 bp, 17 predicted proteins | sample MGYA00511943_ERZ772971 | MGnify/ENA primary metagenome ERZ772971 (study PRJEB29015, sample SAMEA2737929) | human oral metagenome | biome: human oral; feature: human-associated habitat; material: dental | place: China | collected 2144 ... | reverse complement strand
GGCGCTGGCCTCTTTAGCGGCATCCCTCTGGCGGTGCCCATTTCCGGGCCGTTCGGCCCCGTTTTCTCTCTCTGTTCTCTGTCCGGCTCTTTACCGAAAAACGCCTCAAACCCAGCCAAAACGCGGGTTTGCGCGCGTCCGGTTGCGTTCTTCGTCTGCTGGGGGCGACACGACCGAGAATGCAACGGGCGTAAAAAAACCGCCCGAAGACGGCGCGTGGTGAGGGTGCTGGTCGTCAGCTTTTGGCCTGGATCATCCTGCGTTGCTGTTGCCAGTCCAGCGGCAGACTGCCGTTGCGGATCAGGTGTTCGAGCGCAATTCCGCTGTCGCCGGTCAGGCAGGTCTCGACGACGTCCGGAGCCAGATGTACCAGCCGTGCAATGATGCTGGCCCGCCCGAGGTTGAGTCCTTCGGCCTGCGCGATCTCGGTCATTGAGGTAAAGCGCCCGTCGTCGAGCAGGCGTTGCCAGTGGTGCGCCAGCCCCAGCGCCCGCACCAAGGCGCTGTCCTGCGCTGCGATTCGGGCTTCGCGCTCCTGAGCGGACTCGTCTGCGAACGCCTGTGGCGTGTCGAGCGGCGTGATGATCTTGCGTCGCACACCGCGCTTGACCAGCGTCCACGGAATGAACGTCTCCATCTTCACCCCGCCAGCCGGATTGGGGATCTGGAAGGTGACGGCCTCGCCGGTGAATTTGCCGATGTCTTTCTTGGCCATGTGCTGTCTCCTACGCGAAAGACTGGATGATCTGACGCTGCTGCTGCCAGTCGACCGGAATGGGGTTGCGCTGAAACCAGATCAGCGTGAGGCGTCGGGGTTGGCGGCCTGCGAGCAATTGCTCGATGATGTCGGGGGCCAGCAGGGTCAGACGCAGCAGTTCATTGACGGTGCTGTGATGCAACCCCTCGGCCCGCGCAATGGCCGAGCCACTTTCAAACTCGCCTGCGTCCAGCAGGTGCTGCCAGTGGAAAGCCCGCGCCACTGCCTCAATGAGGGTCGGGTTGTGTGCCGCCGCGCCGGTGTCGGCCAGACGCCGGATGCCCCGGCGCTTGAACACCAGCGGCACGAAGGTTTCGAAGGTGGCGGAGTCTTTCATTGCGCCTCCATTTCGACCAGTTCCGCGCCGATGCTGTCCGGGGCAAATTCGCCAATCAGCGCCTTCCATCCCAACTCGCGCCATCGCACTTTCAGGCCACCGGGGACGAGATCCATGCGCTCGACCATCAGGTTCACGATGCGGTGGCGCTCTGCCGGGTACAACTTCTCCCACACATCACCCAAGCGGTGCATGGCCATCACCGCGACGTCCTCGGTGATCTGTGCGCCGTTGCGCTGGATGAACTGGCAGACCGCCGTGATCGCCTCGGGGCTGGCCAGCACGGATTTGATTTGTGCGACGGCCGCAGCCTCTACTTCGTCAGCCGGGATGCGCTCGTAGGTCTTGCCGCCCGCCCCATAGCGCACTTCCGACTTCGACACGTAGTAGCGGTACTTGCGCCCGTTCTTGCGTGAGTAGGTCGGGTACATCCGCTCGCCGGTCGGCGCGTACAGCAGGCCGCGCAGCAAGGCATCGGTGCGCGACCTGATCTTGGTTTCCACTGAGCGGGCGTGGCTGTCCTTGGCCAGCAGTTCATGCACCTTGCCCCACAGACCGTGGTCGATGATGGCCGAGTGTGCGCCAGGGTACCACGTTCCCTTGTGCGACAACTCACCAAGGTAGATGCGGTTGCGCAGCAGCTTGTGCAGGTACTTCTTGTCGATACGCGCACCGTTGCGTGTACGCCCGTCCTACGTCGTCCAGGCCTTGGTGGTGATGCCTTCCTGCATCAGACGGGCAGCGATCTGGGTGGGCGAGCCAATGGTCAGCATCTCCTTGAAGATGCGCCGTACCACCGCCGCCTCGACCTCGTTGATGACCAGCAGGCGGTTCTCGACGTCATAGCCCAAGGGCGGCACGCCACCCATCCACATGCCTTTGCGCTTGGCAGCGGCGATCTTGTCGCGGATGCGCTCGCCAGTCACCTCGCGCTCAAACTGGGCAAACGACAGCAGCACGTTGAGCATCAACCGCCCCATCGAGGTGGTGGTGTTGAACTGCTGGGTGACCGACACGAAGGACACGTTGTGGCGCTCGAACACTTCGACCATCTTGGAAAAATCGGCCAGACTGCGCGTCAGGCGGTCAATTTTGTAGACCACCACGATGTCGATCAGACTGCGCTCGATGTCCGCCATCAGGCGCTTCAGCCCCGGGCGATCCGTATTGCCGCCGGAAAACCCCGGGTCGTCGTAATCGTCGGCCACCGGAATCCAGCCTTCGATGCGCTGGCTGGCCACAAAAGCGTGGCCCGCTTCCTTCTGCGCATCGATGGAGTTGAACTCCTGATCCAGTCGCTCGTCCGAGGACACCCGGCAGTAGACGGCGCAACGCTGGCGCGGCTTGGTGTGGGGCACGTTGCTCATTCGTACCCCTCCCCGGCGCGGCGCAAACCAAAGAACAGTGGCCCCGACCACGGGGTGCCTGCGATGTGACGAGCAACGGCGGACAGGCTTTTGAACTGCTGGCCCTCGTACTCGAAGGTGCCGTCAGCGGTAACACGGACGTGGTGATCGCGGTCACCCCATTCGCGCACCAGCACGGTGCCGGGGGCCAGCGAGATATCCCTGGCCTTGCGCGGCTGCTTGATCTTGGAGTGGCGCACGTCGATGTTGACCAGCCGCCTGCGCGTGTCTGGATCAAGCCCGCCGAAGGCTTCTTCCTGCAGTTTGTAGGCGATGCGCGATTCCAGATAGACGCGATTGATCTTGTCCGGACGGCGCGGAAAAAACCGATCCCAAAGCGCCCAGACTTCGGACATCGGCAAGGATGGCAAGGCCGCCACCTGCGCGGCCACTGATGTATGCTGATCGTTCATCACAACTGCTCCTGTTGATAGGGGGTTGTATGAACGCGCTGGTCGGGCAGGAAGCCAAGGCCAACTTCTCTCTGTTTCGGCTCATCCGCGACAAGGGTGCGAACGATGGCAGCCGCAAGGATGGTGGTGATTTCGCCAGCACGGGCGCTGGCGGACATCTCCGAGGGAGATGCGAGTTCGAGGTTCTTCATGACGGCTCCGGGGAATAGCAACCGTCACGGATAGTGAGCCTGATCTTCCGAAGTGGATGGCAACGCAGGGTAATAACGACCCGAATTTCAGCCCGTCAGGATGGTCTCTTTCGCCACGGCTTTTTCGTCATCGTCGACCGGGGTGTCCAGGATCGGCAGATTCAACCGCCACGCATGCGCGCCAGTGACTTTGACCAGGTAGTTTCGCCAGGGCGAAGTCCTGGAGAACAGATTGGCGGGCGAGCCGCAGCTTGTGCCCTCCATCAGCTTTTTGGTATTCACATGTGTGCCTGCCGAATAGGCATCAACCAACCGCTGCAGCACGGCGATCTTGCCTTTGCCGGTTACCCGCCACGGAGCCTTGCCGGGGAGGTACAGCACGGCAGCATGTCCGTCGGCGGATATTTTCAAGCTCACGGCAGTGCCGCCCATGGCAGCCAACTGCCCATGGCGGTACGCGACCTTGAGCTTGGCGGTGTCGATGGCCGATTTCGCACCAGCAGACGACAGTACATCCTCGATGGGAATCACCACATTTGTTCCGGCAAACGGGAACGGGATGGATGCCGTCGTCAGCACAATGCCGGGAATGGCGCGAGGGCGCAGGCGCAGCGCCGTATCGACCTTGGCGTATTGCCGCTCGTTGGACATCTTCGCTGCGAAGTACAACGCGACGGCATGCCCATCGATGTCGATCTCACCCAAGAACACAGGCTCTTCATCGAGGTGCTTTCCGCGCACGCCCTGCAACGCGCTACCAAGGGCGGTAATGATCTCCTCGCGCAGCCAGTTCAGATGCGCCTTCCATCGCCGCGCGTGCTTGACGGGCAGGATCACGTCAGTGCCCGTCAGCGGATCGCGGTAGCGCACCTGGTTGGCGTCGGCGCATCGCTCCAGTTGGACCTTGAACGGCGCACCGTCGGCCAACTCGACCATTTTCTCGGTGATGCGGTCGCCCTCGGTAATGATGCCCTCATCCTCAAAGCGGTCGATGTCGATCCCTAGCTGCGCCAGCGCGAATCCGTCCATCGGGCTGGTTGCGCATTCGAGCAACCGCGCCACCTGAATGACAAGATTGGGGTCGTCGACCCCGGAGCCCGGGTGCAGCGGCTTGAGCACACCCAACGCTTCGAGCAACTGCGTTCCCGCCTGCCGCAGACGGCGGTCTTTTTCGCCTTGCAAGCTGCATCGACCGGGTTCTGCCAGCACGATGGACAGTGGCGTTTCTTTGGTTTCACCCTCGAACACCAGATCGGCCACCAAGGTCACGCCGAGGATGGCTCCCGGTTGGGAGAATGGATGATTGCCCCATCGTCCGCTGATCACGTCATGCAGCTCGGCACCGCTGTCGATGTGCAGCGAAACGGCATCCGTCGAATGCCCGAGCAGGGCCTTGGCTTCGGTGAGGTAGAGGCGCTCGATCTTTGCGCCATCCAGACGCAGCCTTTCGTCCTTCAGCGGCAGTGCGAACCGCGACAGGTCGTATCGTGACCGGTTCAGTGGGCGATTCGACAACGGGGCCTTGAAACCGTGCTTGGACAGCACATTCGCCAGCGGAGCGCGTGTCGACAGGGTATGTGCATAGACCTCGACCACCTTGCGGTCCGGCGCGTAGATCAACGTGGCATCGCGCGCCGGGAAGTAGCAGAAGCTCTTGCGGTTGCGGTTGACGACCTGCACCGCCGTCACCTGATCCCCGGCAAACCGGACAACCAGGTAATGGATGGTTTTGATGTCCCCGTTTTTCTTCTCGTCGGCCAGTGGTACGTAGACCACCTCGCACGGCTCGCCCAGACGCATCGCGCTGGTGAGTTGCGCTTCCAGCTCCTTCTTGACGGAGTCGTTCCAGATGAAGGGTGGCGCATCATCGCATGGCACGTCGAAGGCGTCGTAGAGGCGCTTGTTGCCTCGGATGTCGCCGGTGTTCAGGATCGACTCGGCGACATCGAACAACCGTGCAGCCTCGTCGGAATGGGTACGCATCCAGACAGAGCGACCGATCTCACCGCCGTTCTGGGCCAAGAAGGTATCGATCAGGGTGCTGTCGTTGAGCTGGTCGGCGACAGTCGTGAGGATTTGCGCGCCGCGCGGCGATGCCAGACGCAGGACGCGTAGAGCCTCCCGTTCGGCAGGATCACGCAGATCCTTGCGCAGATGCCTGACGTGCTCTATCAGAGCGCCCGGGAGCGAAGCAGCATCCTGTGACCAGTCGAAACCACGGACAAGCGCCTGGCACTCTGGAAGCCCGCTGAAGTCCTTGATGACTGGAACCGGCGCTTTCTCAATCAATTCAAGCAGGCAGTGCACGTTGGTCAGGGTCTTCTTGCCCATTCAGTCTCCCTTCGGCCGTTCACATGGCCGCTGTCCATTGGCGCATGACCGCCACCGATTGAGTGAGGCCCTGCGTCAGCAGGGTGTCAAGGTATTCGTCTGCCGTCTTGGGGGGATGCTTCAGTGAGCGCCGATGGTTGGCTGAGGCCTCCAGCACGCCTGCGGGATGCAGATCCAGCAGATCGACGATGAAGTCGTCCGGGTGCTGCGCGGCGAGGTTGTAAGGCTTGAGCGCGTCTGCCGGAAAGTCCTTGAGGTTGAAGGTCACGATCAGGCTGGCCCCGGAGTGGATCGCGGCAGCCGCTACGTGGCGGTCGTCCGGATCGGGGAGATTGATGGACGGAATCAGGTACTCGAAACCTGTGACCAGACTGTCCCGGACGTGGGCGTCCATCAGCTGGCGGGTTCGGTTCAGCTGCTCTGGAGTCAAGTCGGGGCGGCTGGCCAGCACATTGCGCATCCACTCGTCGTGGATCATGCCGCTCCATCGTGCCCTGTACAGATCCGATAGCGCCAGATGCATCAGCAGGTCGCGCAGCGGTGCCGGGTATAGCACGCAGGCGTCATAGACGACGGTAAAGTGCGAACTCATCTGGTCAGTAGCCCATGCCGAGTTCCTGGGCCTGCACAGCCAGTTCATCCAGTGCCTTGCGACGCTCGGCATCGATGCGCTTCTTGTAGGCGATCACGTCTTGGTAGCGCACGCGACGATGCGTGCCGATCTTGTGGAACGGCATTTCGCCTTTCTCCAGCAACTGGACAAGGAAGGGGCGCGAAACGTTGAGCACGTCGGCCGCCTCCTGAGTCGTCAGTTCGGCGTGAATCGGGATGACTGAGACCGCGTTGCCTTGGCCGATCTCGGTCAGCACTTCCAGCAGCAGACGCAGCGCCGAGGTCGGGATGCGCACAGTACGCACCGCCCCCTTGTCGTCATGGAAATCGATCTGCTGGGTATCGGCCCGGGTCTGGAGCACAGTCGACAGTGCACGGCCCGATTCACGGGCAAGCGCAACGTCCTCTGCGGAGGGCAGTGTCTTTGGGATGGCGGGAGCGTTCATGGGGGGTCTCCTCGTCGGGACAAAGTTCGATCTGAGGACATTATAAACGAAACAAACGAAATCGCAATAACCGAAACAACGACGTCAAATCAATACAGATCAATGACTTATGTCTGTTTTGCGGCGTGGTGCGTGATCAAGCTCTGCTCGTGAACGCCCAAAACGTACTCGCACACGCCCAAGGCATGGAGCAATTGAATAGGGACTCCCAAACAAAAGGAGTTCTGCAATGCAAAAACATGCCTCATCTGTTCAACCCAGCCGGAGCGCCGTCCGACCTCTCCCGGACGGTGCCATCCGCATCGCCCTCGACGAAAACGAACTGGCCATCCGCTGGGGGCTTTCCGTCAAGACCCTGCGCCGCTGGCGGCAGGAGCAGCTCGGCCCGGTCTTCTGCAAGCTCGGTGCCCGCGTCACCTACCTGATTTCCGAGATCGAAGCATTCGAGCGTCGCGTTTCGCGGTACTCGACCTTCGCTCGTGCGTACCAGTGAGGAGAGCGGCCATGAGCGATCTGACCCTCTTCCCCGCCGACATCGCCGAGATGTCCATCCAGCAGTTGGCCGCACTGCCACCCGCGCAGAAGGCCGAAATCGACAAAAACCTCACCGAGGCCATCGACTGGCTCAAGCGTGCCCGCACCAAGTTCGACGCCGCACTCGATGCGGCTTACGGCGAGCAGGCGCGTGCCGCCTTGAACGAGTCCGGCCGCGATTTCGGCACCACCCACATCCGCGATGGCGCGCTGCACCTGAAGTTCGAGTTGCCCAAGAAAGTCAGCTGGGATCAGAAGCAGCTGTCCGAAATCGCCGAGCGCATCGTGGCCTCGGGCGAGAAGGTGGAGGGCTACCTGGACATCAAGCTGTCCGTGCCCGAGAGCCGCTACACGAACTGGCCACCGGCACTGCAGCAGCAGTTCGCCGCCGCACGCACTGTCGCCAGCGGCAAACCCTCTTTCACCCTTTCCTTTGACACGGAGTAAGCGCCATGAGTGCCATCATTCCCTTTCAGTTCGAGGCGCACGCGGTGCGCGTCCAGGTCGATGAACTCGGGCAGCCGTGGTTCAACGCCACCGATGTCTGCTCAGCGTTGGAGCTGTCCAATCCGCGCGATGCACTCTCCAAGCACGTCGATTCGGATGATGTCGCAAAACGCGACATCATCGACAACCTTGGACGGGCGCAGCGCGCCAACCACGTCAACGAGTCGGGCCTCTACGCCCTGATCCTCGGCAGCACCAAGGAAGCGGCCAAGCGCTTCAAGCGCTGGGTGACCTCAGAGGTCTTGCCGGCAATCCGCAAGACCGGCAGCTACTCGAGCTCCAACGCACAACCGGCTTTGCCTGCGCCCACGCAGGATCGCGTCTGCGCCATCCTGCTCATGGGTGATGCCGTGGCCAAGGTGCCCGGTGTCAAACCTGGCATCGCCATGGCTGCCACGCTGACCTGCATCCATGAGAACACGGGGCTTGCCGTCGAAACGCTGCGCCGCGCCTTGCCCGCAGCCAATGAGCCCATCTGCTCGCTCAATGCCACCCAGCTGGGCAAGCTGCTGGGCCGCTCGGCCAAGGCTACGAATCAGTTGCTGGCCGCTGCTGACTTTCAGTTCCGCAACGACCGCGATGAATGGGAGTTGACCGAGGCCGGTGAGGCCTGGGCCGAGTCCATGCCGTACTCACGCAACGGCCACAGCGGTTACCAGATCCTCTGGAACCCGGCCGTTGCTGAGCAGCTGAAGGAGGTGGCCTGATGTCGCTTCCCATCATCTCCGCGCAGCAGCGCATGGCCGAGCGCAAGGGGGTCAAGCTGTTGATGCTGGGCAAATCCGGCATTGGCAAGACCACCCGGCTCAAAGACCTCGACCCCAAGACCACGCTGTTTTTGGACATCGAGGCTGGTGACCTGGCTGTGGCCGACTGGCCGGGCGACACCATCCGCCCCGCCTCCTGGCCGGAAAGCCGTGACTTCTTCGTCTTCCTCGCCGGCCCGGACAAATCCTTGCCGCCGGATGCTGCCTTCTCCCAGGCGCACTACGAGCATGTCCTCGAGAAATTCGGCAATCCCACTCAGCTCGAGCGCTACCAGACCTTTTTTCTGGACTCGATCACCCAGCTCTCGCGCCAGTGCTTTGCCTGGTGCAAGACCCAGCCCGGTGCCATCAGCGACCGATCCGGCAAACCCGATCTGCGCGCGGCCTACGGCCTGCTCGGTCAGGAAATGGTCAGTGCCTTGACGCATTTGCAGCACGCACGCGGCAGGAACGTGGTGTTCGTGGCCATCCTGGATGAGCGCCTCGATGACTACAACCGCAAGGTCTTCGTGCCGCAGATCGAAGGCAGCAAAACCAGTCTGGAGCTGCCCGGCATCGTCGATGAGGTGGTGACCCTGGCCGAAATCAAGGCCGAGGACGGCAGCGCCTACCGCGCCTTCGTCACACACACCGTCAACCCCTACGGCTTTCCCGCCAAAGACCGCAGCGGGCGTCTCGATCTGCTCGAGCCCCCGGACCTCGGCGCCCTGATCGCCAAGTGCGCAGGCACGTCGAACCAGCCTGCCCAGGCCGCCACCCCCAATGCACCCACCGAACCCCAGGAGTAATCGCAATGACCGCATGGAACGACTTCAACGACGCCGACGCCCAGCAATCCGGCTTTGACCTGATCCCCAAAGGCACGCTGGTGCCGGTGCGCATGACGATCAAGCCCGGTGGCTATGACGACCCGGGCCAGGGCTGGGACGGCGGCTACGCCACCGAGTCCTTCGAAACCGGCTCCATCTATCTGGCGGCCGAGTTCGTGGTTACCGCTGGTGAGCACGCCAAACGCAAGATGTGGTCGAACATCGGCCTGCACTCCAAGAAAGGCCCCACCTGGGGGCAGATGGGGCGTAGCTTCGTGCGCGCCTTGCTCAACAGCGCCCGCAACGTCCACCCGCAGGACAACGGCCCCCAGGCAGCCGCCGCACGGCGCATCCAGGGGCTGCATGAGCTGGACGGCATCGAATTCCTGGCCCGCGTCGACATCGAGAAAGACAGCAAGGGGCAGGACCGCAATGTGGTCAAGGTGGCCATCGAGCCCGACCACCCACAGTACGCCAAGCTGATGGGTGTGCCGCCCAAGACATCCGGTGGCGGCGCTTCCGGTGCGCCGGCACAGGCCGCGCCTGCCTACCAGGCACCGGCTCCGGCTGCGCAGCGCGCCCCCGTCTCGGGCAAACCTTCCTGGGCGCAGTGAGGGAGGGCCATGCAATGTTGGGTCTGCAAACGACAGGCGCGCGGCTATGGTCACTCGGACGGGCGCTTCAAGCCCGGCGATCCGCGCCACTATGTGCTCGATTGGGTGTTTTGCTCACGCCGCTGTCAGAATGCCTTTCACCTGATGTACGGCAATTGGGCGCGCGTGCAACGGGGCTACCTGGACAAGACGGAGGTCACCATGATCGATCCGTCTGATGTGGAGCAGGCCGCCATGCACAAATGCCTGAAGGCCTTTGGTGAGGCTGCGGGTGAGATCGGCTTCGACAAACCGCTGGGCAGCTACTCCGAGGCACAGGCCCTGTGCGTGATCGACGCGATTGTCACCTGCTACACGCAGGCCATGGTCGAGCACCACGAGGCCACCAAGTACCCACCCGTAAAGGGTTTGAAGCCAATATCCGATCCGCTGGTGGCCGATCCGCTGGTGACCGATCCGCTGGTGACCGATCCGTCGAACCCGTTCGCGGATCTGGAAGACGACCTGCCCTGGGAGGAACCGAAGGGAGCTCGCTCATGATCGACTTCAACTCCTCATCGAGCACGTCCGGTCAAGTCTCGGCGCTGATCGATATCGGCATGCAGCGTCTTCGCGAGCAGCAGGCCGAGCGCGAATACCTGGGCGCATCGCGCCTGGGCATCGCATGCGAGCGCGCTCTGCAGTTCGAGTACGCCAAAGCGCCCGTGGATCACGGGCGTGCAGTCCAAGGGCGGATGCTTCGCATCTTCGAGCGTGGCCACGTCATGGAGGACTGCATGGTGACCTGGCTGAAGGCGGCCGGGTTCGACCTGCGCACACGCAAGCCCAATGGCGGGCAATTCGGCTTCTCCGTGGCCGATGGCCGGCTGCGCGGGCACGTCGACGGCGTCATCGTCGGCGGGCCGGAGGGCTTCAGCTACCCGGCGCTCTGGGAGTGCAAGGCCCTGGGCCACAAGTCCTGGGCCGATCTCCAGAAAAAAGGGCTGGCTCAGTCCAAACCCGTCTACGCCGCCCAGGTGGCGATCTATCAGGCCTACCTGGAGCTGCACGAGCACCCGGCGCTCTTTACCGCGCTCAACGCCGACACCATGGACATCTATGCCGAGCTGGTGCCCTTTGATGCGGCGCTGGCCCAGCGCATGTCGGACCGGGCTGTGAAAGTCATCACAGCCACCGAGGCGGGTGAGCTGCTGCCGCGTGCGTTTCACAACGCCACGCACTTCGAGTGCCGGATGTGCCACTGGCAGGACCGATGCTGGGGGATGGCATGAACTCGACCAAACTGGATCTGGTGCTGGGCGAGCATTTGATCGACGCGCGCCGAGCGGCACTGATGTTCAACATCCCAGCCCACTGGCTCTCGCAGGCCCAGCAGCGCCACAAGCGCAACATTCCTTACTACCGGGTCAACAAGCTGATTCGCTTCAAGCCCAACGAACTGCATGCCTGGATGGAGGCGCAGCAGCCCTCTTCTGAGAAGGCTGCGGATGCTTGACTTCAATGACACGCCATCCCCTGCCCCTTTGCCATCCGACACCTAGCGTGAAGAGATCCGGACTCGACTGCTCGAACACCTGGAGTCGGTGCTGAGCGCGCTGTTTCCGGCCGGCAAGAAGCGCCGGGGCAAGTTCCTGATCGGCGACGTGCTGGGCAGCCCAGGTGACAGCCTAGAAGTCGTGCTCGAGGGCACAAAAGCGGGGCTCTGGACGGATCGGGCCACTGGCGACGGCGGGGACATCTTCAACCTGATCGCGGCGCACCTGGGGCTCGACGTCCAGCTGGACTTCCCGCGTGTGCTCGAGGCGGCGGCTGAACTGGCCGGTCGTGCGCCCTCTGCGCCGGCGCGGCAACCCCGCAAAAAAGAAATGCCTGTCGACGACCTGGGCCCGGCCACAGCCAAGTGGGATTACTTCGATGCGGCCGGAAAGCTGATCGCGGTGGTCTACCGCTACGACCCGCCCGGCCGCAAAAAGGAGTTCCGCCCCTGGGATGCGCGCCGTCGCAAGATGGCCCCGCCCGACCCGCGCCCGCTCTACAACCAGCCCGGGATGCTCGATGCCGCCCAGGTGGTGCTGGTCGAAGGCGAAAAATGCGCCCAGGCACTGATCGACACTGGGATTGTGGCCACCACGGCCATGCACGGTGCGAACGCCCCGGTCGACAAAACCGACTGGTCGCCGCTGGCCGGCAAGACCGTGCTGATCTGGCCCGATCGCGACAAACCGGGCTGGGAGTACGCCACGCAGGCGGCGCAGGCCATGCTGTCGGCCGGGGCCAAGACCTGCCACATCCTGTATCCGCCCGAGGAGGCCGCGGAAGGCTGTGATGCGGCAGACGCCGTGACCGAAGGCTTCGATATCTCGGCGTTTCTCACCCAGGGTCCACGCCTGCAGATGCACGACATCGACGAGGACGCCGAACCGGTCTTCAGCAACGATGAATCGGTATGGGGCACGGAGGACGCGCTGGCCCTGGCGTTCACCAGGCGCTACCACCGCGACTGGCGCTACGTGGCGGCCTGGGGGCGCTGGCTGGTCTGGGATGGCCACCGCTGGCGCACCGAGGACACGCTGGCAGCCACCGACCTGATCCGCAGTGTCTGCCGTCATGCCGCCGTGCGGGCGGACAACCCGAAGATCGCCGTCAAGCTGGCCAGCTCCGGCACTGTCGGTGGCGTGGAGCGACTGGCGCGCGCCGACCGCAGACATGCGGCCACCACGGCGGAGTGGGATGCCGATCCCTGGCTGCTCAACACCCCGGGCGGTGTGATCGATCTCAAGACCGGCAGGCAACGTCCGCACGACCGGGCCGACCGCATGACCAAGATCACCACGGCCACCCCTGGCGGTGAGTGCCCAATCTGGCGGCAGTTTCTGTCCGAGGTGACAGGGGGTGACGCCGATCTGCAGGCCTACCTGCAGCGCATGGCGGGCTACGCCCTGACCGGCTCGACGCGCGAACACGCCCTGTTCTTTCTGTACGGGACTGGGGCCAACGGCAAGTCGGTGTTCGTCAACACGCTGGCCACCATCCTGGGCGACTACGCCACCAACGCGCCCATGGACACCTTCATGGAAACACGCACCGACCGGCACCCGACCGACATGGCGGGTCTGCGCGGGGCGCGCTTCGTGGCGGCCATCGAGACCGAACAAGGGCGACGCTGGGCCGAGTCCAAGGTCAAGAACCTGACGGGAGGCGACAAGATCTCCGCACGCTTCATGCGCCAGGACTTCTTCGAGTTCTTCCCGCAGTTCAAGCTGTTCGTGGCGGGCAACCACAAGCCCGCCATCCGCAACATCGACGAGGCCATGAAACGCTATGTTCGCCTCGTCGCAGAGAAGATGGGGATACCTCGTGATAGGGCGCACGAAGTTCTAGCTAAAAGCTTTGGGCTCCCT
>ERZ772971.1558-NODE-1558-length-13182-cov-2.731012_pt1 | contig 13182 bp, 8 predicted proteins | sample MGYA00511943_ERZ772971 | MGnify/ENA primary metagenome ERZ772971 (study PRJEB29015, sample SAMEA2737929) | human oral metagenome | biome: human oral; feature: human-associated habitat; material: dental | place: China | collected 2144 ... | reverse complement strand
TTTTCAACAATTATTTTTAAAATATCATATTCACCAGCAAGTGTTATTAAAATGCTTATTGTTTCTTTTCTCGTTTTTTGTAGCATATTTATTAGCAAAACTATATATTCAAGTAATGAAGAATAAAGTGAAGGACAGATTACCTTCAAATTCCAAAAGATATGTCGCGAGATTTACAACAGGAAATAAGAGACAGTTTTCAGGGTGGTCTATACTAATCGTTAATCTTATCATATTTATTTTCTTTATGAACTTAAACAACGGAACCGAAGGAGTGCTACTTGTTCTTAATTCAATGGTCGCTCATTTATTCTTTGTGTTTTGGTTAGGAATGGGACCGATAGATTTTGATTATGAAAAGAAAATACTTATCTTGAAACAAATTGAGGAGGTTAATGAATGAAGTGTTACCAATTGGATCTATTATCTATTTAAAAGAAGGTCAACAAAAAGTGATGATTTTAAGTAGAGGTTGCCAATTACAACAAGATAATGAACTTATATTTTTTGGATATTCAGGAGCTGCATATCCTGTTGGATTAAATCCAGAACAGATTTTTTACTTTAATCACGAAGACATTGATAAAGTAGTATTTCATGGATATACAGATTTGGATGAAGAACGTTTTGTAGAATTATATAAAAAATGGTTTGAAGAAAACAAAGCGACTTTAAAAATAGGGAAAACACATTAATAGAAAAGTGAAAATAACGATGATACTCACCGTAAAGTTTTTATTTTTATATTGCTAATTATTTGTGAATGTGATACTATCAAAATGTAACAAAAATCAATATTATAACTGAAGGAGTTCATTAAAATGGGACAAATTAAAGTTTCTCCAGAGACGTTACAAACACGTGCTCGTGAATATAGCAAAGCTTCAAACGAAGTAAATGGAATCTTATCTAATTTATCTGCTTTACAACAAACATTAGCAGCTGAATGGGAAGGACAAGCTTTCCAAGGTTTTGATAGACAATTTAACGAATTAAAACCAAAAGTAAAAGAATTTGCTGAATTATTAGAACAGATCAACGTTCAGTTAGTTGGAGCTGCTCGTGCAATGGAAGAGCATGACCAAGCTTTATCTCAAAAATTCGGATTAAACTAATGGATAATGGATAGACCATCTATCCTAAGAAGGTGGGAGCGCATCCCGCCTTTTTCTTTTAAAAAATTGAAGGGAGAAGAAAATGAAACATAAGAAAGTCTTCCTGTTTTCAGGAGTGCTTTTAATAGCGGTATTATTATTATCATTATTCGGAGTGGTGAAACCACAAAATACAAATCGTTCGACGTCAGTTCAAGACGCGCAGACAGCTAAAAGTGATGTCACTATTGCTGTTGTGAATGAAGATAGTGGGACAAACTATAATGGAGACAAAGTGACAGTTGCAAATATCTTAATTGAATCATTTGCCAAGACAACTCCGTACAAAGTTGAAACGGTGTCTCGTTCGACAGCTGAAAAAGGGTTAGAAAATGGAAACTATCAAGTGATGGTGATTTTACCAAGTCATTTTTCACAAGACGCCCTTTCGTTAGAAGCAACAGCTCCAAAACGTGCGTTGTTCCAATATAAAGTAAATGCTGACAAACAAGTTTTAGTGAAACAAGCCGAAGAGGCAGTATCGTCATTAAAGCAGGCATTCAACCAAGATCTTATTCGCATTTATTTTAGTAGCGTAATCGCCAACTTGAAAAATGCACAGAAACAAGTTTCTGGAGTCGTAAAAAATCAAGGAGATACGGTTGACCAATTTCAAACTGGGCTTTTAGAACCGTTGATGCAATATTCTCAAGAATTTAAAGGGATTTCTAGTTCATCGAATAATGCAGCAGAAGTGATGAATGGATTTAATACAATCATTCAGAATTCAAATGCATCGTTCACACAAATTATTTCCGTAGATAAAACATATGAGAATGAAATTGCTAAAATTAAAGAGTTGCAAGATGCGTGGGCTCAATCGATTGCTAAAAGAGAAAGTGAATTAGCAGTTTATGATAAAGGTATTTCTAGCATGACGGTGACGGATCCGTTGAAAATTATGCAAGAAGTAAATGGACAAAAGCTTCCAGAATTAAGCAACGGACAAGATTTGAATCAAGTCTTAGCAAACTCAAATGAGTTAAGTAAACGTCTGAATGAATTCGTTGAGGATATTAAGAAGAGAAACGAAGAAATTAATACTTATTTAAATACAACCTATAAAGCGAAAATTAAGCAAGCAGTAGCAGAGTCGCTTGCTGATAATAGTAACCAAACGAAGAAAACGCTAGGTTTAATGGTTTCGGAGTTACGTAATAATATTGATAAGAAGTTTATTTCAAGCGCTCAACAAATGACGCTTTATGATGATGCTACGATTGATCGTATGGCATTATCAGCTGCAGATAAGCAGTTTCTAAAAAATACAGTTCATTTTATTCAAAAACTAAATCCATCAGCAACCACCCAAACAAGTAACCAAGATACTTTTGTTAGCAATAAAGAAAATGATATTAAGAACAAAGTGATTTCTGGTCAGATTGCTGTAAATGATATTGCTGGGAACATTAAGAAAATCTCTCTAGCTATTGATAGTCGTTATAGTGTTCAAAGTTTACGCATTAATGGTCAAGGAGCCTCATTCTCACAAAATGGTAGTTCTGTGGAAGTGACTTCAGGGTATAATGCTTCTGCCAAGCAATTACGTGTAGATTATGAATTGAAATACAATGGAGGATCGGTCGCAAGCGATAGTTGGTTTGCGCCAATCTTATCGAAAATCAATGTTGTGACTGAAGAATCAATTGCTCATCTTAGTGACGAACAAAAACAAGCATTATTAAATAATATTGCTTCATTAAATAGTAGTATTCAACAATCCAATAAAGTGATTGAAGCTTTTAATAATTATCAAGCTTCAGGGAATGCGACTCCTCAAAAATTCAATACATTAACTCCACTAGATGGAGGAACTCTAACGGTGAATACTAGCTCTCAAGCGATCCAAAGAACGTATAGCGGTAGTGACGCGCGTACTGTTTTCACAGATTCTAAAGCGTTCTTAGGAGAAATTTCTACAGCCGTGTTTAATGATGTAAAAGCGTATCTTGATTTTGCAGGTCAAGTGAAGGCAGTTTATGGATTAGACTTATATTCAAATAATGGAGCAAATCCTAAACAGCCAGCGAGAGATTCATTATATGCGCAGTTGGCGTTTGAAAATCTAGACGAAATCTTAGTCGATCTAGTAACGAATACATTAACAAGTGATATTAAAGAAAAACTTGTGATTCCAGAAGAATTAAATACACGAGTTGCGACACTTTCAACGGATGTAGTCTCTTTAAAGAAAAATATGGATGCTTATCAAAAGTTAATGAAGGATGTGAATGCTGAAATTACAAGAATTGTGACGGAAACTCAAAAAGTTAAAGAAACTCTTGAAAGCAAACCGATTTTTGTAGATTCAGAAAAACGTGACAATACTGATTTAACAGGTGTGAGTCTATCAATGAACAAAGACTTATCAACACTTATGTTAGCGAGTCGTACATTGATGGATAACACAAAGTCTCATCAACAAGTGGCTGAAACTATTCGAAAAGAATATAGCCGTTTAAACGATGAGGTGAAAACTCTTGAAACAAAAGGGACTGAGTACAAGAACGCTGTCGAATCAATGGACAAAGTTATGAACAAAGAATTCGAATCGAACACGGCATTCTTAAACGAATTTACGAAAGTGATGTCCAATACGGAGTCTGGAAACAATACAAATACATTAGTCTATGATTACCTATCTCATCCAATTGATGGAACATTAGCAGACGGACGCGGAGGAGACACTTCACGTCAACATACGGATAATCGTACCGGAGTTTTAATGGTATTGATTATCGCGATGATGACTCTTGCATTTGTATACATGTTACAACACGGCAATTGGCAATTACTGGACACAAATCGTTATCTATCTAATGAATCAAAATCACATCTCTTACCATTAGCTTTATTAGCAGGTGTTGGTGCAGGTATTGGTGCTTTAGTAAGTATTGTGGTAGGAGTGAAGTTGAGTTTACCAGCTGAACAATTATTTGCATTAATTGGAATGGCAATTCTGGTTGCTGTTAGTGCTATTTTCATGCACCATGCGTTAATGTCATGGCTAAAAGCCTATGGATTACTAATTAGTTTAGGATTTATCGTTATTTACGTTATTGCACTGGGACAATTATTTGATACGTATTATGGAAATGTGTCACCAGTATTAGCGTATTTAACACCATTCGTTTCTGCAGAAAATATGTTACATGCAGTTATCAATCAGCAACCTACAGCATGGATTTCAACAGCAGTAATTTCTGTTATTGGAGTAATTGGCTTTGTTGGAAGCATGCTACATTATCAACAACATAATAAGGAGTAGACAATGAAAAAAATCAGTCAAGTCATAATGATTGTACTTGGCATGATGGTTGTCCTCACGGGCAAAGTATGGGCTCAAGACGGTTCGTTAAAAATCAATGTGGATGTTCCTGTCCAAACGAATGTAAATGAGCAAACTTATTTCGAACAAGACATAACACTGAAACAACTGTTTGATGCCTCTTTGTCTCAAATGATTTCAAAACAACAGGCAGAAGAGTCATTATCTGAAACGCAAGATAAGGCTCTTCTTTTTTTATCGACAGACTCTCAAAAACTAAATCCGATTGAAACAGATCAATTCTTCTTATCGCAGTCAGCAACGACTCCTAATAAGGGAGTGAAGTTAAGACCAGAAGAAAAGACGTCGCCATTAACCATGGTTGGATTCATTGCATTAGGATTATTAATGAGCGGGATATCGATTTATCAATTTTTGAAGAAAAGGAAAACACATCATGCATAATATGTATATTAATTTAACGTTAGATTTAAGAAAGTTTGCATATGGGCAATATGATTTACGAGTTCCAGTAGGCATTAGCATGAAGGAATTATTACATATTGTCGCACAAGCTTATCAATTAGAATTGAATGTTGTTAGTCCTAGTATCCGTGTACATGATAAAGGAGTAGTCCTAACAGCGTTGCAACGCATTGAAGATGTTGGAACTTTACGTGATGGAGTCCAATTCATCGTTGAAACTTTATAGAAAGAGAGAGAATGAACGTGAGAAGTGTTGAAGTTACAAAGGAAGAATTCAAAGGGAATGTAGCTATGGCGTTAACGCTGTTGCAAGTGGCCATTCCAGAAGCTGTTCCATTGACTGTTGAAGAAGTTGAAAGTTCTTATATGATTCATGCGGATACAGCAAATACTCAAGAATTCGAAAAAATCTATCCATTACCATTAGAAGAACGTCTTCGTTACTTAATTAATGTAGGAAAATTATTTACGCCATTAGAGGCAAGTGTATATACATACTCACTTTCGCCAGAAAATGTAGTGTTTACACAAGATGGAATTGCAAAAATTGTTTTCCGTGGAATTAAAGGGCAAGTCCCTCCTTATGAAGGATTATCTGAAGAAGAATTTTTGAAGCAGTACAAATCAATGATTGTAGCAACACTAGATTCAAAATCTAAGTTTACAGAATTATCTCAAGGGAAATTAGAATTTTACAAAGGACATAAATTCTGTGAAGAGATTATTGCAGCTCAATCAATTTCAGAAGTACTAGAAAAAATACAAGAACATCTAGACTACGAAAGGGAGCGTGTAGCCAAAGAAATGGTGCGCGTACCTCAACGAAAACTTTTTGTGTGGAAATTGGTGGGGATTTTATCAGGTGTCATTGCAGTAGTATTAGCAGCCGTTCTGGCTTTCAATTTGTTTGTGGTACAACCAAAACAAACGCAAATTGCAAATATACGTTTATCGTTTATCGAAAAAGATTATTCACAAGTGGTAACGAATGTAAAATCAATCGATAGTAAATCTCTTTCTGCCGAAGATAAGTATATCGTTGCGTATTCAGTGATTATGACAGAATCACTAACGAATGAACAAAAAGCAGTGCTTGGAAAAATTACAGCACAAACAAACGAAGATTACTTAAGATATTGGGTACTGATCGGACAAAATAAAGTAGATGAAGCAATGGATATTGCGAGTTATTTAGATGATCCACAATTATTAATGTACAGTTTGACGAAGAAAATTGATGATGTTCAACGTGATCCAAACTTAACGTCTGAAAAACGTACAGAGGAAATTAACCGTTATAAAGGTAAATTGGAAGAGTTAAAGAAACAATATTTACCAGCACAACAAAAAACGAAAGAAAATTAATACGGAGGCAGTAAATGATTTGTTTAATTAAGATAGATAATACCATCTACGACATTTCAAAAGAGAGAGCTTACCGTGTGGGAACTCATCTAAGCGATGATTTTGTTGTGGAAAATGCATTTGCAGATAAATTAATCGTGAAAAATGGACAAGTGTCGTTTGCGGACCGTATTTACACGAACGGAAAACATAGCCTTCCATTCAGTAATGAGATTGTTGCAGAATTATTTGTTTTTCAATATAGCTTACAAACGTTACTAACAAAAGAGCCTTTAACCATTGGTCCGGATGAACTGCATGCGGTAAGCATTCCTCAAAGCCAGGAATTATTGATTCAAGCAAACGCTACAGGATATGAAATTGTATCCGAGAAAGAAGTATTCTTGAATGGGCAGTTGGTAACGACTCCTGCACAGATGAGTGAGGGAGATTACCTATTTTCTACGAGTGGCTATTTTATTAGAATTCAAGGGCAAAAAGTTTTTATCGCTAGTATCGATCCGATTGAAACAACTCTTGTGCAGTTAGATTTTGAAGATACACCAGAGGATAAGACTAGTGATTTCCACCGTTCACCTCGGTTCATTTTACGTGAGCCAGATGATGTGGTGAGCATCTTAGCGCCACCGACTGAAGATAATATGCAGAAGCAATCGCTATTAAAATTAATTATCATGCCGCTTGCGATGATTGGGCTTACGGTGGCAACGCATTTTCTTACAGGAAATGGCGGAATGATGATTATGATGATGGGGATGTCGGTGATTACTTTAATCACCTCAGTCCACAGTTTCTTCTCAGACAAAAAACAAAATAAACGTCTGAAAGCGAAAAAGATGGAGAACTATAAAGCGTATCTGAATGAGAAATATAAAGAGCTTTATGACTTATCTAAAGAGCAGGAAGAAGCGTTGAATTATCACTATCCATCAGTTGACGCTGTAATGGAAATGGCGAAGGTCACGGATAGACGTCTCTATGAAAAGACACCTCATCACTTTGATTTTCTAACGTACCGTCTAGGAACAGGAAAAATCATTCCAAGTTTTAAAGTCGATTATAAAAAATCTGAGTTAACAGAATACAATGAAGCCATCAGTGACCAAGTAACGGAGTTAGTAGCTCATTATCAATACTTGGAAAATCTACCAATTACTAATGATTTGTTATCGGCGCCTACGGGATATATCGGATCTCGTCGAACAGTCATCGAGCAAGTTCAACAAGCAATTATTCAGTTAGCGACTTTCCATAGTTACCATGATGTGCAATTTGTTCCAGTGTTTCGTGAAGAGGAACTCCCATTGTGGGAATGGAGTCGTTGGTTACCGCATATGAAACTCCAACAGTTTAATTGTCGTAGTTTTGTATACCATCAACGCAGTCGCGATCAATTGTTAACGTCTCTCTATCAAATGATTAAAGAACGCAAGCAAGCGGCTGAACAAGCAGGAACTAATAAGCAACTAACTTTTACTCCTCATTATGTATTTGTGATTACGGATTTATCTCTAATGCTAGACCATAATATTATGGAGTTTATTAATGAAGATTTATCGCATCTTGGAATTAGCTATCTATTTGTAGAAGATGTGATTGAAAGCCTACCAGAACATGTAAATACTGTTGTGGATTATAAAGGAAATCGTCAAGGAACATTACGCCTCCATAATGGCGAATATATGGATAAACCGTTTGTGACATTTGAGAAGTTGTCCACTGAAGCTAAAGAACAATTCGCAAGAGACTTGGCTCAAGTGACGCATGTTCAAACACTACGAAACGCGATTCCGGATAGTGTCACATTCCTAGAGATGTATGGTGTAGATTCTGTAGAAGCATTAGATATGAACCATCGTTGGGCAACAAATGATACGTATCAAACAATGGCAGTACCGTTAGGGCTACGTGGCCGTGATGAATTATTAATGTTGAATTTACATGAAAAAGCGCATGGACCTCACGGACTAATGGCAGGGACAACAGGATCAGGGAAATCTGAAACCTTACAGTCATATATTGCTTCATTAGCGGTGAATTTCCATCCATATGAAGTGGCGTTTCTGTTGATTGACTACAAAGGTGGGGGAATGGCGAATCTATTTGCGGACTTACCGCACTTAGTTGGAGCGATTACCAACTTAGATGTAGCGCAAGCCAATCGTGCCTTAGTGTCTATTCAAGCAGAATTGAAGAAACGTCAACGATTATTTGCAGAATATGATGTAAACCATATTAATCAGTACATGAAATTATTTAAAGAGGGTGTAGCCACTGAGCCAATGCCTCATTTATTCTTGATTTCGGATGAGTTTGCAGAATTGAAAACGAATCAACCTGACTTCATGAAAGAGTTAGTATCTGCAGCGCGTATCGGACGTTCGCTCGGAATTCACTTAATCTTAGCAACTCAAAAACCAAGCGGAGTTGTGGATGATCAAATCTGGTCTAACTCGAAGTTTAAGATTGCGTTGAAAGTACAAGATGTGGCTGATTCGCGTGAAATTATTAAAACGCCAGATGCTGCTGAAATTACGCAGACAGGTCGAGGATACTTACAAGTTGGGAATAATGAAATCTATGAATTATTCCAAAGTGCTTGGAGTGGAGCCGATTATGAACCAGAAGCGGTACGTTCTACACACCGAGATACGACAGTGTATGCCATTAAAGATAATGGACAGTATGAAGCAATCAATAAAGACTTAAGTGGATTAGATGATAGCGGCAATCAGAAACGATTGCCAACGCAATTGGATGCGGTCGTTCAAGAAGCGAAGCGTGTATTCGAATCGCTACACCTTCCAAAAGTGGCAAGTCCTTGGCTTCCACCGTTGAAAGAGAGAATAGCAGTAGAAGATATCCAAGATATTCAATTTAAACATTATTGGGGAGAAAATAAACAGCATGAGTTTTTATTGGGATATCAAGATATTCCGGAACAACAAGCGCAATTACCGCTAACAGTTGACTTCAACGATTGTGGTCATATTCTGGTAGTTGGAAGCCCAGGATATGGGAAGTCTACCTTTATCCAAAATGCATTGATTGATGTAATGCGTAAAACAACGCCAGAGCAATCGCATATCTATTTATATGACTTTGGAACGAGTGGATTAATTTCTTTAGTAGATTTTCCACATGTGGCAGACTACTTTACCGCAGATGATAATGAGAAAGTGATGAAGTCATTACGACGTCTTCAAAAAGAAGTGAAGTTACGAAAGGCAGCTCTTAGTGAGGCGCGCTCAAGTAATATGCAACAATACAACAGAGACGCCGCAACACCATTCCCTTCAATATTTATTGCAATCGATAGTTTTGATGGAGTGAGTGATGCTACTTTCAGTGAAGCGTTTAACGAAACCGTTAATATTCTAGCGCGTGAGGGGGCCTCTTTAGGAATTTACCTCATCACAACGATGTCTCGTTTCAATGCTATGCGTGTACAATTACAAGCAAACTTTAAAACAAAAATTGCGCTCTACTTATTCGAACAGAGCGATGTTACAAGTATTGTTGGTCGTACAGACCAAGTGCTTTTGGATATCCGTGGACGCGGATTAATGAAGCAAGACACAGTCGTTTCATTCCAAGTGTGTGTGCCGTATTCTTCTGAAGATAATTCATCGATGATTCAGCAAGTGAAAGCAGAAGCGCAAGAAATGTCTCGTTATTGGACAGGCGCATTACCACAACCAATTCCAATGTTGCCAGAAGTGGTGACACCAGAAATGGTGGAAGCTCAAGTAGACCGATCAGAACGAAACCATCAAGTATTACTCGGGTTAACGAGAGAAATGGTCGAAGTGGCTGCATTTACATTAGATAAAGCCATCTCGTTAGTCAGTGATAATGTTCGAAGTGTTACTCAGTTCTACAAAGTATTAGCTTACCAGTTGAAACAATATACGACTCCTGTTCAAGTGGTGATTGTGGACCCATTAGGATTAGTACCATTAGATCAATTTAAGGAAGCCCATCGTTTCAGCGATACACTGAGTGCTAAAGACGGAATGAATATCATCTTAGACAACTTGAAGGAACGTATGACGCAACCTGGCGAATATACTCAATCACTCATTATCATTCCAGACATCCAAATCCTTGGACAAAGTCTCAACATTACAGAAAATCAGTTCAAAGAGCTTCTGTTAGAAGGGCCTAAGTACGGCATTACGCCAGTGTTTGTAGGAAACTATAAAGACTTAATGACGAATTACTCTACGCTTGTAACCTTACACAGACAATTGGCGACACAGGTGTTCATGGGAATGCGTATCAGCGACCAAGAATATGTTCGCTTCCCATATATCTCAAACGAAAAATCTCCACGTCCAAACGAAGGCTATATTGTTGATGCAGAAGGTTATGAATTTGTACAATTAATGAGTATAGAAGAATAAAGGAGGCGGAAGGATGAAGAAGATATTAAAGTTAGTTGCTATTTTGTTAGGAATAGGGATATTAGGAGGATGTATGAATAAACCATCAAAAGAACGAATGAATGAAGAGTTAAAGAAACCAGAAGTTATAGCGGTAATCGAAGAGAGTATCAAAAATATGGACAATGATGCCTTTACAGAAAAAGGTGTCGTTCATTCGTATGCTATTGATTACGATCGAACGGAGTATAATCCGATGGGAGGAATTAATACCACAATCATTGTCAATGATAACCCGGATTTATATATAATCTATGTTGTGAAAAAGAAGAATCAGGGTTATACAGTAGGAGGAGGAGTAGTTTCTGGAGTTTTAAATCGAATGGTTGAGGGGAAATAGATTTTGTATACAGATAGCGAAAAATTAGATATTGCTGAACTTGAATATATCCCCAAAAACGTTAACGATGTTGCAGTATCCGAAAAGCATAAAGTTAAAATTGGGTACGTATCAGAAGTTAACCATAAGGCTTGGGGAGAAGATTCTTATGTTGTTACTGATGTGGAATTGCCTGAAAATCCTACTGCCGAAGATTATGCCAAAGTAAAATATGTAACAATTCTATATCAAGGTTCTACAGCAGAATTGATAAGTCATCCAATAAAGACATTGATGGATTGGGTGCCAAATAATCTTCCAATGGGGATTACAGTCTTAACTCCTGAGGCGTTAAGTCCTCAAAGAGTACCTCAAATGGAAGAAGCCTCTGAAACCCTACAAAAAGCTCTGAAAACATATCCTAATGCTAAAATTGACATTTTTGCTCATTCATTAGGCCTAATGAATGGATATGGAGCCTTAGCAGATGTAAAAGCGGAAGATGCTCATCGAATTAGGGGCGCTTATCTTCTAAATGGCCCAAATCCATATAAATCATTTGATAATATTCAAAAAGAAAATCTCAGAAGGTTAGCAGATAAGATTAATGTTTATATTGATACAAACGATATTGTTGGTTTAGAGTATAATACTACGGATGTAATTGGTAATATTTATCGAATTCAAACGAAAGATATTTTCTGGTTGGATCAACATAATTTAAAAGGCTATGAGTTTGATGCTGCTGATAATTTTGTAAATGTAGATGGTACCTTAGCGACAGAAGATATTCGTCTAAAACATATCGATATTAACAACGATGGAGTTGTTGATTTTAAAATTGATAGTATTGATATTCGGGTTCGTGATCTTTTTACTAAGGGCTTGTTTCTAGCTACTTCATCCCAAAAGATTCAACTTAATAAAGACATATTAGAGCAATTAGCGAATAATTTAGAGGAAACTTCAAGAGCTGAACTTGCAAATATTAAGAGAATTACAAGCTTATGTAGTGAAAAAAACAATAAAATTAATAGTTCATTTGATTCAAGAAAGAATCAAGTAACAGAGCAAGTGAGAGAAGTAATAAAACTTTCAGGAATGTCATATTTGATAGATGGTTTATATGATTCAGTAGGAGTGATTATGAAGAATAAAGATATCCTAGAAGAAGGGGTATCGCATTCAGAATTAGAGAGGAAACGATTTAATTCATCTCAAACGCCACTCGTTAATGGGGAAGCTTTAAGTTTCAATAATTATAATTATCAATTAGCTAAACTGAGAGATAATTGCAAATTTTTACTGGAACGAGTGAATAAAGAAAAGACAGTGGATGTACCATCTATGTTTAGCGGAGGAAGGCCTTCGATAATGAAATCATGGCAAGTTATCGAAGAAGCTTCAAAAGAGCTATTAAAAAAGAGTGACGAGTTGTTTGAAGGTGAAGGTCTTCGTGAGGGAAAGAAAGACGGGATCACTGAATCTTTATCAATTGTTTTGAATGTAATAGCAGCTAATACGGAAGAAATCTTAGCATCTCTAAACAATGTCGTGTCATTAGTTAAAGGAATCGCTGAAAATTTTGCTGCTGCTGATAAATGGATTGGAGAAAAATTAGAAAAAGGTGAATTTGTAACCGAGTTTCGAAATGGAGTTTTTCCAACTAATTATAATGCATATCTAGAACGAGATGAGATATTTGACGATGTTAAAGATGTCTTACAAGCGTTTGATCGACAAGTTGAAAAGCGTAGTTCCGAATATGCGAAGAAAATTGCAGAGGTCTATCAGAGTGTATTAGGGGAGTTCGAAGAGGGGTTACAAGACTTCCTATCTTTTAAAGACGATTTGAATCGTTCTCTTTTGCAAATAACAGATAATTATGGATTAAATGTTTATGTAAAAGAAGAACAGATAACACATGAATTATTAAATGGTAAGAGCGTGGAAAAGAGGACATACCCTGAAACATACTGGGGCACATTGGAACAACTCTATCCATATCGCACTAGGGAGAACATTGCTCGCATAAGAAATGTGATTATTCCTGCGTTAATCCAGATTCAACAAGCATTTTGGAGATCTCAGAATACACGTCATATGCTAGGAAATCTAGGAACGAAATTAAAACCCATTGTTGAA
>ERZ772971.1555-NODE-1555-length-13190-cov-17.894328_pt1 | contig 13190 bp, 10 predicted proteins | sample MGYA00511943_ERZ772971 | MGnify/ENA primary metagenome ERZ772971 (study PRJEB29015, sample SAMEA2737929) | human oral metagenome | biome: human oral; feature: human-associated habitat; material: dental | place: China | collected 2144 ... | reverse complement strand
GAGGGCTTCGACTTCGGCGTCGGCATGCTGCTGAGGATCCTCGGCCGCAACGAGAGGGAGCGCCGAGCGATGCTCGGCACCATCGGCCCGCACTGGGACGGCAACGAGGTCTGGCTGCTTACGGCGGGGGGCGCCACCTTCGCCGCCTTCCCCGACTGGTACGGCACCCTCTTCTCGGGGGCCTACCTCGTACTCCTCGCCATCCTCCTGTGCCTCATCGTGCGCGTGTGCGCCATTGAGTGGCGCGAGAAGATCAACGACCAGGTCTGGCGCGACCGCTGGGACTGGGCGCACACGATCAGCGCCTGGATCCCCTCGATCCTGTGGGGCGCGGCCTTCGCCAATCTGGTCCAGGGCATGAGGATCGAGGTGATCGACACGGCCTCCGGCGCCCCCGTGCCGGCCGGGGAGGTGCCGGCCGAGACCCTCATCGACGGCGCCTCGCACCAGATCACCGGAGGATTGGCCGGCATGCTCACCCCTTTCACACTGCTGGGCGGCGCGGCCGTCTGCCTGCTGTTCATCACCCACGGCGCGCTGTTCACCGCCCTCAAGACCGGCGGCGAGCTCTCACGGCGGGCCCTCCGCCTCGCCCGGGGCTCTTCGATGATCTCGACACTCGTGTGCTCGGCGTGGATGCTGTGGGCTCAGCTGGCCCACTCGCTCAACGCATTGGCCTGGATCCCCCTCATCCTGGCGGCACTGGCCCTCATCGGGTCACTGGTCCTGACCCGTCAGGGCCGCGAGGGCCGAGCCTTCGCACTGCACTTCGCCGGCATCGCCCTCGCCGTCGTCTTCATCTTCTCGACCACGGCGCCCAACGTCATGCGCTCCCGCGTAGACGACGCCTACTCGCTGACGATCAGTCAAGCCGCCAGCGCCGACACGACACTGCTCATCATGACCGTCGTCGCAGTCCTGTTCGTGCCCGTGGTGCTCATCTACACGATCTGGGGATACAGGATCTTCTCCGCGCGCATCCACGCCGAGGCGATCGATCCCGATGAGGGGGGCCTGCACCCCACCAGAGTACGCGAGACGGCCCAGCCCGAGGCGGCCATCGGCTACTGAGCCTCTCCCGCCCAGTGGGCCGCGAGGAGGCACGGTCCCCACGGCATCGCGGGCCACGCGGTCACGACCCGACTGCGCAGACCAGGCAGACCAGTGTGTTTCTTAACTCACGGATCACATCATGACCGAGGTGACCAGGGACGACAGTCCTAAAAACACTATTCTGGAATGGTGAAGCCTCTGGACCCTCGGCTGATGCGCCACGCGCGCGCGGCTCGGCGCTACATCATCACCACCGCCTTGACCGGTGGCACGACCGCCCTGCTCGTCATCGCCCAGGCCGTCCTCATCTCGCGGTCCGTCTCCCCGGTCATCACGACCCGCGTTCCCTTGAGCGCGGTCGCCCCCCTCGTCGGACTGCTGGCGCTCGTCGTGGTGGCGCGCGTCCTCGTCCTCTACGCCCAGGAGGCCCTCGCCCACCGCGCCGCCTCGCGCACGATCATCGAATTGCGCCGCCAGGTCCTGGAGCACGCCGCGACGCTCGGTCCGCGCTGGCTCGCCGGGCACGGCTCCGACACGGCCACACTGCTCACCCGGGGACTGGACGATCTCGAACCCTACTTCACGCGGTACCTGCCCCAGCTGCTCCTGGCCGCGACGGTCACGCCCTTGACCTGTCTGGTCATGCTCGTCCAGGACGTGCCGTCCGCCATCATCGTGGCGTGCACCGTCCCCCTCGTCCCCATCTTCATGATCCTCATCGGACGTCTGACTCAGCGCCGCAGCGCGGACCGCCTACTGGCCATGGAGCGCCTGGGGGGCCAGGTACTCGACCTGCTCGCCGGACTGCCGACGCTCAAGGCCCTCGGCCGCGAGGCCGGACCGGCCGCACGAGTCCGACAGCTGGGACGCGCCTACAGCGCCACCACCATGCGAACCCTGCGCGTGGCCTTCCTGTCGGGAGCGGTTCTGGAGTTCATCACGACGTTGTCGGTGGCGATCATCGCCGTCCAGGTGGGCTTCCGCCTGCTATTCGACCGCATGGACCTGACCACCGCCCTGCTCGTCCTCATGATCGCGCCCGAGGTCTACCAGCCGCTGCGCCAGGTCGGTTTCCACTTCCACGCCTCGGCCAACGGCATCGCCGCCGCGAATGCCGTCTTCGAGGTGCTCGGCACGAGCGCTCCCGAGCACGGCACGGCCCCCGCGCCGGACCTCGCCCGCGCCGTCATCGAGATCGAGGACCTGAGCGTCGCGGCGCGCGGCGCCTGGGCGCCCTCCGGACTCAGCGCGACGATCCGCCCCGGACGCCTCACAGTGCTGACCGGCCCGTCGGGGGCGGGCAAGACCACGGCGACCCAGGTGCTGCTCTCACTCCTGGACGTCGATCGCGGCGGTGTGCGCGTGCGCACCGGCGGCACCGCGACGGATCTGAGAGACATCGACCCCGCCACGTGGTGGGCGCAGATCACGTGGGTCCCCCAGCGCCCGATCATCGTCCCCGGGACGGTGCTGACCAACGTCCTCGGTCCCGAGCACACCGCCGGGATCGATGCCCGACAGGCCCGGGATCTCCCCCCGCTGGCCGAGGCCGCCCGCACCACCGGGTTCGACGAGGTCGTCTCCGCCCTCCCCCTGGGATGGAGCACCCCGGTGGGGCAGGGGGGCCTCGGTCTGTCGGTCGGGCAGCGCCAGCGCCTCGCCCTGACCCGCGCCCTCATCCGCGACGCTCCTCTCGTCGTCCTGGACGAGCCGACCGCTCACCTAGACGCGACCAGTGAGGCGCACGTCCTCAACGGGGTCGAGGCACTGCGCTCTGACCATCACACCGTGGTGGCCATCGCCCACCGGGCGGCGCTGGTGGCGATGGCCGATGACGTGATCGAGGTCGCCTCGTACCCCGTTCCCGAGGATCCGCTGACCTCGACGACCCCGTCCCGGGCCAGCGCACCGCAGCCGGTCAGCGCCGTGGACGCCGGAGCAGGGGGCGAGCGATGAACGCGTTCCTGTCGGCGACCGAGCGCCGGGCGCTGCGCCGTGCCGTCCACCTGCTCGACCTCGACCAGACCCGCTTCATCGGCTCGGTGGCCACCGGCGCACTGGGCCTGGGCAGTGCCATCGGGTTATCCGCCGTCGCGGCCTGGATGATCGCCCGCGCCTGCCAGGTGCCCGACGTCGTCGCCTTGGGCGTGGCCCCCGTGGCGGTGCGCCTGCTCGGCATCTCCCGCTCGGTCCTGCGCTACTGCGAGCGCCTGCTGTCCCACGACACCGCGCTGCGCGGCATGACCTCCCTGCGTACGCACCTGTACGAGATCCTGTCCGCCTCGCGCACCGACACTGTAGCGGGGCTGCACCGGGGCGACGTGCTCGCCCGAGTCGGCGCCGACGTCGACGCCGTGGGTGATCTCGTCGTGCGCTGCTACCTGCCGATGGCGGTGGCGGCCGCCGTCTGCACCATCACCAGTGCCGCCCTGGCCCTCGTTCACCCCCTGGCCGGGCTGGCCCTGGCGGCGTGCCTGCTGCTGGCGGGCATCATCGGCCCCCTGGTAACGATCCGCGCGGCGCGGGCCGCCGAGCTCGCCCGCCAGGAGCAGGCCACCGATCTGTCCGCCACCGTCCTGACGACCCTGGAGGGGGGTTCCGAGCTGCGCGTGTCCGCACGCCTGCCCAGGGTCATGGACGATCTCGCCGCCCTCGAGACGCACCTGGCCAGCACCCGGGACCGGGGCGCCCGCCCTGCGGCCGCCGCGGCCGCCGTCGACGTCGCCGCCATGGGCCTGGCGGTCGTGGCGGGCCTGCTGATCGGTATCCCGGCCGTCGCCGGAGGCATGGACCCGGTGTGGCTGGCGGTCATCGCGCTGGTACCGCTGGCCGCGTTCGAAGCCACTTCGGCGCTCGGACCCGCCAGCGTCCAGCTGGTTGCCTCCGCCGGCGCCGCCACGCGCATCGTCGACCTCATCGATCGGGCGGAAGCCTCGCGCGCCGACGCTCCCTCCCCCCGTCCGCTGCCGCCCATCACCGAGGGCGGGCCCCGCCTGCGGGCGCGGGCCCTGGCCGTCGGCTGGCCGAACGGGCCCGTCGTGGCCGACGGCATCGACCTCGACCTGGCACCCGGCGACCGACGGGCCATCGTCGGCCCGTCGGGAGCCGGCAAGACGACTCTCCTGCTGACCCTGGCCGGTCTCCTGGAGCCCAAGGGCGGCGAGCTGACGCTCGACGGAGTCTCCCCGTGGACGGCGAGGCGGGCGGACGCGGCCCGTCGGATCACTCTGACCGCCGAGGACGCCCACATCTTCGCCACCACGGTCCTGGAGAACCTGCGCGTGGCCGACGGCGCCCTGACCCCCGCTCAGGCGCGCGTTCTGCTCAAGCGCGCCGGCCTGGATGATTGGCTGGCGGGCCTGCCCCTCGGACTGGACACGCCGCTGGCATCGGACGCCACGACCCTGTCGGGCGGCGAGCGGCGCCGTCTGCTGCTGGCCCGGGCGCTGGCCGCCCCGGCGCCCCTCATGGTGCTCGACGAGCCCGGTGAGCACCTCGAGCCCGCCACGGCGGACCGGCTCGTGGCCGACCTGCTACACGCTGGCGACGAGTCGGAGGGACGGGCGCGCGGCGTCCTCCTGGTCACTCACCGTCTGAGCGCCCTGGGCGGCGCCGACGAGGTCCTGGTCCTGGAGGCCCCCGAATCCGGCGGACCGGCCACCATCGCCCGCCGGGGCGCGCACATCCGGCTGGCCGCCCGCAACGAGTCCTATCGTTGGTCCCTGGAGCAGGAGACACGACTGAGATGACCGACGCGAGCCCCCCCAGTAGTCCCCGTGATGAGCCGACCGCCTTCCCGGGAATGCCCGACGACGACCTGGTTCTGTCGCTGCCCAGCGGCCCCAGCCCGGATGACCCCGCGGGGATCGGGTCGCTCGCCTACTCGATCCACACCGAGCAGCTGTCCACCGCACGGCATCGACAGGCGCCCGACGTCACCCTGAACGGGGGCACCATCGAGCTCTTCCACGCCGCGCTGCGGCTGACCGGCTCCCTCAACGTCCCCGACGCGCTGCACCGGCTGGTCGACTCAGCCTGCACGATCACGGGCGCGGCCTGGGGGACGATCGGCGTGCTAGGCGCGGCCGAGACCGGCGCGCCCACCCCGACGGCGGCGAGCCCGGCCTCGCCGCGCGAGCTCGACTCGATGCTGGCCGGCGCCCACGCCGTCGGCCCCGCCGCCGGCGGTGTCGTCATCGCCAACGACCTGTCGCACGTGGCCGCCTTCACCGGCCGGATCGAAGGAGAGGGCACGGGTTCGATTCTGTCGGCCCCCCTGCGAGTGCACGGGCGGGTCTACGGACGCCTATATCTGTGCGACAAGGACGGAGGGTTCGAGGACGGGGACGCCTCGATCGTGCTCACCCTGGCCGAGGCCGCGGCCGTTGCCGTGGAGAACGCGCGTCTGTACCGGGAGGCGCGGGACCGCGAGCAGTGGATGGCGGTGTCCCAGGAGCTGACGACACTGCTGCTGTCGGGGGCCGAGGAGGACGACGCCCTGACCCTGATCGCCCGCCGCGTCCGCGAGGTCGCCCACGCCGACACCGCTGCCCTCGTCCTGCCCGGCGTCGGGCAGACATGGGTCTGCGAGATCGCGGCGGGCGCGCACTCCGCCGAGCTCATCGGGACATCCTTCCCCCCGAAGGGACGGGCAATGACGACCCTGGCGCACCAGACCGGCCTGACGGTCGACTCCCTGACGGAGGCCTGGGACGCTCGCGACCTGCTCGTGCCCGAACTGGCGGTCTTCGGCCCCGCTCTGTACGCCCCGATGATCCACCGGGGCCGTGGCGTGGGCGTCATGCTGCTCCTGCGCGAGCAGGGGTCCGCGGTGTTCACCCAGCAGGACCTGGAGATCGCCGAGCTGGTCGCCGGACAGGCCACAATGGCCTTCGAGCTGGCCGATGCCCAGCACGCCGAGGAGATGGCGACCCTGCTCGACGAGCGGGCGCGCATCGGCCGCGACCTGCACGACCTGGCTATCCAGCAGCTCTTCGCCACCGGAATGCAGATCTCCGCGGCGCATGATCGTCTGCGCGCGGGTCAGGCCGACGGCCCCCTCGACCTGGCCTCGGTGTGCGGGGCGCTGGAATCCTCACTGGAGGCGGTCGACGAGTCGGTGCGTCAGATCCGCTCCATCGTGCGCTCGCTGCGCGACCGCGACGAAGAGGTCGGCGTGGTCGAGCGGCTGCGGCGCGAGGCATCGCTGGCACGCACGTCCCTGGGCTACGCGCCCTCCCTGATCCTGACCGTCGACGGACACGGCCTGGCGCAGATCGAACGCGAGGCGGAGGACGAGATCATTGACGCGGTCGACGCCGCCGTAGAGGCGGACATCGCCGACGACATGGTCGCCGTCGTGCGCGAGGGCCTATCCAACGTGGCCAGGCACGCCAAGGCCTCCTCAGTGACGGTGGACGTCAAAATCGAAGGCGTCCTGCCCGGGCGCTCCAGCCTGCTGGCCGGCGAGGGCCCGGCCTCCGGGGACGCCGAGCCCTTCCACGGCATGCCGGTGGTCGAGGTCGTCTGCCGCGATGACGGTGTGGGTGTGGACCCCGCGGTGACGCGGCGCTCGGGCACGGCGAACATGGCCGAGCGCGCCCGTCGCCACGGCGGCACCTTCGCCATCGGCCCGCGTGCGCGCTCCGACGGCGAGCGTCGCGGCACCTGCTTCACCTGGCGGGTGCCGCTGGAACCGCGGCCCCTGAGCTGAGTCCCCCGCCCGGACGGACCAGCCGGGGACTGTGAGCCCAGCGGGCGCGGCCCCGCGGCGAATCGAGGGGCGGTTCGACGGGGTTCGGCTCAGGCAGGCGGATCAGCCGCGGCGCCATCCGGAGGCGCGCTGGCCGGCGACCCAGGCGGCGACCTGTGTGCGGCGCTGCAATCCCATCTTGGCCAGCAGCGAGGTGATGTGGTTCTTCACAGTCTTCTCAGCCACGCCGAGGCGATCGCCGATCTCTCGGTTGGACAGGCCGTCCCCGATCAGGTCGAGAACCTTGCGCTCGGCGTTGGTCAGGTCCGCCGTCGGATCGTCATGGTCGGCGCGCCGACGCGTGACCGTCCGTTCGTCGAGCAGGACGCGTCCCGAGGCGACGGCGCGCACGACGTCGCTGATCTCGGCGCCGTGGACGGTCTTGAGCAGGTAGGCTCGAGCACCCACGTCCAAGGCCTCGGCGAGGGCCTCGTCGTCATCGAACGACGTCAGCACGATCGGCAGAGCGGAGGGGACGGACTCGCGCAGCTCGCGCATGAGCTCGATGCCGGTGCCGTCGGGCAGCTGCAGGTCGACCAGGACCACGTCGGGGCGCACGAGTTCGGCGCGCCTGACGGCCTCGGCACGCGATCCCGCCTCGGCTACGACGTCGAGTCCGTCGGCGCGGTCGATGATCTCAGCTATCCCACGACGAACGATCTCATGGTCGTCCACGATCATGACACGGACGGTCTCGGCGGGTCTCGGCATGGCAGCGAGCCTATCAGCGCCGGGGACCAACGCCACAAGCACGGCGCCGTCCTGGGAAATTCTTCTGGGACGGTGGGCCGTCAGGGCGCTCGGGCGGCTGGCCGACCCGAAACCGGCCCCGGAAAGCCCACCGCCGGTCCCACCGCGTCTCAACGCCGCGGACGGACCTGGCAGCGCGGGCAGAAGGTGTGGCTGCGTCCGCCGATCGCCTCGGTGCGCATCGCCTCCCCGCACCGCCGGCATTCCAGTCCGCCGCGTCCGTAAGCGGCGAGCTCGCGGGCGAAGTAGCCGGCAGCGCCGTCGGCGTCGACGTACAGGGAGTCGAAGCTCGTCCCTCCGACGGCCAGCGCCCGCTCCATGACCGCGGCCGTCTCCTTCAGCAGGCGCATCACCACCCGCGGCCCCAACCGGTCGCCTGGTCGCAGGCCGTGCACGCGGGCGGCCCACAGCCCCTCGTCGGCGTAGATATTGCCCACGCCGGACACGACGTGCTGGTCCAGCAGGATGGTCTTGACCGCCCGCCGCGAGGATCGCATCCGGGCGATAACGGCGCGCCGGTCCAGCGCGGGGTCGAGCAGGTCGCGGGCGAGGCGACTGGCGTCGGCGGGCAGCAGCGCCCGCGGACTGCCCGTCCCGCCGGATGAGCCGTCGGCGGTGGGAACCAAGTCGGTCACGTGCATGCCGCCGAGCATGCGCTGGTCGACGAGATCGACAGCAGCGCCGCCGGGGGCGTCCCCCTCGACGGGCGCCAGTCGGAACCGCACGCGCAGATGGCGCGGTCGGACGGACGGCCCGCGCACGAGGATCGAAGCGCGGGCGGCGCTCATGCCGGCCGTATCGGTCGCGCCGGTCATGCCGATCGCATCGGTCCCGCCGGCCGTAGCGGCGCAGCGGGCACCTCCCAGCTCCGGGCGCCGGGGGCGCACGACCCCTGGCGGCGATGCGGTGCCGAGAACACCGCGTACAAGGATCTGCCCGCTCATGCCCAGATGGGCGGACAGCGCACGGTCGTCATCCAAGGGCAGCCACAGAAGCTTGCCCCGGCGTACGGCCGCCCTCACCGTGCGTCCGATGAGAGCGTGAACGAAAGCCTCCGGTCCCCCCACCTGGCGGCGCAGGGGGCGCGGGTCGAGCACCTCGACCGCCTCGATCGTGCGGCCGATCAGGTACCGGGCCAGTCCGGCGCGCACGGACTCGACTTCCGGCAGCTCCGGCACGCCCGCTCAGCCCTCGGACTCCAGGACGTCGGCGGCCCCGCCCCGCGTCCCGGAAACAGTCATGAGGGCCAGGTCGGCACGCAGGGCCTCGTTGACCCCGGGCAGGTTCAGGCCGCCGTCGCCGCGGCTGGCGAGGATGGAGGCGTAGGCGGCTTCGGCAGCCTCGTGCTCGGCGATCTTCTTCGAGGTGCCGGTGCCCTGACCGCGCACCTCGCCGTCGACGATCGCCCTCGCGGTGAAAATGCGCTCGTGGTCGGGTCCGACCCCCTCGACCTCGTAGCGCGGTCCGCCCAGCCCGTGGGCCGCGGTCAGCTCCTGCAGGCTGGTCTTCCAGTCCAGGCCCGCGCCACGCGTACGGGCCGAGCTCAAGAAGCGGGCCACGAGTCGCTCGACCACGGCGCGGGTCGGCTCGAGTCCCTGGGTGAGGTAGGTGGCACCGATGAGAGCCTCCACCGTGTCGGACAGGATCGAGTCCTTGTCACGGCCGCCGGACAGGGCCTCCCCCTTGCCCAGCCTGATGAACTCTCCTAAGCCCAGATCCCGGGCGACGGCGGCCAGTGCGGGCTCGGAGACGGTGGCGGCACGCATCTTGGCCAGCTGCCCCTCGGTAACGTCGGGGTGGGTGCGGTAGAGGTACTCGGTCACCACGATCCCCAGCACCGAATCGCCCAGGAACTCCAGGCGCTCGTTCGTGGGCAGACCACCGTTCTCGTGGGCGAAGGAGCGATGGGTCAGCGCCAGGGCGAGCAACCCGGGGTCGATCCGCGGCCCCCACCGGTAAACGAGGACCTCGACGTCGGAGCGCGCCGGGGCGGCGACACGACGGGACTGCCTGTGCCCGCTCTTACGCGAGGAGTGGGCCATCAGGCCTGCTCCTCCCCGTCGGCGTCGGCCGGATCGTCGGATCCGTCCCGATCGGGCAGAAGAGCGGCCAGGGCGGACCAACGCGGGTCGGGGTGGTCGTGGCGGTGATCGGCGGGCAGGTCGTCGACCCTCCGGCCGCACTCCGGGCACAGGCCGGCGCAGTCGGGGCGGCACAGGGGTCTGAAGGGGAGGGCGGGCACGAGGGCGTCGCGCAGCGCCGCCTCCAGGTCGAGGCTGTCCTCGCCGACCAGGAGCACGTCCTCGCCGTCCTCGGCGGCCCGGGCCGCCTCGGGCAGGTAGTAGAGCTCGTCGAAAGTGACGGTGCGCTCCTCGTCGAGGTCGCGCAGGCAGCGCACGCACTCGCCGTGGACGTGGACGTCGGCCCGGCCGCGGGCGAGCACTCCGTCCTCCAGGCTGGTCAATCGCGCGTCCACGACGAGAGAGCTGCCCTCGGGAACACCGATGACCGCGGTGCCCAGGCCCGCGGGCGCGCCCGCCTCGACGCAGACGTCCTTGGTGGCCCCGATCCGGTGCGGCAGATCGACGATGTCGACGACTAGTGCGGCCGTGGCGGTCATGGTGCTCCTCCGGTTGTCCGGTTCGTGCGCGGTCGGTGCGGACCCGCATCCGCAGAGGGCCAGGGTACCTGGACGTCGAAGACGCTGGTCCCCTCCTCCGTCGTCCGCACGTCACACGTCGAATCGTGACCTTCCGGCGGCACGGCCAAGGACCCGTCCGAGCACCCGGAGGCGATCACACTCCGCCGGGACCGATGGGCCACCCGGGCCTGCGGCGAGCGGTCTGCGGGACCGCCGCCCCGTCCGCGTCGGCGGGCTCCTCGAGCCGGGCGGCGAGGACGTCGCGACCGGCGCGAACCTGCTCGGAGATCTTGGCGAGCTCGGCCTCGATCCCCGCCAGGCAACGGTCGGAGTAGTCGTCGGCCCCGCGGCGGAGCTCGGCTGCGCGCTCCTCCGCCGCGGCGACGATCTCGTCGGCGCGCTCGTGAGCCATGCGCACGACGTTCTCGCTCGCAGCCAGACGCTCGGCCTCCTCCTGGGCATGCAGCACGATGCGCTCGGACTCCTCCCGCCCCTGAGCCAGGACGTCGTCCGCGTCGGCGACGATCTCCTCGGCCCGGCGCACGGCCGTGGGCACGGAATGCCGGGCGCTGTCGATCAGCGCCAGGGCGTCGTCGCGATTGACGATGGCCGAGGCGCTCATCGGCATGGAGCGCGCGCTCGTGATGAGCTGGTCGAGCTCGTCGAGAATGCGCAGCAGATCGTCTCCGGCGTCACGACTGGTCGTCACGAGGGATGTCCTTCCTCAGCGGGTGTGCGATGCCGCCCGCGTCCCCGAGCGCGTGCAGGACGGCGTCGGGCACGAGGCGGGAGACGTCGCCGCCGTAGCGGGCGACGTCCTTAACGAGGGAGGAGGAGACGTGGGCGCGGGCGGGAGCGGCGACGAGGAAGACGGTTTCGGGTGCGCCGAGATCGCGGTTGAGCACGGCCATCGGCGTCTCGGCATCGAGGTCGGTGCCGTTGCGCAGGCCCTTGACGAGGGCATCGGCGCCGCGGGCGCGGCAGTAGTCGGCCAGGAGCCCGGGAACGACGTCGACCTCAACGCCGGGCAGATCGGCCAGAGCTCGACGCGCCAGGGCCACGCGAGCATCGAGGTCGAACAGGTGGTCGGCGGCCTTAGCCGCATTCCGGGCGACGCCCAGGACGATCCGATCGAACACGGTTAGGGCGCGGCGCACGATGTCGACGTGACCCAGGGTGATGGGATCGAAGGTTCCGGGGTACACGGCGAGCGTCATGACTCCGAGGCTATCGGGGCGGCCGGGTCGAGCGGTGGACGCGCGCCGGAACCGGTGCCGCGAGCCGGGCGGATCGGACGCCGGGGCGAGCCTCCCAGCCGGGGCCGTGCTCTCGCATCGACCCGCGCTGTTCTTCCGACTCCGGGCCCGCGCAGACCCTCTCGAGCCCGGGAAGCCTGCAGGGCGCCGCCCGAGTGGTCCCCCGCGTAGGCTCCGGGCATGACCAGGATCGTGGCCGGGCAGGCCGGCGGACGCAGGATCGCGGTACCCCGCACGGGCACGCGCCCGACTTCCGAGCGCGTGCGCGAGGCCCTGTTCGCGCGCCTGGAGCATTACGGGATGATCGAGGACGCGCGCGTACTCGACCTGTGCGCGGGCTCCGGGGCCCTGGGCCTGGAGGCCGCCAGCCGCGGCGCCGCGGACGTCACCCTGGTGGACTGCGCTCGGGCCGCCACGAAGGTGTGCGAGGCGAACATCCGAGCCCTGGGACTGCCCGAGGTGCGCACGAGGACGGCCGGGGCCGCCGCCTTCCTGGCGGGGCCCGCCGGAAGACCGGTGGACCTGGTGCTCATCGACCCACCCTACGAGGTGGATGAGGCCGGCCTGACGGCAATGCTCCGACCGTTGGCTCGCGACCGGGACCCGTGGCTGGCCAGCGGCGCAGTCGTCGTCATCGAGCGTCGGACCCGTTCTCCCGAGCCGATATGGCCGGCCGGTCTACGCCGCCTCAGCGAGCGCACGTACGGCGAGACTCGCGTCTGGTTCGCCGAGCCGGACGCGTAGAGGCGGGTGGAGGAGCCGTCGGGGAGCTCCGGCCGAGCCGCGGCGGAGGGCTTGCCGGCCGACCGACGCCCGCTCAGGCCCGCTCCAGGTAGGCCTGCGACTCCTCGTCGAGACGATCGGCGATGGCGGCGGCCAGAGCGGGGTGATCCTCCAGGTCCGGATCGGCCGCGATGATGTCCTCCGCCTCGCCGCGGGCCGCCTCGATGACCCCTCTGTCCCGCGTGACCCGCAGCAGGTCGAGGTCGCTGCGCCGCCCGGACTGGGCAGCGCCCAGCACATTGCCCTCGCTGCGCAGCTCCAGATCGGCCTCGGCCAGGGCGAAGCCGTCCGCGGTCTGGGCGAAAGCCTTGAGACGGTGGAAGGCGGTGGAGCCGACCTCCACGCCGGTCACAGCCATGCACACCGAGGGCCGCTCCCCGCGCCCCACCCGGCCGCGCAGCTGATGGAGCTGGGAGAGGCCGAATCGGTCGGCGTCGAGGATAACCATCATGGACGCCTCGGGCACATCCACTCCGACTTCAATGACGGTGGTCGCTACGAGCACCGGCGCAGCGCCGGAGGCGAAGGCCTCCATGGCGGCATCTTTCTCGGCACCGGACATCCGTCCGGTGAGCGTGACCACGTCCGTCCCCGCGAGCGCCGGCTCGTCGGCCAGCCGCGCCGCCCACTCGGTCACGGCCGCCGGCGAGCGGACCGGCTCCCCGGCGTCCCGAGACTCCAGGTGGCCGTCAGGGTTCTCGGGAACGTCGTCCCCCTGCTCCTGATCGCCGGCGTCGATCCGCGGGCAGACGACGTAGACCCGCCCGCCGGCGGCGACCTCGCGGGCCGCGCGCCGCCAGATGCCTTCGACCCACGATCGCCGCTCCCAGGGGACGAGGTGAGTGATCACGGGTCGCCTGCCCGCCGGCAGTTCGTCGAGCACCGCCGTGTCCAGGTCGCCGAAGACCGTCATGGCGATCGTGCGCGGGATGGGGGTGGCGGTCATGACCAGCAG
>ERZ772971.1554-NODE-1554-length-13197-cov-9.115203_pt1 | contig 13197 bp, 17 predicted proteins | sample MGYA00511943_ERZ772971 | MGnify/ENA primary metagenome ERZ772971 (study PRJEB29015, sample SAMEA2737929) | human oral metagenome | biome: human oral; feature: human-associated habitat; material: dental | place: China | collected 2144 ... | reverse complement strand
TAATCGGATTTGGATGTACAGTTCCAGCAATTTATTCAACAAGAACATTGGAAGATGAAAAAACAAGAAGATTGACAGGAGTTATCGCAACATTTATGTCATGTGGAGCAAGACTGCCGGTTTATTCATTGCTTGCAGCGGCGTTTTTCAGTAAAAATGCAGCTTTAGTTGTAGTTTCAATCTATGTTTTTGGTGTATTTATGGCTCTTTTAGTAGCTTTTGTATTAAAAAGATTTAAATACTTTAAAGGAAACAACACAGAGTTACTTATAGAATTGCCGCCATATAGACTTCCAGGTGCAAAAGCTGTCTGGAGTAATATGAGATCAAGAACTTTCTCTTACATAAAAAAAGCAACTACAATAGTTTTAGGAATCCTGTTAATTATCTGGTTCTTCCAATATTTCCCAAATAAAGGAGATGCTGAAAGTTCATATATAGGTCAAGCAGCAAAAGTTGTTCAGCCTGTATTCAAGCCAACTGGTTTTGGTGACAGATGGGAACCTGTAGCTTCTATTGTGCCAAGTATCATTGCAAAAGAAACAGTAGTTGGATTTTTAGGACAAATTTTATTATCTCAAGGAGATGATGAGAAAAAAGAATATAATTTTATGTCAGATTTGAAGGATCAAGTAGTTGGATTGGGAGGAGCTGCAGTAGATTCAATAAAATCATTAGGGCATATTGCAACATTTAAAATTTCAACATTAGAAATGAAAAGTCAGGAGGAGCTTGACCAGGATGCAGGTGGAAATATCATTCCAGCAATTAGAAGTTTGTGGAATGACAAATATGGTCAACTGAGAGCATATTCATTTATGTTGTATGTCCTTCTAGTAGTGCCATGTGCCGTAGCAATGGGAGCTTTAAAACAAGAATTTGGATGGAAATTATTAGTATTTCAAGTGTCAATGCTATTAATCCTGCCTTACGTAGTATCAACCTTATTCTTCAATATTGCAAGGCTATTTATATAAATATAAAGTAAAATTTTGAAAGGAAGTGCAAAAAATGATAATAAAAACAGTTATCATCGCTATAATTGCAGCTGCAATCGTATTTACAGTATTTAGAAAGATATACAAGGACTACAAAAAAAATAAAAATTTCTGTGGAACAGACTGCTGCCATTGTTCAGGTGGTTCAACTTGCAGTTCACATAAAAAAGTAGAAAATCATGTTAAGTAGTAAAATGATTCAAAAATTATAAAATAAAAAAGTCCTAGTAATATTTAATCTTATGACTTATGATTCTATATACATAGGGCTTAATTACATTTTTATAATCTCTATTATACAAATAAAAAACAAAGTAAATAAAAATTTTATTATAAGAGTATTACTGTATAATATTATTCGACCAATAGAAAAAGTGAAAACTTTTTTCTTCAAAACTCCTTTTTAAATATGCTATCACAAGGGTAGCATATTTTTTTTGCCATTTTTTTACAAAGCAAGGTAATACAGTACCAAAAAGGTATTCAGTTACCTTTTTCATTTTTTAATATTTTTTATTTATTTGTGATTTTTCATAAAAAGGTACTCATTTACCTTGCCGGTTAGACCACGGTTAGACCAAAAAAATGACAGCTTCAAAATATCAATTTTATTGAACTGATCAGCATTCTTAATTTACATCATTCAAAAATTTGATGTTGTCCATTGATACAGTCAACTCCTCAATGTCTGATTGAATATAATATTCATTTGTAGTGTTTATGTCCTCGTGTCCTAGTATATCAGTAATTACAACGCTATTTATTTTTTGATTGTTCATAAAGGTTGCCAATGTCTTTCGGCAATCGTGTGGCTTATGGTTCATTTCCAACTCTTCCAGCGTCTTATAAAATTTTTCCCTGAAATAATTTGTACGTATCGGCTTGTTTTCCTTTTTCTTTTTCTCAAATACCCATTTCTTGTTATATAGCAAATATTCAGTTGGACTGCTCTCATATAGTCCTTTCACTAGCTGAAATATATCCTTGTGTATAGGTATTTGTCTATGTTTCCCTTTTTCTGTCTTATTTCCGCCATTTATAATTCTGCGTAATAAATCAATATTGTCTTTTTTCAGTTCTGTAATTTCGCCTATTCTCATACCTGTGTAGATCATAATTAAAATATAGTCTACCCACTGTATGCCAATATTATTCCATAGCTTTTGAATTTCATAGCCTGTAAACACGTTCTTTTGCCTTTTGTTGCTTTCCTTTGGCAATCTTATAAACTTTGCCCTGTTCACTGTCATTATCTCAAGTTCCATAGCATAATTGGATAATACTGTTAAAAAGTTCTTTGTGATCTTCTTTGTTGCTACGCTGCAATTAAGACTGTTTACTGTATCTTGCATTTGCGGTCCTTTTATTTCCCTGAATACTAGACTATGTAACGGCTTACATCTCTTAAAGCTGTTCTCGTAGCCTTTTATCGTACCAACTGCAACCAGTCCTTTCTGATTCTCAATAAATAATCTATACAGCCCCTTAAATGTCATTGTGCTGTTTTCTACGTCATAGGGATTGTATAAATATTCATTCAGCACTTCCATTGCCTGTTTCCTTGTTTCATAATATCCTAGCGATTTCTGTTTTCCTGTTCTCCAGTCCGTTACTCTTACACGGTAGGGATTTCTCTTATTCGTTGTTACTTTTGATATGCTCCCCTGCCCATTTGCATTTTTTATTCTTTTCATTTCTTTCACCAATCCAAAAATCTAGCTAATAGGCACTACTCTGCCCTATAATTTTAATACCGTTTTTTACAATAGTCAAAAAAATATTTTAATTAGTTCATTGTCCGTTAGTTCTAATAACTCTTTTATCCTGTATATTTCCGACTGTGTAAAATAATTCTTTCTGTTTATTTTTTTATTAAGTCCACTTTCCGATATTCTCAATTCCTTAGCTAATTTCTGGTAATTTAATCTTTTCTCCCTTATCTTGTGCTTTAATATGCTGTATTCCATTCTTTTTGATTTCAAGTTCAATTAAATCACCCCATTCTGTTATTTGAATATCCCTGAAGTAGTAAACAGCCTTTTCCTGTCGTTTATCATTTCAAAAAAGGCCCGAATTTCCATATCATCAAGTTTCATTATCCGTTTTTTCCTTGCTACTGTGATATATCTCAATACTTTTTCTATGTCTTCATCTGTATCTTTTACTATTTTTACATCAACAGCATTCTTAATTTCCTCCTTTTTCCATTTCTTCCAAGTCTTTTCTAATTTCTCTATTTCCTTTTTCCTGATCCAATTTTTTTTAAAGTTCTCTCTAACTCCTAATAACAAATGAATATGTGGCAATAATTTTCCTGTATGCTTATTATAGGAAATTTCAACTATCTTTACATAGCCCAGCATTATCGCCTGTATGCTCCTTTTTCTTACAATTTTTGCCACTATGTCGTTATTTTCAGTAACTTCATCTCTTAATTTTGATAAGTCTCTTATTTCCCTGCCGTTAAATGTCATTAGGATATATCGGATTCCCTTTTGTTCGTTTATTTTTTCCTTTAGCTTTAAATAGGACTTGAATTTTTTGTTTTCCCTGCATAGAGGACAAGTCTGACGCTTGCACCTTGTTACATAGTTTATTTCTCCACTTCCGTATAAAAGTTCACTATTTATACATTCCAAAGTTTCGTCAATCTCGCTAGCTTTCCTGTATTCCTCTATGATACTTAATATTTCTATTATCCTGTCTGTGTCTTGTTCCGTATATCTGTATCTCTTAGGATAATTTCCCCTTTCACTCATTAATTTCACTTCCTTACCCAAATGTTAAATTCGGCGTGCATTATCCCTCTCTTTTCTCTATAATTATTTTTCCTTGTGTATATATGCTTATAATCAATTAATTATCATTGCTTTTCTTTGAAATATATAGATTATTTTGTATTCTAAGCCTTTATTTATGCTATCTAGGTTATATCTTTGAATGAAAAATGATTAAAAATGTAAAATCCAATCCCACATTACTATATATAAGTAAAGGGAAAAATTTTTGCTTATTTAAAATTACGTAAATTTTTTAACCTTATATTAATCTTACATTTTTAGTTGTTATGGTATCTAACTTTACATTTTTATTTCCTATTTTTTACTTCAAAAATGTATAATTTGTTATGGTATTTAATATTACATTTTTATTCTCTCATTATTTAAAGATTGGGGCCTAAATTTTGATTGTCTTAACTGCAATGATATGGTATAATTGATATATAAAATACACCAAAATAATTATGATTGCTTGTTATAACACTCCCCCTTTTTGTGAAATAACAAGCCTTTTTTATTTATTTTTTATTCTTTTTTTCGGATCATATGATTGGTTAGCTTTACCACAATTCACTTTGCCACATTTCTTGCATTTTGCGGCATAGTATATACAACTGTTTTCTATTCCAAACAAAAATGTTCCGCAATGCTTGCAATATATTGATTTCATATTCTATTTCTCCTATTCCGTTATGATAATGGTTGTTCTTCTTCCTTTTCATCTAAAATTTTGATTATTTCTTCACTTTCACTAATCATAGCCCCTATAATTCTGTATTCAACGGCTATTTCCATTAAATCGCCCATTTTTTCAATAACTTGTTCCATTTGTTCCTTTGATATTGGTAAACTGCTTATATATTCAGCCAATACACTCGAACGTGCCTTTTGCTCCTTTTCCTTTTCCAGCATTTTTTTTAATCGTTCATTATTGGCTATTATTATAACTTCCCTTAATATGTCTATTCTATTCATTCTATCCCCCTTAATTGTATGCTACCGCTGTTATTTTTATGCCAAGCTCCATTAATTCATATATTGATATTAAATGTCGCTCATATAGCTTATAATCGTCTATTTCCTTATCTAATTTCTTTAGTACGCTTTCTATATCCTCGTTATAATTTTTATGCTCCTGTATTCTTTTGATATTTCTTTTAACATTTGGCATTTTCTTTTCGTATTTTCCCATTCTTAAATTTCTCCTATTTTTTCGATTAATATTCCAATTTCCATACAGGCCCATTATCTACGTTTTCAACTCTCTGTAATGCTTTTAACAGCACCTTAGCCTTGATTTCCGTTCTGTCCTTTACTTCCTGATACATAAGTACAAGAGGTATATTTTCTGCCATACATTCGTTTATAACTGATGTCATTATTAATTCAACTTGCTGTAATATCCCTAGTTGCCCTTGTGTCAATTTATCTCTTTTGATTCCTTTGGGTATTCCTGCTATATCCCTAGCTAAATTAGAATAATGGATATAGTATATTCTCTGTCGCTCTTTTCTTACTTTCCCATACTCCATTAAAGCCTTTAGGCTCAATGTTTCAATGTTCCTTGTTACTTTGCTTAATTCCCTTGCCTGTAACCTTGCAAGCTCCTCTAATTGCCTGTTTTGATTTTCCAAATAGTCTATATACTCAATCACGGCTTTTCTTACAAATTTACTTTCTCTCATTAAAACTTGTTTGGCTTTTTCTAAAGGCAATATATACATATCTCTTCTCTCGCCTTTTTCATCTAGGTATTTGCTAAGGGAAAATTTCCCCTGTGCTATTTTGTTTTCAACCGGCTCAATTTTGAGCCCGTTAATTTCTTCTGAAAATTCATCTTTTATTGTTCTTAAAAGATTTTTATGTCTTAATTCAATAAATTTCCCTCTTTTAACTTCCGATTCTGTCAATGTTCCAGCCTTTGCCTTTTCTTCGTATTCCTTTTCTCTTAATTCATTGATTTTCTTTAATAAATCCCTACTTGTTATCATTTCTCTATTTTCCATTAATTCCATTTCCTATCACTCCATTTCCATTCTTGCCACTTGCTTTCCTAATTTAAAAAACTTTTCTTCTAAATCATTAATCAGTCCTACCAATGTATCACTAGCAGTATTATTATTTTCCAATTCATTAAAAACAATGTCCCATTTTTCCTTATTTTCTAACTCAAATTTATAATTAGCCCACTCTTTTATTCCCTCTTCCATTGATTCTTTTCTTACTTTCATTTCTTCCATTTAATTCACTCTCCTATTTTTATTTATTTTGATTCCGCTCCCCTGAAATTTCAGGGCAGTTCAATTAATATCCCATTTTCTCCAATATCCCTATTGATATTCTCTCTTTTGCTGCTGGATCTGTTATATTGTCCAGTAGTTTTAATGCTATTTCTATATTGTCGCTTTCTTGCTGTAGCCTTGTTTCTATTTCATTGCTTATAAAGTATTCTGTTATTTCGTCCTTAAATGCCCTTAATTCCTTTATTTTTTGTAGCAGTTCCTTTAAATTTTTCTCATAGTATATTGCTGTGTATGTTAATTGATTACTTAAAATGGCATTTTCTCTTTTTAATGCTTTTATTTCTTCATTTCTTAATACACTTCTACCTTTGACTGTCGATAATTTAAGGCTTATATCATACCCAACCAGCTTGTTTAATTGCCTTGTGATTAATATAGGTACACCGTGATAAGTTAGTTTGTTATCTAGCGTTATTTCTTTTCTTATGCTTTCCATTTTTCTAGTCATTGGTCTTTTGCCCTGTAATTCTTTTCTCATTCTCTCAAATTCATTGATATATGCAACATTTAAGGCAAAGGCAACTGGTACTGCCGCACTATATCCGCCAATTAATTGGGCTATGCCTTTTTGTGTGATTAAGTAATTTTTGTAGCTTTTAAAATTCCCTTCAACTTTGTATGAACTAGGTATATAAAACTCAGTAAAATCAATATTTTTCTCGAGGGCGGAAACTTTCGCTCTCGTAAATTTCATAATATATCCGTCTATTTTTTCCAATAAATCTTTATGTAATACTCCCAATTCCTCTGCTACTCTGTTACTTGTTGTTACCAAGATTCCTTTTACATTTTCCACGTTTACCTTAATCATTTCCATAATTATTTCACTCCCTTAATCATTCTTTTTATTCTGTTAATCATCTTGTTTCGGGCCTTTTCCCTTGCTTTGTCGCTGTTCTTGTTTACCATTCCTATAGCTTCAAATTTGTGTTTCATTCCTTACCACTCCATTTCAATATTAAATTTTTTGTGTATCTCCGTTTTCGATGTATCAAAAAATTATTAAGCCCAACGCTTAACCTAACAATCAAATTTATTCGTGTATTTTCTTATCGCCTAGAAATGTATTTTATATGCCTATTTACTTGTTTTATGATATGTGTTATACTTGTTTTGAGGTTATTTAAGCATTAAAAAAATACTACAAATCTCTTTGCATTTTTGAGAAGTTTGTAGTATAATCTACTTGCGACGGTGGATTATACCACAAAGCTCTTTTTATTTAACGGTATAAGGGGCTTTTGCCTTATACGACTTAATAGGTTGTGTAAGGCTTTTTTTATGCCTTTTCAATGATTATCTTTTGACTTTCGGTATCATAAATGATTTTAACATCTCTATTTTCTTCATTTATTCCGAATTCTTTTAAAAGTGGTATAGATAAATTGATTTTACAGCCTTTACCTGTTCCCATTTTTATAAAAGATATTTTGGCTTTTCTTTCAGTTTTCATATTCCTTACCTTTCCATTAAGTTCTAATATATTATACTACATTAGTACTTAATTGTCAATAGTTTTTTTCATAAATTACATTACAAACTTCTCAAGTATGCTATTTGATTGTGATTGTCCGTGTTAATTGGCTGTTACATCAGGCCCATTTTTGATTGTATTTCTCCTGTAATTTGACTGGGATATTTTTCCCAATATATTTCCGTTTGGACTGTACTCTATATTCCAGTCATCAATTCAATAACAAAACTTCATTATTCCCTAGCCCTGTATTTTGATTGATTCCGTCCATTATAACCCTTACACTTTCAGGGTATAGCCTTGTTACTACTTTCAATAAGTCCTTGCCATAATCATTCGCTATTGCATAACTAAGGACGCTTTTAAATCTGTTCTTTGGTCTTACTGTCTTGTTATAGTTATTCATTCTAGCCTTTAGATCAATGTGATAATGCTCCTTAAATACCCTGTAAACTTCATTGTATTTGTTCCCGTAGTTTTCTCCGCCAACTCTTATTATCCTGTTTATAATGTCCTCTATCTGATAAGGCTGTAAATCTCCATTAAGTCCTTTGATTATTTCATTCTGAGCCTCGTTCTCGATTCTTAACCTCTCGTTTTCAAGCTCCGTTTCAAGTGCCATTTTCAATGCTTCTATTTTAGTTAGCTGCTTAGGCTGTATCTGTCCAGTTGTTACAATGAAATAACTTTTCACTAGCATTCTTTGAATTTTCCAACTCAAGTCATCTGTAAAACTCTTAACTAGCATTAAATACCCACTTTCTGTAAATATAGGTATTTCTTTCACATTGTTTGGTATAAATTCCTGAACGGAAATTTTTCGTTCAGAAATATCGTTTTTATTTATAAGAAAATAATCTTCATTCAAAATAAACTTATCTCTATTGTTATTAAAATTCTTTGTAACATCATTTACTTCTCTTTCGTGCAATTTTGCCACATCATAGGACGTTATTACTCTTTGCCCTTTGTATTCCTTAGTTTCAATCTCAATTCCATTGATTAAGATTTTGTTGTTTCCTGTCAATACTGCTAATTCTGTCATTTCTTATCTCTCCTATCCTGTTTTTGTTTATTCTGAATTGTTTTAAAGGATTCAGATTTTTTTTAATTACTCGGCTAAAATTTCAGCCCAGCACTATTCGTTTATAAAGATTTCTACTACTTCATCATTGGTTAAATTTAAATGTTTTTTTAAAGAATTAATGTCCTTTGTTGTAAAATTTGTCCCTTTCATAAGTCTTCTGTCTAAACTTCTTTTGTTTATTCCTAAAATTTTTGATATTTCGTTTTTATTAGTGTTTTTTTCATACATTTTAGCTAAAAATAAATTTTTTTTCAAAATCACCACTTCCTTTTTGTCTCATTGTTTTGTCTTATAATAACACTTATTTTTTATTTTGTCAACATAAAATGTCTTTTTTTAGAAAAAAGTTGTCTTTTTTATATCAAAGTGTTATAATTTAATATATAAATTTAAATAACAATTGGAGTAAAAATGGAAAAAGAAAATAACAATTTTGAGAATGAATTTTTAAATAAAAATAGATTTATACAAAAAATGATTAACGCTAGAAAAAATAAAGGTTTTACTCAACTAGAATTAGCTAAAAAATTAAATTTAAATGTTAAAACTATACAAAGATATGAAAAAGAAGAGACGCCTATTAATCCAAAACATTTAGAAAATATAACTAAAATTCTTGAGATTGATAATACTAAGGAACTAGTTTTTTCAGTAATAATTGAAACTTTATATAATTTATCAAATCGTAGTTACATTGAATTTTCTAGTATGTTAAATATTCCTGTATCACGATTAAAACAATATATTAAAGCTACTTTTACCTTACTACCAAGCGATATAGAAAAAATAAATGATTGTTACAATATGAATGTCAATTACTTTTTTAACAAAGTTTTTTTGGATTCTCTTGATTTGGATGTTTTGATAGAATTAATAAATGAAGATATAGAATTTGGTTTCAACTCTCAATATGTCAACGGTTATATTGATACTAGCAGAGAGGAACAAACAATAAAATTTATTAATAATTACTTAACTAACGACGATTTTGATTTTATCAGACGCTTAAAAGAAGAAAAAGAAATTCGTTCAACTGATATAACATTTGAGAATGAAGAAAAAAAAAGAGGAAATACCATTTCTTTTACTATTTCCAACGAAGAAAAAGAAATTTTAAATTTTTTACATTCTTTAAATTTTGAATTTATTTTTTCTGATCAATTTGTAGAGATAAAAAATGAAAAACTAAAAATTAAAACTTCTATTCCGATTGAAGTATTTAAAACTTTTGTAACTACTCTACATTTGCAAATTGGAAATATTGCTATAAAAGAATTAAAAAAATATATTGATTTAGCAAACAATTTATATAATTTTAAAATAACTGAAGAAAAATAGAATCAGACGGCAAAACTTCTGCCATCTCATTTTTATGGTGTCCACTAAAATGACACCATAAACGACTGAACGAATCGTGCACCCATAGTTAAAGGACTGGTCAAATCGCCTACCCCTATTGAACGGATTGTTAGGGGGGTAGTTAAAAGCGACACCCTTTGAAGTGCATAGATAAAATCTACTGTGTTAGCTTTTGTTAGCCAGTATATAAAATTTATATATCAGATAACGGGCTATGTTAAATATAGGTCGCAAATAATTATTGAATACAGCCAATAGGGATAAACTCCCCTTTGGTTGTTTTTATTTCTCCACTTGTGGGGAAAATTAAGATAACGGAAGTTTCCGTTTTCGGATCAGTCAATAACTATTCGCCATTAGTGGCGAAAATGATTTTATACCAGCATTTTCCAACACGTCAACAAATGTCAACAATTTTCCTTATAACTTTTTCCAGTATAAATAAGTGATAACCCTGATACGAAAATTTTTCGTACCGTGAATTGACTGTTTGTGAAACACAAGCCCATATAATCCAAATACAAGCCCATACAGGCTTTTAATTCAATTCCTTGACATTTTCCTTGTCTAGCTCATTAAGATACGTTAGAAGTCTTCTAAACACAATTTATGATTGTAAACTTATCAATTCTTAAATTTACATTGGGGCCTAATGAAACGGTGCATATTTCCCGAATAGCCCAAAAAAATTAAAAAATAAAACATTTTTTTAATGTTACTAGAAATTAAATTGTTGGCTTTTGTCTAGTTTTTATATCCGTACTGCATAAATCTAACTTAGGGAGTTTTTAAATACCCTAATTCAAGTTTAGTGTTTCCAGCAAGTTAAAAATTAGTATTTTTTAGTAATTTATATTTTCTATTTCTCAATTTATTCATAAGACGTTCACAGACGAACGTAGAGGGGGTATCACGTTCGCTAAATTAAATTTTGGTATTAATCTATGGCTAGGGTGTAAAATGTTCTTAAATCGCTTTTAAATTATCACTAATTAGTGATATTCTCAGCTATTCGCGTTTTTATAGGCTGTTCTAACAATAGGCCCATTTGTTATTAGCTGTTACTAAAATTTTAGTAATAGCTCCAGCGTTCTTCTTTGTGAAGTACGTAGGTAAAATATTTTACTCACATCATTTTTGAATAGGTCTGCACAAATTTGAGCCAACCGAAATAGGACTCCTTAAATTTAAGGCGTCGTATTTATGCCATAATTTGCAGTATTTTTTACTTGCTGGATCTATTAAGAAAATCAAAATGTTAAGTTTTGTTAAGTTTTTACAATTCCTTATCCAGTGTTATATTTTAAAATCAATTCTACGAGCCATAGAGTACCCACCACGTTCATTTGTAAAACTTTTGGTATTAATCTATGCCTTGACTTAAATAATTGCTTATATCGAATATATGAAGTTCATAATTATAATTTTATCTGAAATGTGAAAAGTAATTTGTAAGTTCATTCTTAAAATCAATTTTAAGGTGGCTAGCGTTTCGCTCACGTTCGTTTACAAACTTTTTGATATAAAACTATGGCTAAGATATAAAATGTTCTCAAATCGCCCTTAAAATTATTAGCGGCTAATATTATTTCCCCTAAATGTCGTTTTTTTCCTAAAAAATTATTTTTATAACTCGCTTTAACATAGCATTTTAACTATATTTTTAGCAATAATACCTATAAAAAATCGGACAGGACATAGAATTTAAAAAAATTGGTGTATATATTTTTTTTGGGGCTTCGAACCCGTTCGCTTTGTTTTGAGTTCTCCAAAGTACCTTTTCATTTTTGCATAAAAAAATCACAGCTAAATTAATAACTGTGATCCGCTTATCTTATCCAAATAGGTCGCTGTGAGTTCCTGTATCTGTTAATAATAGTATCAAGCCCTTTTCTGTTATCTTGTATATCAACAGCCAATCAGGCGCTATATGACACTCACGATGTCCTACATAGTCTCCTATCAAAGAATGGTCTTTATTCTTTTCAGGTAACTTCTTCCCTTTTGCCAGCATTTCTACAACTTCATTTAATAAACTTGTATTATATCCACGTCTTTCTACACGTTTCAAACTTTTGCGAAATTGTTTAGTTGTATGTATTGAGTATATCATTTTATCATTATTCTTCATTTTCCAATACGTCCTCTATCATTTCTTTTGCTGACGAATAACCTTTACCCATATTGCCAGTTCTTTCCATTTCTTCTGCCTCTTTAATAGCGGCCAATAACTCTTGTCTTGGGCGTGGATTCCTAATTTCAAAAGGTATCTTCTGTTCTTTTATTGCCTGTTTTAAGAATATGTTTATCGCTGTAGTTAAGTTCATTCCTAAGTCCTTAAATAACTCCTGTGCTTCTTTTTTAGTAGTATCGTCTATATTTATAGTTGTTGCGCTCATCTCTATCACTCCTTAATATTTATATTATACATATATTATACACTTAAAATATATAAAAAGCAATAAAAAAAGCCAAATCTTTACATCAGGCCCATTTATTTAAGTTCAATTATAATTTTATTTCCAACGTTCGTTCGCTTTTGGTTTTATTTACTGCAAATTTTTGCAATCTCTCGTGTTTCCTTGTTACCTATTCAACCACTTATCATTATTGCTCTCGTCTACTGTCTGCACCATTTATATTTTTGGTGCATTTTTGAAAAAAGGGTGCAAATTTTTCCACGTTTTTCCACAAAATTTTATTTTCGGTTGTTACCTTTAACCTTTATTATTGCTGTATTCTTTAGCATTTTGCAACCATTAAAATTGGTTGTATTTTTGGTTACTTTTGGTTGCATTTCCAATTCTAAGTGGTTGCATTATTAAATTTTTATGGAGTAGTACCATTATGAAATACACTACTAGCCTTTGGATTGGTAACATAATTATACCATATTTCATATAGAATTTGAATCAGCTGGAAAATAATTTATATTAAAAAAGGACTACTCAAATGTGAATAATCCTTTTTTTATTAGCTAGATTTTTTGTTTTAAAATTGCAAAAGTAGTGGTATTTTTATTGGTACTCGCAAACCCCCATAAATAGCGACTTCATTTTTTTACTTTTCGAGGTTAGACTACGGTTAGACCAAAATGAAAATTTTGCCCCCATTTTTACTGGCTTTCTCTTAAAAAAGAAGTTTTTTCTTCAAAACTCCTTTTTAAATATGCTATCACAAGGGTAGCATATTTTTT
>ERZ772971.1549-NODE-1549-length-13226-cov-3.116316_pt1 | contig 13226 bp, 27 predicted proteins | sample MGYA00511943_ERZ772971 | MGnify/ENA primary metagenome ERZ772971 (study PRJEB29015, sample SAMEA2737929) | human oral metagenome | biome: human oral; feature: human-associated habitat; material: dental | place: China | collected 2144 ... | reverse complement strand
TGAGACATATTATAATCATGTTATCGCCTATGACATTGCAGACTTTACGGCATGGGTTTATGACAATGATTATCAGAAGAAGTTAGGTTTATAATCCACTAGGTTTATAGAAGGAGAAAAACATCATGCAGAACAAAGGATTTACAATCGGCGAGATCATCAATGCAAAAGGCGTTACGCTTGTAAAGCGCACAAAGAAGGACGGCGGCGTTACGCTTTCCATGCGTCACAACAAGATGCAGGAGATCAAGGAGGGGAAGCCCTACAGCAGAATGAAGGACTACTTCAAACGTCTGGATGCTGCGGCAAAGGCAGAGAAGGGACGCGCTGCGACGGCGGGAAAAGACATGGACTATCTTTTCAAGTCTGATAAGGAAATGAAGGATAGGAAGCCTTCCTTTGAGATGCAGAATGGCATCCCTTGCTTTGTCAAGGACAAGAAGAAGGAGGCGGCGGCATGATTAAACATTGTTCAAAATGTGGTGCAGAGTTCGACGGCGCGTCGCGTTCCTATGTGTGTCCCACCTGCAAGGAAGCAAAGAAGCAGGAGAAGAGGGACTATTTACGGGAGTATGTCAAGGCACGGAATAAGCGTCTAGGTGTCAAACATACCGCCGTATACGCGCATGACCTAGAATGGGTTAAGTCACGAGCAAAGGAAAAGAACGTCATGATATGTGATGTTATTCATGAGATCGTGGAGAAGTGCAAGTGATAAATGATGGAGAAAAGTTTTTATGCTTTTCTCTATTTTTTTTTGTAAAAAGGTATTGACAGCTAACTTTGACTATGTTATATTATAACCATAAACATTGACAGCGCGAAAGCGCAAGGAGGTACTACCATGAAAAACATTATGGAAGCAGACATTATCCGCATCTTTTCGTTTGACCAACGTGAGATGCAGTCGGGGATTTTCTATCGCACTGGTAGTGTGTGGGACGATGGAAGCTTTCGTTATGTACCTGCATGGGACATTAAGGCGATGATTGATCGGTGCATGGAGATCGGCGCGGAAGTGAAAACTTTCGTCACCGAAAAGGGAAAAACCTATATTATGATTTACGTTTGATAAGGAGGAACATCATGAAAACCATTGACAAGGCAAAAACCATTAAGGTTTACAGTCCTAAAGGGATTGTCACTCACACATACAAGAAGTCAAGTTTTGGAGATTGGATGGATGCAGAATGTGTGATTGTTGACATTGTGGAGAGAATGAAGTTTCATGAACGGTTCATCTCTCACGGCGTAAAGATTGTTATGCGCTAATGAAATTCTAATTTGACTACCTAGCAAATATGTGTTACATTATACACATAGAAGTTAATCACCTATCAGAAAAGGAGATCAAAAATGAACGCATTGGAAAATTGGATTGTAGAAGATATGATTGATCGTCTTGACGGCGTGGAGGACTTAGGCGGTTATCCTTGTGACCTTGCCTATCTTCTCTACGAGGAGGATAACTATAACGGGGTTATCGGCGGTTATATCTACTATCAGGACGCTAAAGAGTGGATTAACAAGTTCTGGGAAGAACTGAAAGACGAAATGGAGGATTATGAGTTCAATTTCGGTGAATATCCGAATCCGTTTGAAAATGAATGTGCTTTCATGGTGAAGATTGTTCTAAACGCTGCAAGCAGACTCATCAACGAATCCGAATGGGTTCGGGAAAATTGGGATAAGGAGGTGGAATATACCGAGGATATTATTAAGCAGATCAAGGCAGAGCTGCAAGAAGCTACTGAATGAACTAGAAGGGGAGGGCGAAAGCCCTTCCCATAGTAAAGGAGACATGAAATGTTTAAATGGATTCGTCATAAACTGTTCGGAAAACCCATATTGTGTGAAGTGCAGGATGCAGACGGCACATTCCTAAAGTATACGAGGGTTTATATCAAATAAGGAGGAATCAATATGCTGGTACATGAGTACGATAAAAATGGCACGTGGGAAGTTTACAATCTCTATGGAGAGACAGGAAGCGGAATCTACCTATGGGAGGATTGGAATGAAGATCAAGAGAACTGTTCCTATCCATTCCTTATGCAGGTGAAAATTAAAGTCCCTATGTTTTATGCAGGGACGATTGAAGAATTTGACCGCATGATTTATCATGAGATCATGAAGCTGCTTGAAAAGAATAAACTTGTCTATGAGTATGAAGGGCATTACTATTGGGAGGACGTAACATGCTAACGGTACGAAAGGAAATGAACTTTGACAGTCTCTATGAACTCTATGACGAATCATGGAGCGGTGCAAGGGATACACTTGACGAGATCATCAAACAAGGAAGGGAAGAAGAGGCGATGCAGATCATTGAAGAAACATTTTCAGACGAAATCCCTACAGACACGCAAGTGAATGACTTTATCTGGTTTGAACTTGAAGACATTATGAATCTGTATGACGAATGAGAAGAAGGGCTGTCTTTATAGGCAGTCCTTTTTTTGTTAAATCCGCTGCATGATTTAATGTAATTCTAACTTTACATTACACCTAGGATATGTTATATTATACTTGTCGAAAGGAACTAGAGCCGAAAGGCAGGAGGTAAACACTATGAACGCTTTTGAAAAGTATGTAGTAGAAGAGATGGTATCACAAGCAGACGCATTGATCGGCTGTGAGTATGGAGAAGAGGCAGATTGCATTTTTGGCAATGACCTTGAAGCTGGTGCTTATATATATGGAAGGGATAACTGTATAAGTTTTATAAACACCTATTTTGGTGATATGCAAGAAGCCGTCAAGAAGTATTATATCACTACTTCCTATACAGAGAATCCCGAACTCTTTATCATTGAGTGTATCTACAATACGGCTTTTGAGATCGTGGACATGATGAGTACAGCGGCTTTTCGCGGTGAGTATTACCAGACGGATGCAGACGTTGAATTTTTCGTTGAGTGTTTGAAAAAGGAGGATTGAAATGAATCGGTACTATGAAACAACAGTCAACGGGATGAATATTTACCTTGACTTGTTTTCTCATTCATTAGGAAATAATCTCTATGATACTCTCATTGAGATCGCGCCTAGCACTGAATCAGATACATGGTTTAGCGGAAAAACCCTCTATGTGGGAGGGCTGGACGGAGCACCATTTATCAGAGGGCTGGATGCGCTTGTTGCTTTCTATCTCAATAAGGAGATACAGGAAAGGAACAAAGAATATATTGATAACATTCTTTATGAAATGTTATTGACATTGATGTGAGTTAGTGCTATAGTATAGTTAGTAGATAACTTTCATAAAAAGGAGAATTAAAATGAAAGCAGAAAACTTTTGCGGCGTAAAGAATCAGTTCGTCATCCGTACAAAGAAAGCAATAGTCTTTCAGAGCTACGAAACGCCTATTGCTGTCTATGACAGAGAGTCAGGCGTTGTGTATGTAGATGAGAAGAAATATTCACGTACTACAAGCAAGTATTTGAATAACTTCCTTGAATGGCTGCCATATCCAATCAAAAAGGAAGTTACCGCCGATGAGATTGAAGCTATTGTAGAGGAGATTTAATCATGAAAGAGATCACGATTAAGAAATACACTTTTGAAGAACTGTCTAAGGACGTACAGGAACATCTTATTGATGAGTATAGGGAGGCTATGGAATACAATAGTGACCTTGAAGATCATCTTAAAGGGAGACTTCATGAACTAACGGGGCTGTCTTTTGACCTTGCGTATTCTCTGAACTATATGCAGGGAGACGGATTGCGCTTTACAGGACGTATAGAAGGGGATGAGATCAAAAAGCTGCCATTCGCGCATCTTGTAAAGGATGCAGAAAATACGATTATCAATATCACGCCTTCATCTAGGTGGTGTAACTCATACAAGGTAGATATTGATATTGATGCAAACATCTGTTATGCTAGTCAAGATTACTATGACGATGAGTGGGAGAAGCTACAGGATGCCATTGAAGAATGGTATAACGGCGTTAGGGACACGCTAGAAGAAGAAGGATATAAGTATATAGAGGAGATGGAAAGCGACGAGTATATCAGAGAATGTCTCATAGCACTTGAACAGTTATACATGGAAGATGGAAGAAGGATTTAAGACACAAGACAGAGAAGCCTAAAAAACTTCTCTTTTTTTTTGTAAAGGTATTGACTTAACCAATGCACTATGATATTATACTTATAGAGTTAATGATTAAGTCCTAACAGGCAAGGAGGAATTACCATGAAGAAGATTAACGATGCAATCCGTTGTGCTAACAGTGTTACAGTGATTATCAATCGCGTTAGCATTGAGTTCAGCCGTGAAGAAGGTCACGTCGATTTTTCCCTTGGAGATAGCAAGTATACCTACTATCAGATCGCGGCACTTGCAAGCGCGGCGAATGGGATTGTCATTGATACAAAGTCCCTGCAAATTAGCTTGCGCAAGGAAGGGGATATCATCTACTACGAAAAGATTAGAGTACATAATGATGGCAGTGAGTTCAGATCGGTGTATGATGCTTGCAAGGAGCAGGGGAGTTACTACATGGAGCGTAAAGGAATTACAGTGAGAAGGGAGAACATGGACAAAGATACATTCCTTGACTGGATTAACGCCTGTGAGATGAATTACTACGACATTAAGTAAACAGAGAGATAGGGAAGCACAAAAACTTCCCTATTTTTTTTTCAAAAACCTATTGACATTAAACCTAGCAGGTGTTATAGTATAGACAGTTAAAGCTACCTGCAAGGAGGAAAAAATCATGAATGAGTACAAAGTATGGAAGGTCATAAGCAAGGCATCTACGGTAAAGACAGTAGGGCTGGACTTGAAGAGGGATGGAGACATTTTCCGCATCAACGGCGGTACGAGCACTATCGGGGCGGGGGATGCTGCAAAGATCATCGTTGCACTGAAATTCTTCACGGCGGTGATAGGGAAGAAAACCTATAGTGCCATGCAGACAGACGATGAAGACGGGAGCACCTACAGTGCAAGAGTAGGAAGTATAGGGTTAAGCTACATAGAAACGGGCTGGATAAGAGATCACCGCAAAGGAACAGAGAAGGAGATAAGCAAGGAGGAGTTCGACAAGCTAGTTAAGGAATATAACATAGACGTATTTTGAGAAGGAAGAGGCTGTCTGTAACAAGGCAGTCTTTTTTATTTCCGTTTTAAGCCCCTTAAAAACGCAAGGGGTATACTAGGGTATAGGCAAGGCAATAAAAACGATTCTAGGGGCTATTCTAAAAGGCATAAGGGGCTATTCTAAAAGGCATAAGGGGGTGATTCATTTAATATAGGCGGCGGATTCAATAGAAGGGGCGATTTCAAAAAGGAGGGCGGATTCAAAAAAGGCATAAGAAAGATTTTTGACAGGAAGGGCGGATTCAAAAAAGGAGGTGGCAAGAAAAATAGTAGGTAGGTATCACGGTATGACATTAACCATAGAAATCGGATGATGCAAGAAGGAAGCTGGCAGGGAAAGCATAAGGAAGAAAGAGATCAAGGAAGGAGAACCTACGGGGGAAAGAGACAGAGAAGAGCACAAGAACCCGTCGGGGGAAGAAGAAGGAGAGAGAATAGCACACATAGAACCGATGCTAGGAAGGAAGGGAAAAAGGCAGGGAAGAAAGAGAGAGAGAAAAGACATATAGAACCAAATCAGTCGGGGGAAGAAGGAGATCAACAGATAAAAGAAGGGGAAAGATAAGAGAGAAGAAAAGGTTAGGGGAAAGCACAAGGAGAAAAAAGAAGTACAGAATCCGTTCATGGGAGAAAAGAATAGACATAGAGAAAAGAAATAAGGGGAAAAAGTCGGGGGAAAATAAAAGAGAAAAGAAAGATCAGTAGTAATAAATACAGTAAAGATAATAGTATTAAAATAACAAAGAAAAAGAATAGTAGTACCAGTAAATTATGGTAATTAGTGAACGTAGAAATGACAAGTTTTATTGTCATTGATAAAACAGAAACAGTACCAAAAGTGACAAAAAATCATGGCATTGTGGAAAAACATTAAAAATGGCAAATTTTACTGACAGTGGCAAAAAATCATGGCAAATTCTAGGCAATTTTTTGCGTAAAACAATAGTTATCAACAGGTTATCAACAGAAAACAGTGGATAACTACCTGTTTAAGGCGGTTTAATGTAAACTATAATGAGTTTAATTCTTGGAAAATCTGAAATTACCATAAATGGCATTTATGGATGAGCACCTAATTTTTAGGGATTGTATCCCTATAGGGGGGGTTTTATCGGTTTTCATTTATGGTAAAGTGCTTTCAGTGGTTAAATGTAAACTGAGCTTGGTTACAAGACCCAATATAGATTATTCTGAAAATTTTTGAAATTCAGACTATCAGGGAATAATCTGATTTTTCTTTATTTTTCCGCTATCGCTGCAAGTTGATACCTTACAGCCTATAGAGGTACTATTTTTGAATAGTCTGATAATGTCGATCTGGTAGGAGGTACTATATAAGCATTGGTTATGATATGATATAAACATAGAGACATTTTTCAGTTCATTCATCTTTTTCTTCTGTATGAGAATTGATCTCAAAATAGCACACATAGGCTATTCTTTACCTTTTGACTTTTTCCGCAGCTGTCTGTTAGAGAGAATCATTCTCAATAGCAGCGCAAAATAAAACCCCTCCGTAGAGGGGCTGTAATTGAGATCAATAATCATCGTCGCGGATGTAGTCCTTGACCGTTGGACGGTCAATCCACACGATGTGGCTGTCACCTGTTGCCGCGTGAGTGACCTCTAGGCGATTGCCTAGGTCACTTATCCAAGCCCCGCCCCCGTCTGTTGTCTCGTAGACGGGATAGCCCGCGCTGGTGCAGGCGACAAGGTAATCACACGGGACGAGCCCGTCGGCTATGTCCCACGCCGCGTCGCGGCTCTTGACGTGGATATGGTATGTCATGTCAACCCCTCCTTATGCGTTGACCGCGTATGTGGTGCGATAATACCGCCCGTCTACGTACTCGTAGACGTCGATGACCCCGTCAGTGCGCACCGCCTGCACCTCTACAACGGGCATGAGTGCCGCAAGTGTGCGGATAAGGTGACGCGCGTCTACCTCCTGCCCCGCACGCATCCACTTATCGCCGTCGCGCACAAGGGCTTTTCCGTCGTTGATTATTAGCATCTCATACATGGTAATTCCTCCTTGCCCGTTAGGGCTGTCTGATTGATCGGCTGTGCCTATTATAGCATAAGTCGCAAGGGCAATGCAAGGGCTTTTTCTACGATTTTTTGTCTTTCTATAGTATAATTTTCCCTTCTTTTTCTTATCGCTATCGCTAAGAGCCGGAATCCCTACAGCCACAAGGGATCCAGCGTTTTTGAGTGCAAAAATTGAACAGTTTCCTTCCATTATATAGGGAAAATGCAAAACATAGCGTTTGAAAAAATCTCAAAAAGGGTATTGCATTATACCAACGCCCTATGTTATAATACAGACAGTCGCAAGGGCGAAAGCCCGATCAATACTAGTCCCCCGCATGGCGGGGAAGGAGGATTACCATGGGAATGATGGGTAACGACGCTTTCGGGCGTCCCACGGCATCGATGACAAAAGCCTCTTTCGAGGCGTGCGGTCTCCACATGACCGCTCGTCACTATGTCGATAATTTCGGCGCGGAATATATCGACGTTGACTTTGCACGCGCCGACGGCACGCGTGCCTACGTCTACGACGTATCGCCCGTAGACGGCGCGACGTTTGCCCGTTGCAATGAGACGGGCGCGATTGTTGAGTATATCTACGTGCGCGATCAAGGCGGGCGCAAGACAGGAGAGCGCGATTTTCGCGATCATCACCTGTTCCCGCATATCCAGCGGGTTTTGGCTTTTTGCCGCGATATGCGGTATGCCAACAGTTGACACGCAGCAGCCGTTTCTAATCTAGTTTTAATGTTTCACGTGGAACAGGAGGAAAATCATGAAAGTACAGACAAGTTTTCGCGAGGTCAAGGCAAATTGCGCCGCTCTGATTGCGTTGCCCGAGGACGGAGATCAGATTATTGAGAAAATGTTCGGTCAGCCGTTCGCGTTCGCGGCTGGGATTTTCGGATGGAACGCCGATTTCTTTCAGCTTCCCCGTGGTGTTGTTGTCGCGGCGGGATACCGTCCACAAGGCAAGCGGTACGACTATGACCGTCTCAAGATGTGGTATGACGTGTTCCGTCTTGCCAAGACGGAGGAGGAGCGCGACGAGGTGAGATATGCTGTCGCCGCCGATATGTGCGGCGAGTCTCCACTCACAGAGCATCACACAGCAGCCGCGCGTGGCTATGTGTCCCGCAAGGAGGGAGGATATACCGAGGCGTATAGAGGACGTTTCGGTATCGGTGTTGTACGTCATTCCCCCAGGTGGGACACAACGTCGTACCATTACAAAACCTATTACACGCTGTAACGCGCTGTATGCAGTCTAGGACGGGTTTTATTGATTGGTAGGTATATCACTACCTACCACCTAGAAAGAGGGGTTTATAATGACACTTGCAGAGATCAAGGCGGCGGTTTTTGATGGGGCTGTTGTGCGTGTTGTAGGGATTGATTATGTCGATACCTACCAGATCGGCACGACGGATGATGGCACGTCGCTTCGCGCCTATGCTAACGATGAGATTTATTCCGTCGGCGATATGTTCGCCGATATTGAGTCGGCGGTAGAGCGTGCAGACGTTCGCATTTTCCGCAAGGATTTTCTTGATGGGACTGTGATAACCATTCTCAGGCGCATTGGAAAGGAAGTCTGATTCTCAATTAGAGGACGGAGAAAATCTGTTCTCTTTTTTTTTATTGTCTGAAACCGCCCGCCCGTAGATAAATTGTCAGACGAAATGAACCAGTCGCAGCTTTTCTCATTCACGAACGCAGCAGCTCTTGCGTCAATCATGAACTCAGCCGGTGCGCTCTCCAAACATGAAGGAGGAGGGGGTAGGATTCAAGTTTGGGTCGGCGGTGGGGTATCTCTAGGCTCTCTATAATTTTTTGGTTTTTTAGATTTAACTTTTAGTTGTCATTACCGATAGATTTTATATTATAGGCTATCTATAATTTTTTGAAAATTTAAGATTGACTTTTCCTTGTATATACGTCTTTAATAACACTCTCTATAATTTTTTGAATTTTTATATTTTACTTTTTACTGTAATAAAAAAGAGACTGTTTTAGTCTCTTTCTTCTCCTGTGTATTCTGTTCTTAGTTTATTCATTAGTTCATCTTTATATCTTTTTGCTTCTTCTTTTGATCTATATATATTACCTGTGTAATAGTGTTCTAGATCTATAAGGGAATCATTCCATTCTTTTTTGTTTATTCCCCCCGAAAAGTTTCCGTCTGGCGCGAAGAAGAAATATTCTTGTCCGTTTTTAGGCTTGAACTTTTTCTTCTTCATTGTATATGTTCCGTTGAGTATGTTTAGTAGTATATGACTGTCTGGAAAGCCTATTTCATCAAAGCAGTATTGCCCTTTTAATGTATTTGCTTCGTCGTACACTTCAAAATATTCATTAAGTTCTACTCCTAGCATTTCTGCTGTTTGTTTTATATACATCTTATTCCTCCTTCTATATTAAAAAGAGAGGACATTCCTGCCCCCTCCATGAATACTTGTTAAACGCCACCAGTGATTGCTACACTCGCTCCGCTGATTGAGCTACCGTCCCAGTTGCCACTTACTGCTTCTAGTGTGACTTCTGTGCCTGTGCTTACGCCGTCCCAAAGTGTTACTTTGATTGGTGCGCTTGCCGTTGCCGTTGTTGCACTGTGTGTGCCGTCAAGACTTACACCACTATGATCTTCAATCTTCTTGATCTGCCATGCTACTGCTGTGTCAATAGTGCCTGTCTCAACTTGTAGTGAGTTAGAGCCTATTGTTAGCACGATTGGATTAGATGCACTTGCTGTCTTGGTAGAACTTGCAGGAGGTGTAGTACCCGCTGTTAGCTTTGCTACTTCCTTAATGTACTCTGCCTTGATGTTTCTCGCGCACTGCATTAGTGTGTTGCGGATGATGCTCTCAAATAGCTCTGGCTTGCTGTTGATGTCAAATACACCTGTCTCACGCTCAAGTTCAATAAGTACATTGAGACGTAGATTGCGATAGCCATACTCAATCTCTGAAACACGAACACCTACGTTAGACTTGATTGGGAAGTATAACTTGAGGTCTTCTGCCTGTCTCTCATTGAGCTTCTTGCGCTCTTTCTTGAGTATTTCCTTTAGTGTCGCTACGTCATATCCCTCAATCTGTAGCTTACTCACTAATGTTGATAGTGCTAAAAGATCTTCTTCCATTAGCATAAATTATCTCCACCTTTCTATAAGTATTATATTAATATTATATCATGGTTGGAGATAAATGTCAACATCTGTTGTAAAGCAAAGAGACAGCCCGTTCTAGACTGTCTCTTTACCATATCTTCCATATATAGGGGTATTCTTTTTTATACTGCTTGATTGTTTTTAGTTTTTTGCGCCGAATGTATCTGTTGGCTTGATTTTTCCAATATTTTGACTGAAAATAGTACCTCTTTGGGACACCATTTTTATACCATATTGGCACTATATACCTATATCCACGTATTCTACTAAATAAAATTCTATTCTTCCGCTTCTGTATTAGTATTCTCTGTCTTTTGTTCGTCGGATGCTTCATACGCTAACCACCCATAAAATTCCATATCGTCTACGTAGCCAAGTGAGCGAAGATAATTCACTTTATCTTCAAATCTCTTTTCATCCATTGACATATCAGTTATGTTTAGTGGCTCTATCTTTGCTTTTCCACAGCTACACACATAGTAGCCAAACGCTGTTATTTTATAATAGTTCGCTCCATAACTGTTTTCAATCACTGCACGATATAATAGCTTTTTTAGCTTATATTTGTGTCCCGTTAGCCAATGGAAATTCATTTCTTCTCCTTGTATTTACTGCACTCTTTACTGAAATCGCATATAGCATAGTAAAAATCCTGTGTTTTCTTTGCCCTGTTGAATAAATCTCCGTTCATGTTTCTGTCACAGTCCATGTTTGAACAGCTTCCTGCACAGAAAGATATATCACTACTACAGGACTTTATTGTATAATCCTTCATATTTACCTCATCATATAGCTCATTGTGGGCTTTCTGAACCCTCCCACTGGACTCTTCTTCTTTGCTTTGATCGGCTTTACTGGTGTGGTAAAATAAGCAATAAGCAGTGCGAGAAGTACCACAGATGGCGGGTTTTGTGTAAATAGAGCAAATGCCCCGCCAATAAGGAAACTAACTACGCCAAGAATGTACTTCTTGTTCTTAAAAAGATACGTCGATGCAAAAACAAAAATCACTGATAAAATCATGGTTGCCATTTCTATTACCTCTCTTTCTATGTCTACATATTAACATATAAAAATAGAGATGTCAATACATCTCTAAATTAAAATTTGATTAAGATTTTAAAATGCTGATAACATGGTCAATTTTGATAGAAAACACTTCTTCATCGTCTCCATCTTCCTTGATATTGATAAAATCAACAAATCCATCTTGTCTCACATAATACATTGCGTCAATGGTTATATAATTAACCTTGCCCTCTACATTAAATGCTACTCGGTACTTATTCATATTAACCCCCCAAAATCCTCTGCTAGTTGACTAAACTTTCCTCTATAGTTCTTCGTTAGATAACACTTGTTTCCTAGTTTACTGTTTGCTAGATAGTCACCATATCTTACAAAATCATCATTTCGACCTTTGTTATCTTTTTGCTTAACGTCTCCAATCATTACTACATGGCAACTATCATGACACCTGGTAAAAATCAATTTAAGCGTTTCTGTATCCATTGACTCACATTCGTCCAGTATTACTCCTGCGTTCTCAAGATTTATGCCACGTAAGGTTGAATCTGTTGTTAGTTGAATAATTCCTTGTTGCACCATCCTACTTACTGTCTCTGGGAAATATCCTAATGTTAGCATAGCATCATAAAATGGTGTCCAGAGTGCTTCCGTTTTTTCTTCAATGCCGCCAGGAAGAAATCCATGTTCTAAATATCTTTCAGATGCTTTTTGAATGTAAACGATTTTATCTATTTCTCCATTTGCAAGCATATCAACCATAGCAGCTACAGAAACATGGCTTTTACCTGTTCCTGCAACGGCTTCGCAAAAAGTAAAGATGTTTCCTTTAATAGAATGAAAGAATAACTTTTGTTCTTCAGACATTTTCTTGTAGAATCTATCTCTTTCCTTGTTGTTTTTTAGATTGATTTCCTTGTCATTGTCAAATCTCATCTTAAAAACCAATCCTTTTCAATGCCATATTTTGTTAGAAGAAGTGTCTTAGCCATTTCTTCTTGGCTTTGATGGAGTAAAATATCTTCAAAAGATTCAACGTCTCCTTCACTGTATGACCTCGGCAAATACTCTCTTTTTATATGTAAAAGCTCATGAACAAGCGTGAGTTCTGCTGAAAACTCAACGATACCTTCTTCTGTTGGCATATTTGAAATAACTATCTTTGCTTCCTTGTTTTCTACTGAAAATTGGCAATATCCATCAATAGGTTCTCCACTTTCTTTTGCAAGTCGCTTATCCACAAGTTCATATTTTATAAACCAGTTCTCCAAAAACAGTCTTTTTTGCCACCACTTAGCACAATCTTTTAGTTCTCTTATACTCTTAAATTGTTTAATTGGTTCGATAACCTTGCTTGATTGCATTATATAAATCAACATCCTTCCACATAGTTATGTTCCTGCTGTCTCCACTAAGTTCAGCAATATAGCATCCAACTGGCAGTGGTCTATATCCTGCAAATTTTGCATAGGATGGCAACGCAAGAGCAGAACCATTGTCTACTTCATATATAAGTTTTAGAGAAGTCTTTTTTGCATATTTATTGTGTTCCATTACTAGCTTTTGACGAATATCTAATTCATGTGTATGTTCCATGATTAAAATATCCATATTCATGTGCTCATAATAGTTTCTTGTCTTTCTGTGTTGATGGACAACACCATACATATAGCAGTTCTTGTTTACATTGATATATCCAATGCCAAACTCTCCGACATATAGATCTGGTATTCCAAGGAGTGTTGCAATCATCTGCGGGAGAGAGATAAAGCAGTCATTGTATGACCGCCTTTCATGATTTCCACCACCAACAACGGCAATAATTCTATTATCGTCTACAAGTGGCTTCAAATATTCCACTAAAAGATTGATCTGTTCTTG
>ERZ772971.1547-NODE-1547-length-13236-cov-4.043775_pt1 | contig 13236 bp, 13 predicted proteins | sample MGYA00511943_ERZ772971 | MGnify/ENA primary metagenome ERZ772971 (study PRJEB29015, sample SAMEA2737929) | human oral metagenome | biome: human oral; feature: human-associated habitat; material: dental | place: China | collected 2144 ... | reverse complement strand
CATAGGTGTCTGTGACCACCTCGGAACCTATCGTGACCACCTTTGTAGGTGTCTGTGACCGCCTCGGAACCTATCGCGACCACCTTTATAGGTGTCTGCGACCACCTCGGAACTGGTTAATAAAGATAAAAAGGCGGAAGAGCGTGCAGAGAGCGGAGCTATTTCTTTACTCTTTTGGCTTTGTTGGTATTTTGTTTTTCTTCCTCTTTTTTTCGTTGGGCTTCGGCTTGGTCAAAGAGCAGGGTATCGGCTTCGTATCGGATTTCCTCGTTTTCTGGAGAATCAAGGAAGATATCCCGCCATTTGCGCAGCCGGTCTTTGGTATTCCAGTTGAAATCGGGGAATTTCCTTTTCTCCGGCGCTATCTGGCTCATGGGGTAGATGTCTGTATTGGCACCTATGTTACAAGCGATGATATGGACTTTTCTTTCCTCAAAAAGGGCTTCTATCTCGCCGCAGGAAGAGAGGGCGATGCCTATTCTGTCCATTTTTTTTGTTTGGGAGTTTTCATTTTCGGCGTAGGTGATGGCCTGTGCATTTTCGGTTACTTTTGCTAAACGAATTTCATTTTCTTTGAAGTAAACCGTCATGTATTTTCCCTTTACTTGGTTGAACTCATCTTTTAGGCTGATGGAATCTACTTTACTGATGGCTAAGGCATTTCCGATGACTTTCAGCGAGTCCAGATTTTCGTTTTTAGTGTTAAAATAAGCTTTGATGATGTCTCCTGTCACCTGTCTTTCGCCTGTCCATAGGATGGGTTTTCGGATGAGGTGGAGTTCGCCATCGGTCTCGTTGAAACTGAGCGAATCGGCTCTTGCCTGAGCATTAGACTTGAACATTCTGGCTTTGTGAAAGGCTCTGAGGAAACTTTTCTTCGTGTTCAGGCTGTCTGGTTTTTGGTAGGCGAGAATCCTCTCGGCGGAGAAGTAGATGGAGTCGTTCTTAAAGATTTTCACGGCGTAGGGTTTTTCGGTAATCATCGCGGAATCTTTAAGTTCGTAGATTTCTCCATATCCTCCTTTTATGAACCTGCTTTCGCGCGGGTCATCCAGTGTTACATTGCCTTTGGCTTTTCCAAAGCCCGTGTTTTGGTTGTAATACATGGTGTTTCCAGTGAGTATCTTGCCGTTGTAGTGGATTCTGGAATTCTTGTTGAGATAGACCTCCTTGGAGTTCATCTTGTATTGTCCTTTCTCGGTGTAGACATAGTTGGAGGGTTTTCTTTTATTGTAAATGGTAGTAGGGCCGAGGAAGTCTGCGGTGTTACTCTTTTGGTTTTGCAGGATTTTGGTGCCTTCTACGCGGTATAGTCCGTTGTCTATATTTACATTTCCGGTGACATCTACTATTTTGGTGTTGATGTTGTAAGTTGCCGTTTTCGTCCAAATCGTGCCGTTGTTGCTGTATATAGTTCCCCCCGTGTTGAAATAAGCCGTATTGGGAATGCGGTCGTAGTAGAGAATATCGGTTTTTATGGTTTGGTTAGGGTCTGTGAGGATTACATTTTTCCTTGCGATACCTCTCTGGCTGTTGCCGTCGTATTCTATCTCTCCTGCGGTTATTTTATTGCCGTCGTTGGTAAGCAGCTCGGTATTTCCTATGGCTTTTGCAAAGTTTTCTTCGGAGTAGAAGATTACGGTATCGGCTTTTAGGATAGAGCCTTTGTGTTCCAGCTGGACATTTCCGGACATGAAAGTGTTTCCATTGAACAAATCTGCCTTTTTCTGGGTAAGGTCGGCATGCATGATTTTTATCTTAACCGGCTCTTCTTGCTTGGGTTGTTTTTCTTGGAAATAGTCATCTTTTGTCAATTTTGAATTAACAGAACCAATCTGAGCCATCATTGCCGCTGAGGAAAAACAGAGGAAAGTAAAAAAAAGAATCTTTTTCATAGAGGTAGATTTAGTTTGAAGAAAGCGGAGCGTTTTCCTTTTTTCGTCCGTAGAAATACAAGGTGTGGCTGTCTATCATTACCCCGAAAGCCTCTTCTATGGACTCTTTGATAACCTGAATTCTCGGGTCGCAGAACTCTATAATCTCTGCAATTTCTTTTTCTGTACCTTCTTTGTAGAGGACTAAATGGTCATGCTGTTTATCAAAATAAGATTTCTCATAAGTAGAGCCTTCTCCGAACTGGTGTTTTCGGATGAGCTGTGCATCCAAGAGGACATCTATCGTGTTGTAAATAGTCGCTTTGCTGATGTGGTATTTCCGCTCTATCATTTTCAGGTAAAGGTCATCCACATTGAAATGCTTGTCGTAATTATAGATTTCTTCCAAAATAGTATATCTTTCGGGCGTATTCCGTAGGCCTTTACTTTTAAGGTATTTGTGCAGAACTTTCTTTACAACTTCTATGTTTTTCTTTTTTATTTTGTTTTCCATAGCTACAAAAATAATTAAATTTTTAACACGGCTGGGGTTTTAAATGAAAATATTAAAATCTCTTGAAAATAAATAAAAAAGAGGCTCCGAGAAGCAGCAGTCCGTAATTTGTAGATTTGGTTTCTTTAATGGAAAACGAATGTTTATTTATGACCAATCTCATCTATTTTAGGAGAGAAAATTCAAATAAAAATATTACTTTTGGGGGCATGGAAACAAGAAATTATTTAGATTCGACTTACCTCAAAACTCCTGCTCAGTCAGGACTTTCTGAGGAAGAGACATTGAAAAAGGTATATGATTTGGCTCAGGAAGCTGTGGATAATGGGCTGTTTGCGGTGATGATTCGCCCGCAGTATGTGAAACAGATTAAGCAGTTTTTGAGCGAGAAAAATTCTGCTGTGAAAGTGGGAACGGTAATAGGTTTTCACGAAGGAACGGCGCCTGTTTACGAAAAACTAAAAGAAGCACAGCAGGCGATAGATGATGGAGCAGATGAACTGGATTTTGTAATCAACTATGAAGCCTTTAAAAAAGGAAGTCTAGAAGCGCTTAAATTTGAGTTTCTACGATGCACAGAACTTTGTATGAAAAATAACAAAGTAGCAAAATGGATTATAGAAATCGCGGCTTTGACCGATGAGCAGATAGCTTCTATTACTAAAAATATCGTAAAATGGGCGACGATTAGTTTTACAAAAGAACAACTTTCTAATATTTTCATCAAATCCTCTACAGGTTTTTATGAAACTCAAGACGGAAAACCAAACGGCGCGACCAAAGAAGGCATAAAAATCATGCTGGACAATGCAGATGTTTTGCCAGTAAAAGCCGCAGGTGGAATCAGAACCAAAGAAGAAGCCGAAGAAATGATAAAAATGGGAGTGAAACGAATAGGAACATCCTCCGCATTAGCATTGATAGGGAAGGGACAGAGCAGCTCTGGATACTAAAAATAAAAAGTCAGGATTTTGTCCTGACTTTCTTTTTTTTATAGAGATTTAAATTGTTCCAAAGTTCTGATATCATTCTCAAAGAACATACGAATATCTGACATTTGGTAAAGAAGCATTACGATTCGCTCTATTCCCATACCAAAAGCATATCCGCTGTATTTATCAGGGTCTATGTTCACATTTTTGAGAACGGCAGGGTCTACCATACCACAGCCCATGATTTCCAGCCAGCCTGTTCCTTTCGTGATTCTGTAATCCGTTTCGGAATTAAGCCCCCAATATACATCCACCTCTGCACTTGGCTCTGTGAAAGGGAAATAAGAAGGACGCATTCTGATTTTTGACTTTCCGAAAAGTTCCGTAGTGAAAAACTGAATGGTTTGTTTCAAGTCTGCAAAACTCACATTTTCATCGATATAAAGTCCCTCTATCTGATGGAAAATACAGTGAGAACGAGATGAAACAGCCTCATTTCTGAAAACTCGCCCAGGCGAAAGAATACGGATAGGCGGTTCATTTTTCTCCATGTATCTGATTTGCACAGAAGAAGTGTGAGTTCTTAGCAGAACATCAGGATTTGTCTCGATGAAGAAAGTATCCTGCATATCCCTTGCTGGGTGATATTCAGGGAGGTTCAGCGCGGTGAAGTTATGCCAGTCATCTTCTATTTCCGGACCATCCGAAATAGCAAATCCGATGGACTTAAAGATATCAATAATTTGATTTTTAACTAAACTAATAGGATGTCTTGCTCCCAGTTCCAAAGGAAAAGCAGGTCTTGTCAAATCCTCTTTTTCAGCCGCAGTCTCTTTAGAAGAGCTGCCCTTTAACTCCTCTAATTTAGCAATGATATTTTGTTTTAAGATATTGATTTTCTGTCCGTATTCCTTTTTTTGGTCATTTGGAACAGACTTGAATTGTTCAAACAAATCATTCAAAATCCCCTTTTTACCATTATATTTTATTCTGAATTGTTCAATTTCATCCTTTGCAACCGAATGAAACTGATTGACTTCATTTAAGAGTTCATCAATTTTATTAAGCATTTCTAAAATGTTATTAATTCTGCAAAAATACGAAAAATTAAGTATTTTAAACTATTTCTTCACATTTGCTTTTACAGAAATTTGCAAAGTCATTTCGTTTTTTAGGATGCCGTTTTCTACGGGAGATTGGAAGTTTACATTAAAATCCTGTCGGTTAATGTCTGTCGGCTCGGTAGAAATCGTTATCTGCTCATCCGTTACCTTTACATTGGCATTAAAACTTACCAATTTTGTCTGGTCTTTTATCGTGAGATTTCCCTCTAATGTACTGTTATAATCTCCTTGTTCTGAGGGAGTTATTTTTGTAAGTTCGAAAACAGCAGTGGGATATTTTTCCACATCGAAAAAATCTACACTTTTTAGATGCTGGTTTAGCTTTTCAGAAGCTTCTTTGTCATCAGCTAAGTCTATGTTTGTCAAAGACTTGGTATCAGCGACGAATTTTCCAGAAACAATCGCTCTATTTTTCACACCGATTTCTCCTTCCGAAAAGTTCATTGTCCCGAAGTGGCTGGTATTCTGTGATTTGAAAATCTTGTAGCCTCTCCAGTCTATGTTGGATTGCTCTTTATCTAAATTATAGATAGTCGCATCAGAAATTTGTTCAGTCTGTTTAGGCTGATTGTTTTCCGCTGTTTCTTTTTTGCAGGAAACTGAAACAGAGAGGATTGAAGCCATAAGCACAATCCGAATAACATGTTTTTTCATCTTATGCTTTTTTTACAAATTCAGATTTTAAAGCCATAGACCCGAAGCCGTCTATTTTGCAGTCTATATTATGGTCACTATCGGGATTTAAACGGATGTTTTTCACTTTCGTTCCCGATTTTACAGGCTTAGGAGCCCCTTTTACAGGCAAGTCTTTGATGACAACTACGGTATCTCCATTCTGAAGCTCGTTGCCATTGGCATCCAAAACTTTATCACCGCTGTTTGCAGACTCTTCCGCAGGATTCCACTCGTGGAAGCATTGCGAACAAGCCATTAAATCACCATTTTCATAAGTAAATTCCGAACCGCAGTTTGGACAAATTATAGAATCGCTCATAATTTTATATTTTAAAATTTAATGTCGCAAAGATAGTGAAAAACGATAATTTTTAAAAATCTAATATTTTTAAGTCTGGTCTTAAAAATGTATTTTTGCAGAAATTTAATTTATACTTTATAGAATGGAATTGATACACCGCAACTTACTGATAGGAATTCATGATGCATTGGAGGAGACTTTTTTTCAGGATAAAAAATATGCTGATAAAGTTTTAGAGCGATTACTAAAAGCTCATAAAAAATGGGGAAGTGCCGACAGGCAGGTGGTTTCGGAGATATTCTATGATATAGTCCGCTGGAAAAAACGCCTAGAATACTACATGGGTGAGGGGACAAAACCGTCTAATATCTACAATTTGATTTTGGCCTATCTCCTTTGGAAAAAGGTGAAATACAAGAAATTTGATGAATTTGATGGAATAAAAACAGGTGGAATTTTGTCTAAATTGGACAAAAAGACATTTCCTACCAAAGCCATAGAACACTCTGTGCCAGACTGGCTGGCAGGTTTGTTTGAAAAAGAACTGGGAGCAAAATGGGAGAAAGAAATGTCCGCTCTCAATGAGCAGGCGCCTGTGATTTTGAGGGCAAATTCACTCAAAATTTCAGCAGAAAATCTTGTGAAAATCTTAAAAGAAGAGGGTGTAAATTCCTTTGTATTAAGAGGTTACCCAGATGCTGTCCAGCTGGAAGAAAAGAAAAATGTATTTCTTACATCGGCCTTTAAGGAAGGCTTTTTCGAGGTGCAGGATGCTTCATCACAAAAAATAGCCGAACTCCTAGATGTAAAAGAAGGAATGAGAGTGGTGGATGCTTGTGCAGGAGCAGGAGGGAAAACCCTCCATATCGCTGCTTTGATGAAGAATAAAGGGCAGATAATAGCATTAGATATCTATGAATGGAAACTTGCCGAGCTGAAACGAAGAGCAAAAAGGGCGGGAGCTTTCAACATAGAAACCAGATTTATAGAAGATAATAAAGTCATCAAAAGGCTTCACAACACGGCAGACAGACTTCTGATAGATGCGCCATGTTCAGGGCTTGGAGTGCTGAAAAGAAATCCTGACAGCAAGTGGAAAATAGATGAAGATTTTATCAACAGAATAAAAACCGAGCAGGAAAACATTCTGCAAAACTATTCTAAAATCCTGAAAAAAGGAGGAAAAATGGTCTATGCTACATGCTCCATTCTTCCATCTGAAAACGGAGAACAGGTCAGAAAATTCCTTGCCGAAAATACAGAATTTGCCCTCGTGAAGGAGGAAAATATCATGCCGAGCGATGGCTATGATGGTTTCTACATGGCGCTGATAGAGAGAAAATAAACTCCTATTCCTGCTTTGTAGAAAGCATTCTGTGGCTGAAAAATCCTAAAATACAGATAATAAGAATCATCACCCCCCAAAGCCAGCCTTTGTCCTTGAATAAAGGTTCTTTGGTGGGTTTTTCCTTTTTAGGAAGTTTTTCCTCGTCGGAGAGGCTTGCATCAGATTTTGATAGTTTGAAAACCTTGTCTTCTATCAGTTTTAAATCATATTCTGGAAGGGAAGAATTTTTATTTCCATAAAATAGAAAATAGTTTTCTTCGTTTTTTGGTTTAAAATAGATAAAATATTTAGGCGAAACCGCATTGACAGATTTAATCGTGAGAGGTGTATTATCTTGATTTTCAATGATAATTTGGAAATCCTTTGCCCATATCACATCATTATTTGAAAATGAAAAATCTAAATCCTTTGCTCCGTAGTAAATGATTTTTCCGTAGTAAAAAGTTTCATAATTTTTCACCCAGCCTTTTTCTGTTTTTACGCTGTCTACCAGGTATTTAATCTCTATAGGACGCGAAAAAGCATCGTTTTTCTCTATATTCAAAATCAGTGAATAAATAGGGATTTTGTGAGGCAGGGAAAATGTGATGACAGAGTTCTTGTCTTTTGTGCTGTTGGTTTGTTTTATATTATTGATTAACAGTTTATTAAATTCTATTTTCGGTGTGAATTTCTCCTGCATAGAAGCTCTTTGTAAAATGGGAGTTTCTTTACTAGGAATGAAAATTCGGTAAAATTTATAATTCGTTTTTTCGAAAGCCAGTAGCTGGAAATTGTAATCAGTTTTGCTATTTTGTATAGAAAGTATTCGGTAATTTTCCAAAATAGAAAACCATTGTTTTTGGTCGTGGCTGCCTTCCAAGGTTATTTTCCAATCAAAATTTTGATTAGAAAAATGCAGGTCAATTTCCTCTATGTCCGCTGTGATGGGACTTTCCAGCGTAAAATAGTATCCATCGGCAGTTTTGGTCTGGTTTAGGATTTTAAAACCTATATATTCAGTAGTTTCATTTTCAAGGGAAGCAAATTGTGTTTTGGACAGCAAATACGGAACCTCCAGCGAATCTTTTCCTGAAAGCTGATAAATCCTAATGTCAGAAAAATTTTGGTTCAATTTTTCATACATCGGCAAGGGAATTTCTATCTTGTTCCACTCGGTGGCAGGGTTTGGTTTTATGGCTCTTTTGAACGAAAAATCATTTTTCTGAGCAAATCCCAAAGCAGAAATTCCCAAGAAAATTAGTGAAAATATGGATTTAATTTTTAGTTTCATCACCGATTTTGTCTTTAAATTTATTGTATAAAAATGAAATGATAAGAAGCAGTAACCCTAAGATAATCAATACGATAGTTTTAGAAATCGTGCTGAGATTAGAGATGTCGTATAGGAATAATTTAGCCAAAGTGATGCCGAACAGCACGAGGGCAGAAATTCTGAGATATTTCTTCTTCTGATAAATTCCGAGGCTTACCAAAATAAGCGAATAAACACTCCAAAGGATACTAAGTCCCAGTTTGAAAATATCTTGATAACCAGCGATATCCAGCCAAGTTACCAGTTCATTGCTCAAGAAATTAAGAATAGAAATATGAATCACTACTTCTAGGAAAATATGGAACTTCACATTTTCTATAACGGACTTCGCATTTTTGAAAATCACCCAAAGCGCAAAACCAACTGCCACCCAAAGTGGATATCTAATCAAAATATAGTTGATACTAACATCAAAATACTTGCTATAATGCCCATCAATATAGGAATAACGAAGTTCCCCAAGTTCTTCCAGCCCGTAAGTCTGAGCAACAAATAATACTAAAAGCCCGATAACAATGGACGAAACGCCTAAAATTTTGCTCTTGAATTTATAGAAATTCAGTAGAGCCATTCCTCCAAAGAATACCAGAGAGTAGGCAAGGAGGTATATGTTTCTAAAAATGCCGATATCATTGTTGTAGTCATTGTATTCATCTCCTTTTTCACGGACAAGAACAGATGAACTATCGTACCAATAATCAAAAAAGTATGCAATCTCATTTCTAAAAGTAAGATACGCTGTCAATACTAATAAAGCCGGTAGATAGAAAGATTTTATAGTATTAAAAGGACTGTATTTTTCAATTTCTGGATCAGGGTGTTTTCTTGAAAGATAAACAACAAAACCATATCCTAAAATAGCAAAAACTCCTGTCAGGAAGTTGATGTTCCAAAAAGCATGAATATCTAAATTAACAGCATAATGATAACGAGCCCAGTCTTCGAGAAAACTTAGAAAAGCAAGTCCAAGTATAGGAAGGGATATTTTTTCGTAAATAGGGATATTTTTTGTTTTTCCAAGCCAAAACAAAATAACTCCTTGGGCTGTCCACATAAGTGTTACCCAGTTTCCGTCCAGCTGTATCGGTATCGCAATCGTGATGAAAGTGAAAACCATCCCTAATGTGGAGTAGAATAATGTGGAATCCGCAAGTTTTTTCGATTTGATAAAGAATAAAACAGCAAAATGAATAACAGCATTAAACAAAGTAAATAACCCTAAATAGGAATCTAATATACTATGTCCATTAAAAATACCAAATCCAAACCCAAAGTAAATAAATGAATTCAGTAGAATAAGGATAATATTTACTTTATCCAATTTTTCTTTTGAAATGATGTTATTAAATAAAGAAACTCCATAGAAAACCAAGAAAAATGCCGTAGCAAAGCCTATTCCCAGCGCTTCATATCCTTGCAAACCTGAATCAAAAGATTTATCTGCAAACCAAGAGCCATATATCATCCAAGTGAAAAAGAATGCACTATAATGCAGGGTTTTCCAGTCTTTTTTTATAGAAATAAATAAAATCCCAAGGTTGATTATGAGCATATAACTGAACAAAATATCCACTCTTCCAGAGCCTGATGATAGGAGGAATGGAACGGCATAAGCTCCTATAAGCCCAATGTGGGCAATCACCACACGGTTGTATTTTATCGCAGTAAATACGGTAAAAGCTGTGAATATCAGCATCATCACAAAAGCTAAAACCTGCGGAATGAGGTCATAAAAACTATATGCAAAATAGGTGATAAAATAGAAAATAGAGATGGCTCCACTTACCAAAACTGCGCTGTATCCCTCAAATTTTGGTTTTAGTTTGATTCCAAAACCAAGTAGCCCGATTCCTACTAAATATCCGAGTATAATTCGTGTAAGAGGGCTGATGAGTTCATTTTCGATGGAATATTTAGCACCGATGGCTACACCAATTACCACAATGAGAATTCCAATTTTGTTAATCCAGCTTTCTCCTATAATCTTCTCTAAATCAGATGGTTGTTTAGGAAGGCTTGTTTTAGGAGCAGAAAACTGCGGCTTGGGAGCGGTAGGCGCTGTTATAACTGGTTTTTCAGTTGCTTTTTCAACTAGTGTTTCAGTTGGTTGTTCAACAGGAGATTTTACTGTATTTACAGCAGACACACAGGAGAAATTGTTTTGTCTTTTTAACTCAACTAATTCATTCTCCAGCTGTTTTATTTCGTTATAAACAACAGTCTGTCTGTACAGCAGATTGTTTATCTTTTGTTCTAATTCATTTATCTTTTGAGGATTCATCTTTTGTATAAATTTAGGCAAATTTACAATTTTATTGTTTATGTAGAAAGTTTTTGTAAAATCTATTTTTTCATGTTAAAGAAAATTATTATATTTGCCGACTAAACATAGAATTAAAATGAGCACTATATTTATTTTATTAATGGCGATAATTATCATAGCATGTATCTTATTGGCTATCATTATATTAGCTCAGAATCCTAAAGGAGGGGGGCTTTCAGGAACTTTTGGAGGAACATCTTCTGCTTCTTTTGGGATACAGAGAACTAATGATTTCATGGAGAAAGCGACATGGACGCTTGGTGGTGTCGTGGTGGGGCTTATTTTCTTAAGTGTGGTGCTTACAGCGAAGCCTTCTGCGGTTGCGGTACCAAATGGAAAGCCTCAGACAGCTGCACCAAGCAATGCGGCAAAGACGCCAGTGAAGTCTGATGAATCAGCAAAGGCAAAATAAGTTTTGGTTAATAATACTGTATTATGGTCGGTTTAGAGAAATTTTCTTTAAACCGATTTTTTTTTTATATTAGTAAAAAATTAAAAGAAAGTGTTTTTCAAGTATTATAAGTTTTGTTTTTGAAATAAAAGTGGTATTTTTGCAAAAACTCTTTGTTTTGAATAAAATAGATGCCGTTATTTACGCGTTAGCAGCTTTGTTTATGGGGATTTTTCTCTATCTATATTTTGAGTATTATATATATATAGTAGGGATTTTTTTCTCATTCCTTTTTCTTAATATTCTGCTTTTCAGAATGTATAAAGGATTAAAAAAAATGCCTATGGCCGTGATGGCTTTCATGGCTCTCAATTTTGGGAAAGATATTCTTTGGGTGTTTATGTGGATGTTTATGATTAAGAAAAATGAGGTTTTAGTGATGTTTTTGGCTCTTGTTTTTCTTTTATTATCCATACCTCTATACCATTCTGTTCTTAGGGAAATAAAGAATAATCAAAAATCTGATAAAAATCAATTATAATTATTTTTAAAACTTAATTTATTTAAGTATATTTGCAAATCAATAAAAATAAGAAATGAACCAGAGAATTTATTCACTATTTTTTGTTTTGATGTTCATGCTGTTTGGGAATACTGCTCTTGCTAGTGAACATGCAGATGGAAGTAAAAAAGCCTTTAATCCTTCTGAACTTATCAATCATCACATTTATGATACTCATGAGTGGCATATTGCTACTTTGAACGAGGGTGAAGAGGGAGAATTTCATATTACTATTCCTTTGCCAGTAATTGTAAAAGATGGGAAAGGTTGGCATGTTTTTATGTCAAGTAGTGTAGCTCATGGAGAAGTGATTGATGGATATACTTTGGAGCACGGTGTTTTAGTGAATAAAGAGGGGTTGGAAAAAGCACAAATTCCAGATTTGTTCAAAGGAACTGAAAAAGTGTTTTATGACCTTTCTATTACTAAGAATGTTTTTGCATTGTTCATTTCTGTTTTGATTATCTTAGGATTATTCATTTCGATGGCGAATTCTTATAAGAAATCTTTAGTTCCTACTGGAGTAGCAAGATTTTTCGAGCCTGTTGTGCTGTTGATAAGAGATGGAATTGCAATTCCAAATATTGGTTCTAAGCACTATAAGAAGTTTATGCCGTTCTTATTGACGATATTCTTTTTTATTTGGTTGAATAACTTATTAGGACTTGTTCCGTTTTTCCCTGGAGGGGCTAACCTTACGGGTAATATAGCGGTTACATTAGTCCTTTCTTTATTTACAGTGTTTACTATTTTGCTCAATGCAAATAAAGACTATTGGAAGCATATTCTTTGGCCGCCGGTTCCGTTTTTGCTGAAGCCGATTATGATTCCATTGGAGATTATAGGGATTTTCACTAAGCCGTTCTCATTGACCATGCGTCTTATGGCGAATATTACAGCTGGGCACATTATGATTTTAAGTATTATTTCATTGATATTTATTTTCAAAAATGCAGCTTTAGGAGCGGTTTCTGTGCCATTGGCGTTGTTCGTTTCTATCTTGGAATTGTTGGTTGCAGCTTTACAAGCGTATATATTTACAATATTATCAGCTTTATATATTGGTATTGCAGTAGCAGAACATAGTCACGATGACGCACATGGGCATGCAGAAGGACACTAAAAAAGAATTTTAATTTTAAATAATAATTTTAACTAAATATTTTTTATTATGGAAGCAGTAAAAGGAACAGTACATGCGTTGTCTTTCTTGAATTATGCGGCAATTTCAATTGCTGTATTAGGAGTAGCTTACGGTATTTCTAAAATTGGTTCTCACGCGATGGATGCTATCGCTAGACAACCAGAAGCGGCTGATAAGGTACAAGCTGCGATGTTGATCGCTTGTGGTCTTATCGAAGGTGCTGGACTTATCGGATTGATTTTCAGTGCTCCGTTCATGAAAGGATAATCAAAAATCCTAATAATCTTGGTAACACGGTTGGTGCTTACCAAGATTATTTTAAAATTTTGTATTAAAAAATATTTAAAGTAAAATAAAAAATAAAATAATTTAGAAATGATAACACCGGGATTAGGTTTAGTTTTTTGGATGACTCTTACTTTTGCTGTATTGATGTTTCTTTTGGCAAAATATGCATGGAAACCAATTCTTAATGCACTTAATGAGAGAGAAACAACAATCGTAGATGCTCTTAACCAAGCTAAATTAGCAAGAGAAGAGGTTCAGAATTTAAAAGCTGAAAACGAAAGAATTATCCAAGAAGCTAAAATAGAAAAGGATAATATATTGAGAGAAGCAAGAGAAATCAGAGATAGAATGATTAACGAAGCGAAAGATACAGCTAAAGTAGAAGGAGAAAAAATGATAGAGGCTGCTAGACATTCTATTGCTATGGAAAAGGCTGCTGCGATAG
>ERZ772971.1545-NODE-1545-length-13244-cov-3.038138_pt1 | contig 13244 bp, 10 predicted proteins | sample MGYA00511943_ERZ772971 | MGnify/ENA primary metagenome ERZ772971 (study PRJEB29015, sample SAMEA2737929) | human oral metagenome | biome: human oral; feature: human-associated habitat; material: dental | place: China | collected 2144 ... | reverse complement strand
CCGCAGGTAGAGACATTGACTTGATTGTCGTCACCGACGCAGAGGCAATTCTGGGCATCGGCGACTGGGGCACCAACGGCGTCGAAATTTCCGTCGGTAAGCTCATGGTTTACACCGCTGCAGCTGGCGTTGATCCAAACCGCATCATGCCTGTTGTCATTGACGCCGGCACCAACCGCCAGGAGCTGCTCGATGACCCGCTGTACCTGGGTGAGCGCCACAAGCGCATTGACGAGGATCGCTACAACACCTTCATTGATAACTTTGTGACCACCGTTGAGAAGCTCTTCCCTAACCTCTACCTGCACTTTGAGGACTTCGGCCGCTCGCACGCCGCGGCAATCCTGGACCGCTACAAGAACACCTACCCTGTCTTCAACGACGACGTCGAGGGTACTGGAATTGTTACCCTTGCAGGCATTCTCGGTGGCCTCAACATTTCTGGCGAGAAACTCGTCGACCAGGTATACCTCTGCTTTGGTGCAGGAACAGCTGGTTGCGGCATTGCTGAGCGTGTGCTGCAGGAGTTTGTGGACCAGGGAATGGATCGCGAAGAGGCTCGCAAGCGCTTCTACCTGGTAGATCGCCAGGGCTTGCTCTTCGACGACATGGACAACCTCACTCCACAGCAAAAGCCATTTGCTCGCAAGCGCTCCGAGTTTGCAAATGCTGATGAGCTCACCAATCTCACAGCTGTTGTGAAGACGGTCCACCCAACAATTATGGTTGGCACCTCTACCGTTCATGGCGCCTTCACTGAGGAGATTATTCGAGAGATGGCAGCTCACTGTGAGCGCCCTATGGTCTTTCCGCTGTCCAACCCAACTAAGCTTGCAGAGGCAACCGCTCAGGATCTGCTGACCTGGACTGATGGTCGCGCACTTGTAGCCTGCGGCGTCCCATCCGATGACGTGGAGCTGAGCGGCGTAACCTACCAGATTGGCCAGGCAAACAATGCTCTGATCTACCCAGGTCTTGGCCTGGGTGTTCTTGCATCAAAGGCTCGTCTGCTCACGGATCAGATGATTTCGCTGGCAGCTCACTCGCTTGGCGGAATCGTTGACACCACAAAGCCTGGCGCGGCAATTCTTCCTCCAGTCTCCAAGATTACCGAGTTCTCCGAGCGTATTGCTGTCGGAGTTGCAGAGGAGGCAATTAAGCAGGGCTTGAACCGCGAGCCAATTGCCAATGCAAAAGAGGCAGTTAACGCCCTCAAGTGGTTCCCTGTCTACAAAGCATTGGAGTCATAGCATGTCTGTCTTTTTGACATCGCTACAAAATGTACTGCCCATCATTTTGATTATTGTGCTGGGTTATGTACTGAGGAAGATTAACTGGCTCAACGAGACATTCGCTAGCCAAGCATCTAAGCTCATCATGAATGTGGTGCTTCCTGCCTCCATTTTTGTAGCGGTACTAAGAAGCTTGTCCCTCAACCAGCTGCTCCAGCTTGGTCCCTCGGTGCTTATTGCAGCGGTTAGCTTTGCTTTGTCTTATGTCGTAGGATTTTTGGTTATCAACGTTTTCCGCGTCCAACCAAGTCGCCGAGGCTTGATGCTCAATACCTTTGCAAATGCCAACACCATCTTCATTGGTATGCCGCATAAACGCTTATTGGTAAATTTGTTATTGCTCCACTTATCATGGTTGGCGTAATTATGGCATTTACCGGCGTGTTTGGTGCACAAAACGTACTTGAAACTAGAACGTTTATCATCCAAGCTGCAGTTCCAGCGTTAACCGTTCTACCAATTTTGGCAAACGAGGGTAAGGCTGACGTCAAATTTGCAACTAACGTTGTTGCAACTTCAACGGTGCTCTTTGCGATTGTCATTCCTATCGTAATGACCATCATTGGATAATTGACGCTGCCAACCAGCGCCTTTATGCACAGCAAAGCCTCTTCTCAATGGCGAGAAAAGGCTTTTTTCTTGTGAGTTTTTCGGTGGTTGGCGCGAGGACCTGCCAAGGTTTCACTGCCCTGGCAACGCTCTAGTCCAACAGCGCACTACCTCTGGCAGCACCCTAGTCCAGCAACACGCCTTCGACCGCGGGAGCGGAGCCGTCGAGGACGTTGCACTTTTGGATCTGGTGAACAAACCAAGTACGGAATGCCTTTTGGTCAACGCCAACGCATACAGTTGCATTGGGTTTCTCGCCAAGGTATCCGACCAGGTCAACGACGGGGCAGCCAGCGGTTAAGCCTCCAGCGCACTCAACGTCCACAAACACGTCTTTGGTCTCAAACATCTGAGGTGCTAGCAGGTAGGCCACGGCCGTTGGGTCATACATGCTGAAACCCTCCTCCTGGTAGTGAACGCGGTAGTTGAGCAGCAGCTTGACCAGCATGTCGCCGCTCTTGCCGGAGTTCTGGATGTTCTTTATGTCCTCGGGCATGACGCGAGCGGCATCCCCCACCTCAAGGCCAACCATGGCCACGTGAACGCCGGATGCAAAAACAATCTTTGCCGCTTCAGGGTCAACACCCACGTTGAACTCGGACATGACACCCAGGTTTCCGCGGGTCAGAGCGCCGCCCATCATGACAATGCGGTCGATATGCTCCTTGACCTGTGGGAATGCTTTCAGCAGCAGCGCAATGTTGGTCAGAGGACCAAGCGTCACCAGCGTGGTTTTCTCGCCAGCCGAAGCGCCCTCCATAATGACGCGACGCTGCGCTTCAAGTGCGGTTTCTTCAAGCAGACAGTCTGGTTGGATGCCGTCAAATTTGTAACCCCTCATGCCCGAAGCGCCGTGGACGTCGCTTGCATCCATTGGCTTTCTGAGCAGAGGCTCGGCAGCGCCGCGCGCGACAGGCACGTGCTGGTTCCAGAATTTGAGCAGCTTGAGGGCGTTGTTGGTGACATTCTCGATGCCAACGTTTCCGCTCACGGTAGTAATAAGCTTGATATCCAGCGCCTTTGCAGCCAGGGCAAATCCCAGAGCAATGGCGTCGTCGATGCCAGGATCTGTGTCGATGATGACGCGTGTCTTAGTTGAAAGCGTTGTCATAAGTCTCCTTTGTACGTTTGAGCTGCGTGTAAGCTGCGTTTAGGCTTGGTTGGAGCCTTTTTCTGCGTGTAAGCTGTGAATTGTGGAGCAACAATCACTGCAATTTTAACCTAAAACTTAACTACCTGCTGATACGTTGGAATGGATTGCTGCGCGCCAACCTTAGTAGTAGCAAGTGCTGCAGCCTTTGCGGCCACGTCGAGAGTCTGCTTGATGTCGTGCCCCTCGAGCTGCCCCGATGCTTGAAATGCAGCGAGTGTACCCATAAACGTGTCGCCCGCACAGGTAGTGTCCACGGTGTCCACACGATAGCATTCCTGCTGGTACACGCCGTGCGCGTCGGCAGCAATGGAACCCTTGGAACCCAGCGTCAACACCGCAGTTGCCACGCCGCTTGCAAGCACCTTCTGAACCGCAGCCTCAGGATCTGCCAGCGGGCTAATCTTGCCTTCGCCAAACAGGTCCGCAAATTCAATTTCGTTCAAGCAGAGCACGTCCACGCTGGCGAGAAGACCGGCGGTCATGGTAGCCGATGGCGATGGGTTCACCATCGTATAGAGCCCCAGTTCATACGCGTACTTGATCAGCTCAAACGTGGTCGACAACTCGCACTCGAACTGCGTCAAGAACACATCTCCTGGCTTTGCAATGCGATCGAGCACTGCTTTTACGTCGTCAGCTGTGCGAGCATAGTTAGCGCCGTGGTCCAAAATGATACGATTATCGCCGCCTACGCGCACAATCACGGCAACGCCCGTGGATACTCCAGACAGCTCTTCTACCTGCTCCGCATTGACTCCGTAACCAATAAGCGACTGCTTGAGGTCTTGTCCAAACGAATCAGTACCAACCGCGCCAATCATGTGGACGTCCGCGCCCATTTGAGCTGCCGCAACCGCCTGATTGGCGCCCTTTCCACCTGGGCTAGTGACAAGATTTTTGCCGCCGATGGTCTCGCCCTGCTGAGGCATCTTATCTGCCTCAATGGAGATGTCCATGTTTAAGCTTCCAAATACAATCACTTTGCCCATGTGAGGTCCCTTCCTTGCAAGAGTGCAGCGCTCAACGTTGCCGGTCAACAGTTCGGTTCGGCACTCACCGCGATGTGCAATGCTCTTCTCAACGTTGCAGCCCGACGTTCTTCTCAACAGTATGTATTGAATAAATGTCCTGTTTATAGGGTATATAGTAATAACTTGACCAATCTCGTCAACCCAACTACTCTTAGAGTGCTTGAGTGGACGGACGTTCATTTTTTAAGTGACGTTGCTCTTGCAAAACACCTAATTTTAAGGAGGTGCTTTATATGCCTGGTCAAAGTAGCGGCTTACGTATGACAGCCGACGATGATTCTGTTCATGTACGTATGGAATATAAAGAAACCTCTCATAAAAAGTTTTAGATTTGATTTCAACTGAATTGAAACTAAAAGAACTCTTATTGGCTTATATATTTACAGATTTACCTGCTCGTTTGTAATTATTTTAATTCTGTAGATATATAAATCTATGCCCCGGTTTCAGACCATTCGGTTTCAAATCTCGCACATAACAGAACGCTTTCAGTTTGCGTCATACACCAACCAATTAGTCATTCGTTCCCACTAATCATCGGAGGTGCACATGGCAATCATGAAGCGCACAGACCAACCAAAGACTACTCAGACCACCTCGGGAGAGCTTGGGCAGTCCTTGACCTTTGCCGCAACTCACTCGGTGAAGAGCGTCTGTAGAAAATTCCACACCACTCCGAACGGCCTTGCCATTGACATTGCGCAAGCAAAATACGACCTCGACGGGCCAAACGTCATTACCAGCGCCGTCGAAGAGCCCTTTATCATCCGCTTACTCAAGAGTTTTGCCAGCCCCTTCACCTTCATTTTGATTGCCCTTGCAGGCATTTCTTACGTCACTAACGTGGCTCTTGCCGCGGATGGCGAGAAGGACCCGTCAACCGTCGTCATCATTACCGCAATGGTGCTTATCTCTGGCATTATCGACTTTGTCCAGAGCTCCAAAGGAGCCTCGGCGGCGGCTGCGCTCTCCAAAATGGTGACCTCCACCACAAGGGTCATCCGCCGTCCCATCGACTTTGATGACACGGGCGCTGAGGAGGGCTTAGACCAGAACCCCGACCAAGAGCTCAGCCAGGACCCAGGCGCCAACGCAGATGACCTTGCGGACTTCGCAGATGAATACGTCGCAGATGAAGTCGCCGCCGACGCCGCAGACACCGACGACGAGGCCGAAGCTCCTGAAGAGCCCAAGCTTGCCTCCGCACTGGGAAAAGAGATCCCCTTTGAACAGGTAGTTGTTGGCGATATCATCCGCCTTGCCTCGGGAGACATGATTCCTGCAGACTGCCGCGTTCTGGATGCCAAGGACCTCTTTGTCAACGAGACCGCGCTCACCGGAGAATCAGAGTCCGTCGAAAAAACTGCTGGTGTAGTGCACGCTCGCCGTCGCGCGGATGGTACACGCTATCCCCTCTCGCTCTCTGAGTGCACAAACCTGCTGTTTGCCGGTACTACAGTTCAGTCGGGAAGTGCCACGGTAGTGGTAATTACAACCGGCAATAAAACCTACGTAGGCACTATGTCCGAGCTGCTTCAGCAGCCTTCTGGCGAGACCAGCTTTGACGAGGGTCTCAAATCCGTCTCTAAAGTGCTTGTCTCGTTCATGCTAATCATGTGCCCTATTGTGTTCTTTGCAAACGGTTTCCTTAAGGGTGACTGGTTTGACGCGCTGCTCTTCAGCGTTTCCGTTGCCGTTGGCATTACCCCTCAGATGTTGCCTGTTATTGTAACCACTTGTCTTTCTCGCGGTGGAACACAGATGGCCAAGCAGGACGTTATTGTCAAGAATCCGGCGGCAATCCAGAACCTGGGCGCTATGGACATCCTGTGCACCGACAAGACCGGCACCATCACCGCAGACGAGGTTGTGCTTGAGCGTCACCTCAACATTCTGGGCGAAGAAGATCCTCGCGTGCTCCGCCATGCGTATTTGAACAGCTATTTCCAGACGGGCCTTCGAAACCTCATCGACAAGGCAATTATCAAGACTTCAAACGATGAGCTGCTCACTAACCTGCTGAGCATTGAGTACGAGAAGATCGACGAAGTTCCGTTTGACTTCGAGCGTCGACGCATGAGTGTTGTGGTAAGAAACACAAAAACTAACAAGACGCAGATGATTACCAAGGGCGCCGTTGAAGAAGTCCTCAACGCCTGCTCCTATGTTGACCTGGACTCTGAGATTAAGCCGCTCACTCCTGCCCAGCGTAAAAACGTCATGGACCGCGTCTATCAGCTCAATCAGGAGGGCATGCGCGTGGTTGGCGTTGCTCAGAAGAGCGACCCTCGTGGCGTCGGCGAGTTTGGTGTAGACGATGAACGCGACATGGTGCTCATTGGCTACCTGGCATTTTTGGACCCACCAAAAGAAAGCGCTCGCGAGGCAATTGCCAAGCTCAACCAGAGAGGCGTGCAGGTCAAGGTACTTACCGGCGATAACGAAGGCGTCGCAGCTGCCGTCTGCAAAAAGGTGGGCATCCACGTTGACGAGCTCTTGCTTGGTAGTGACGTAGAGAACCTTAACGATGAGCAGCTCAAGGAGCGTGTCGAGAAGACCCAGCTCTTTGCAAAGCTTTCCCCTATGCAAAAGGCTCGTGTTGTCTCTGCACTCAGGTCCAACAACCACGTGGTCGGCTTCATGGGCGACGGCATCAACGACGCTGCCGCTATGCGCTCCTCCGACGTAGGAATCTCCGTTGACACCGCTGTTGACGTGGCAAAAGAGTCCGCTGACATCATTTTGCTGCAGAAGGATCTGCTGGTACTTGAGCACGGCGTTGAAGAGGGTCGCAGAACCTACGGCAACACCATCAAGTACATCAAGGCAACCGCAAGCTCCAATTTTGGTAACGTGCTGTCCGTTTTGGTGGCCAGCTTCTTTCTGCCATTCTTACCAATGAGCGCGCTTCAGCTGCTTCTCTTGGGTCTTGCATATACCGTTACCTGCATCGCGATTCCTTGGGACAACGTTGACGATTCGTTCCTCTCAAGCCCTCGCTCTTGGGATGCTCATTCAATTACAAACTTTATGCTTTGGATTGGACCTATCAGTTCAATCTTTGATGTGCTAACCTTTGCCCTCATGTTCTTTATAGTCTCTCCCGCGCTTGCCGGAGGAACCTGGGCAGAACTTGCTGCAGCTGGAAACGCCGCTGCTCAAGCACTCTTTATTCTCTCCTTCCAAACAGGTTGGTTCATCGAATCCATGTGGACCCAGACCTTTGTTCTCCACGCGCTCAGAACCAATAAGATTCCGTTTATTCAGAGCATGCCATCGGCATCGCTGCTTGCTCTAACCTCTGCGGGAATTATTGTGGTCAGTGCTCTTCCGTATCTGTCGGTGTTCGCCCAGCCCTTGAATCTTGTTGCGCTACCTTTATCATTCTTTGGATGGCTAACTGCACTCATGAGCGGGTATATGGTTCTTATCACCATAATTAAGAGCCTCTACGTCAAGCGATTTGGCTCGCTGCTTTAACCTTGCTCTAGGAAGGACCACGATGGACGTAAAAGAAGCTATGGACCAGCGCATATCTCTGCGCGCGTACGACCAAAAGCCTATTGAGCAAGAGAAACTTTCTCAGCTTCAGGAAGCCATTGACGTCGCAAATACCCAGATGGCAGAGGAGGCGCCTGATCACCCCGCAATCCTTACCATCGAGGGTCCTCACCTTGAGGACGGCACTTCCGTTCACATGAAGAACAGGTCTATTGTCGGTCCCATTTACCACTACGTAGTAGGTTATTGTGAAGACGCAATTGCCCGTGAACTCATCGGCTACTATGGCGAGAAGATCGTTCTTCTCGCCACACAGCTGGGTATTGGCTCATGCTGGATTGCCGAGACTATGGATTGGAAGACCCTGGCTCGCGACGAATATAACGGCCTTAAGCTAGGCATTATTATTTCTATCGGATACGCTCCGGAGAAGATTCCGCTTAAGCAGGAGGGCATTCGTACCGCGATTCGCCTGCGTACCAAAAAGCCCGTGCAGATTATGACCGCAAATGGCGCTCCAACTGAGCCAGAGCAGATGCCTGAGTGGTTTAATCGTGGCATTAATGCTGTTTTGGCATGTCCAACCGCCATCAACATGTTACCAGTTGTATTCGACCTGACAGATGACGTGGTAAGCGCTTCTATGCCTAAACAGCGCCACCTTGTCCAAGATTACGACCTGGGCATCTCCAAGCTACACTTTGAGCTTGCCGCCGACCTCAAGGGTACGTGGGAGCTTGGACAGCCTGGTGGATTCATCGTTTCTGAGTAGCCTTCCGTGCGTAGCGCCTCCCAGCTCACAAACGTCATGTTCCCGAACGGCGCATTCCTGGATGACACTCCCAGCTCACCGCTGTACCTCTAACAAGAAAGGACCTCACATGGCCTGTTCCGCACAGCACGTCGCAAACAAAGTTCTTTCGTCCTACCAGTGGAGACTTGCAACCAAGAAGTTCGACCCAACCAAAAACGTCTCTGACGAGGACCTTGAGGTGATCCTTGAGGCTGCTCGCTTGGCACCAAGTTCCTACGGTTTGGAGCCTTGGCGCTTTCTGGTTGTTAATTTACGAGAGGATCAGGCTTCTGAGCAGTCACTTCGCCTTAAAGAAAAACTTTACGAACCCTCCTATGGAGCTCGCGCATCCCTCGATGGTGCTCATTACCTGGTTATTCTCCTTGCTCGCAAGAACGTCAACGCAGAGTCTGCTTACGTTAAACACATGATGCACGACATCAAGCAGCTTCCTGCAGACTTTGAACCAACTTACGCTGCAGCCTTCAAGAACTTCCAGGAGAACATGTTTGACCTGGTAGGAAACGAGCGTGCAACTTTTGACTGGGCTTGTAAGCAGACCTACATTGCGCTTTCAAACATGCTCACCATGGCCGCCATGATTGGCGTTGATAGCTGCCCAATCGAAGGCTTTAACCACAAGGCAGTTGATAAGATTTTGGAAGAAGAGGGTCTTCTCGACGGCGGCCAGTACAACGACTTTGGCGTTTCCTGCATGCTTAGCCTCGGCTATCGCGATATGGATCCTGTCCAGAAGCGTCGCCAGCCAGCTGAGGATGTAATTGTCAGGCTGTAAAGAGCTATAAGTGTCATTAACTTTTAAGCTGCCTCCTATTTCCCGACACCGAGGAAATGGGAGGCAGTCTGTTTAGCAGGAAATTCTTTACTGAACAGGAAATTTATCGCCCACAAAGAGTTCAGGCATATAGTCCATCGCACTCCATCTTGGCGACAACTGGCCTTTTTCACATGAAGTGACTTATTTTGATCCAAAAATCGCCTATTTCAGCACGAGGTGGTAAAAAATGCGTTTAGTTGGAGTATGCAGGATTAATAAATTTCTATGCAAGCGATTTACCAGCGCTTTTAGTTAGACAAATTTTACGCATGTATTAACATTATTTCTGAACTGCTGAAACGCAAATACCAAAATGACAAAACCAAAAATTTATCTCCAACTAAACGGGTTTTTTACCCAAAACAGCGCCCTCTAAATGACATATCAATTTCTTGATTAGTTTTTGTGCATATTAGATAATTTTTATACACGTTGAAGTGTTTTCGAGCGCCCTGTGCGCCTCGTGCACCCCGTGCGACCAACGCGCTCCGGCGCGCCATCCACGTCGTCGCGTAACCACGACGTGTATAGCGCGCTTGTACGAACAGCTCAGCCAGCAGAAAACCCTTGGTTACCTACGGATCAACCTAAAGCCGCGGCCAGAGTGGATGTACGGCAAGAATGCTTGGTCTTCCTCGCAGATGTTTCCTGCGACGTTATCGCGAGCATCAAGCTCCAAAAGACCTCGAGCAATCGAAAGTCCCCCTGCATAGCGACCATATGCTTTACTGCTCACCAAAATGGCGCCAGTAGCAACAGTCTCCCAGGTAGAAGGCTTCGCGTCGTACACCGGAGCATCTTTCCAGAGTCTGGACTCCTGTGAACGGATAATGTACGAGCTGGAATCAGGCCGATCGGTCTGCAAGCGATCATACAGATACTCAAAATCAGGTTTTAACTCGGCTTTTAACTCAATACAATTCTGCTCAAGCTGACCAATGCGCTTCCACGTAGCCTCGGTAACATCAGGGTCACCAATGAGTACCACGTCAGAGTCTGCATCATAAAGCGCAAGCATTGCCTGAATAAGCGCATCACCCGAAAGTCCACGGTGTTCCTCGACAGTTGGCAGTCCCTCGTAGAGAGGACCGCGGAAAACCTCGCCAGGAACAAACGAGAAAATCTGGAATCCAAGCGCCGAAAGGCGTGCATTAATCTGTGCTACGCGCTCAAGAGAAAGGCCCGTATAGCTCTTGGGATAGTAATTGTGGCTGGCAGTAAAGCGAGTAAAGTCGGCACCAGCTGCCCGCCACGCGGAAATGTCATCCTTAGTGATAGTCGAAGCGTTAAAGACCACGTGGAACTTGCGAGAAAGCTCAACTGTCTCTGCCGCGTCAAATCCAAAGTCAAGACGTACGTACGTAATGCCAAGCTCTGCAAGTTCGTCAAACTTCTGAACGCCAAGTTTGGAAAGAGTTGCAGGAGAAACGTCGGCAATAAGATTGATCTCTGCTTTTTTGCACAACTCTAAAAGTCGACGAGCCTCAGTGCGATAATCAATCCCCTCTTCCTCGGGAATCTGTAGCGAAGTGAATGCATAGTGGCATCCGGCTGCCTGCGCTTTTGCTACAGCCTCAGCATTAGCCTCATATCCACTGGCAAAATACAGTGAAATTCCGGTGCGCATAAATCCTCCAAGCAATTGCAAAACGCTTTCTAAAAGATGGGGTTTCTCGCCAATCGGGAAGCTGGTCGGGCGGCAGTCGAGCGCCGGGCGAGAAGACCAACAGGGAGCCGATCAGTCAGCCGATCGTGAAGTCCGGCGAGAAGAAAAATCCCTCTTCCTAGGATACCTAAGAAGAGGGATAAACGTTTCTAAAACGTGTGGTTTTTACTCGCCGAAGACGTCGTTGATACGATCCTCGTCAACGCCGAAGAACCAAGTAAGTGCGAAACCTGCAGCGTAAGCAAGAAGCATTGCAAGCAGGTAGAAGACCTGGTTACCAGGCTGGACAATCAGCAGACCAAAGAGGCCGGAGACGCCCTGGGAAACGGTACCAAGGTGGAAAAGGTAAGCAATTACGGAGCCAACACCGGAGCCAAGGCATGCGGTGATGAATGGCTTACCAAGAGGCAGGGTAACTGCGTACATAAGAGGCTCGCCGATACCGAGCATACCAACTGGGATGGACTCGGTCAGGTACTTCTTGACGCGCTTGTTCTTGGTCTTGAAGAGAATAGCAAGACCAGCACCAACCTGGCCACCGCCTGCCATCATCAGCAGAGGAAGCAGGTAGTTGATGCCCTGAGTTGGGCCCTCTGGGTTGTTAAGCATAACGTGGATTGGGGTAAGTGCCTGGTGAAGACCAACGGAAACCAGTGGCAGGAAGGTAGAACCAAGCAGGTAAGCACCAAAGACGCCAAGCTTGTCATAGAAGAACTGAAGGACAAAGAAGATTGCCTGAGTGAGCCATGCGCCTGCAGGCTGAAGAATCAGGACAGAGCCAATGACACCGAGAATAACGGTGCAAAGTGGAGTCAGGAAGGTGTCAAGAACGCTTGGCATAACCTTGTGCAGGTTCTTCTCCAGGAATGCAAAGAAGATTGCGCAGATGATTGCACCAATCATGCCGCCTGCTGCTGCGTTGAACAGGTCAGAGGAAGCAACGATAAATGCGCCCTCCTTGAAAGCAACAGTTGGGAGGCTGAATGGAAGGTGAACCAGACGAGTTGCAACGCCATCAACAGTCTTGGAAGCAAGAAGAGGCATACCAGCGTTAGCAATGGAGAGTGCACCAGCCATAGCACCAAGAACGCGAGAACCGCCAAACTCCTTGGCAGCGTTCTCGCCAGCAAGAATTGGCAGGTAAGCAAAAAGTGCCCAGCCCATGGTCCAGATAGCTGCGAACCACCACTCGTTAGCAAAAGCCTTACCAGTGGAGAAGTTGATAACGTTGATGATACCGTTGATCAGACCTGCAGAAATGATGCCAGGAAGCAGTGGAACAAAGATGTTAGCAATCTTCTTGAGGAAGCGCTGAACAGGCTTGTTCTCGTACTTAGCCTTCTGAGCTGCCTTGTTGTCCTTAGCTGCGGATACAACGTCGTCCTCAGATGCATCGCCAGCAGCAACGCCGGTAAGCTTGGAGAACTCAACAATAACCTTGTTGACAACGCCAGGACCAAGAACAACCTCAAGGTACTCTGCATCCTCGACCAGACCCATGACACCGTCGATAGCCTTGATGGCCTCGGAGTCAACCTTTGAAGGATCTGCGGTCTTAATGCGGAGCCTGGTCATGCAGACCATGTTGCTCTGAACATTTTCTTTGCCACCGACGGCAGCAAGAATCTGTTCTGAAAGCTTGGTGTAATCCATACTTTCCTTCTTTCTCTCGTTGCGATGTTGCAACAAATACTTATCAAGAATACATAAAAAATGAACTTGGCGGTACAACAATCCATACCTGTGGTTCATTGTTTCATGTTTTGACCTAATTTGAACGCCCTGTTACTGCAGGTAAAATGAATGTTTTTCAAAACTTGCCGATCACTTGCGCGTCATGCTGATACCACTGACCGATGTAACTGAAACAAAATGCTCACGCGTGTATCATTTGTTACTACAGTGGATACTACAGTGCACCTCTGACATGGCCATGGGCTGCCTCAAGCTTAGCTTTTGCCTCTTCAACAGGCACCTGAGTCAGCAGCATGACAATCGCAAGTTTTGCGTTACCGTCAGCCTGCTCAAGAGCCTGAGCTGCCTCTTCACGGGTGCAACCAGTTGCTGCCATGGTGATGTTCTGCGCGCGAACTACCAGTTTCTTATTGGTCTGCTGCACATCAACCATAAGGTTCTGATATGCCTTACCCACGCCAACCATAGAACCAGTAGAAATCATATTCAGAATCATCTTCTGAGCTGTACCAGACTTAAGGCGCGTGGAGCCTGTAAGAACCTCAGGACCGCAGGAAGGTTCAATGGCAAGCTCTGCCTCTTTGCCCACCTCAGAGCCCTTATTGCAGGCAATAGCAACAGTCTTGCAGCCCAAAGAACGAGCATAGCGCAGGCCGCCGATAACGT
>ERZ772971.1544-NODE-1544-length-13244-cov-4.872469_pt1 | contig 13244 bp, 12 predicted proteins | sample MGYA00511943_ERZ772971 | MGnify/ENA primary metagenome ERZ772971 (study PRJEB29015, sample SAMEA2737929) | human oral metagenome | biome: human oral; feature: human-associated habitat; material: dental | place: China | collected 2144 ... | reverse complement strand
TTTTCAGTTAGACCGAAATCTTTAATAGCATTAACGAAATATCTAGTAGCTTTACCGTCTACGCCATATTCTCTTATTTTATTAGTATGACTAACACCAAGCTCAACATGATCTAAGAAGAAATTCTCAAGGTTTCTTCCTATTCTTAAACCAATAGCAGACTGTTCGTTAACTCCTAGGTTTCCCTCAGGGTGAACTCCGCCGATGGTTGGAGTTAATTCATATTTGTAAGCTGAATCAGCAGCAAAAAGAGCTGTAGCAGCAACTAAAGCAATAGCAATCTTTCTCATAGAAAATCCTTTCAAGTGAAATGTATGTTTCAATGATAACACAAAAATTATAAATTTCGTTTTAACATTTGATATCTGCAAGTTTATAAAAAACCAACCGCAAATATCAATGCACCTCAAATTCGCACTGCTCTCAAAACTATTAGCGTTTAGAGAATTGCGGGCTTCTTCTAGCTTTTCTTCTACCGAATTTCTTACGCTCGACAACGCGTGAGTCGCGAGTTAGTAGGCCTTTTGGTTTTAGAGTCGCTCTAAAGTCGGTGTCAAATAGAGCCAATGCTCTTGATATACCGTGTCTTAGCGCCTCAGCCTGAGCAGAGTATCCGCCGCCTAGAGTCGTTGCAGTTACGTCTACAGAGCTCTCTTGTTTTGTTAAAAGTAGAGGTTGAACTACTTTTAGCTTGATAGCCTCGTGTCCGCCGAGCCAAGTGTTTAGATCAAGTCCGTTTACTAAAATTTTACCGCTGCCCGGTTTTAGCCAGACTTTTGCTACGGCAGTTTTTCTTTTACCGGTTGCATAAACTTTCGCCATGATTATTTTCCTTCTTTTTTAGCTATTTGAGCCGTGTGCGGATGCTCGCTGCCGGCGTAAACTTTTAGTTTTTTTATCATCTCTCTGCCGAGTTTTGTTTTTGGAAGCATTCCGCGAACGGCTAGCTTGAACAGTTTTTCAGGTTTGTCAGCCAAAAGCTCGCCGAATTTCTCGCTCTTCGTGCTACCAAAATACCCTGAATGGCGGTGATAAAGCTTTTGCTCGGCTTTATTGTTGCCCGTAAATTCGGCTTTAGAAGCGTTGATTATGATAACGTAATCGCCGCAATCGACATTCGGAGTGAAATTTGGTTTATGCTTACCGCGAAGCAGCGTAGCTACCTCGGTTAGCAATCTACCAAAACGCTTGCCTGCCGCGTCAAGCACGATCCACTCGCGCTCCACTTCGTTTGGTTTTGTTATTTTCGTCATTTTCTTACCCTTTAGATAATTTTAAGTCGTGATTGTATTCAAATGCACCTTACAAATAGCTTAATTTAAGCTATATTTAAATATCAATGCTTCGAATTTTATCCCGCAAAGCGTAAAATATCGCCGCCTTTACGCTCAAATTCGGGTAAATTTGAGCTAGTATTTTTTTGTATTCCGCCACTTGCGCGATATTTTCATCCATGTTTTTATCGCTCGTTTTATAGTCTATCACGCAGATTTCGGTTTCATCCAAGCAGAGAAGGTCAAGCTGTTTTAACGCACTCTCATATCGCAAAGGCTGCTCTTTAAACGCACGCTTTCCCTGCGTCATTTGCTTAAATTTAGGCTCATTTATCAAATTTAGCCCGCGCGCGTAGATTTCATCCAGCTCGCCCTCGTCTAAAAATTTATGAAACGCGTTTCGCATCGAAATTTGCGCGGTTTTTAGTGAGTTCTCGTCAAATTTTTCAGCCATTTCAAGCAGATAGTGCAGCGCCAAACCAAAATAAATCGCCTTTTGATTTTTACCCTCGGTTTTTGGCGTTTCATCTACAATTTGCTTTGAAATCTGAGCTAATTTAATAGGCTCAAATTTGCCCGGCGCCGTCAAATTTCGCGCCCTGCTAGGAGTCGGTTCGCCAAAGCTAAAATCAACCAAATCAAGATACTCTATAACCTCGCCGCTACTCTCGTACGCCCCAAAAAAGCTCGGGTTTCTGCCGTTTGCGTCCGTTTTTTTGACGATGATTAGTCCGCCAATCGCTCGCGTTAGCGCGACGTATAGCTTATTCATATCTTCTTCGCGCTCGAGCCGCGCCGCCTTTTCTTTTAGCCTTGCAAAATCCTCGTCGATACACTGTTTTTTGACGTTGTGTCGCACCTGCCAGGAGCCCGTACCCGCGTCGTACTCAGCGATGAAATTTGACCCGTCATGCCGTCCGGCGCCCATTTTATCGCACACGATCACGTTTTCAAACTCCAGCCCCTTTGACTTATGCACGGTCATGATTTTCACGCCCTCGCCGCTTTTTGCGCTCGTTTTGGCTTCAAATCTATCAAGATTATAGACAAACTCGGTCAAATTTGAATACGGCTGCGATAGCTCAAGTAGCCGTAAAACGTCCGCGTCGCTCATATCTACGCCGAGCCTGCCCGCTAGATAGTGCAAGCTCTCAAGCGCCGATTTTTGCGGATTTACGCTTAGTTTTATGGCGTTTACGTCTAGGATCGCCTCGGTATTTAGCTTGTAAATTCGCTCGCCGAATAGGCAAAATTTAGCGTACTCCACTACTGCGCGCGCATTTTTGCTAGCTAGCAGGGGCATCACGCCCTCGCTCACGCTTTTTATGCCGGCTTCGTCAAGCAAATTTGAGATTTTATTTATATCGTCGTTTTTCCAGCAAAGCACGGTGATATCGTCTTCGCAAACCCCTTTTTCAAGCAGAAATTTAACCTGCTGTGTCGCTTCTGCCGCCACGTCATCGCCGCTGCTTACCCGCACGAATCCAAGATCGTCCTCCTCCGCCTCAAAATACGGCATCTGCCCTACCAAATTTACCCGCTCGCTATCTTTTTGGGGCGTTCTTTGTGGTTTAAAATTTTCGATTTTGCCCGCAAACACGGCGTTCGTAAATCTAACCAGCGCCTTTTTACTACGGTAATTTACCTCCAAATTTTGCGCTTTGATCTGCGGAAAATCGCGCATCAGCTTGCCAAAAAGTTCCTTTTTACCGCCGCGAAAACGGTAAATGCTCTGCTTTACGTCGCCGACGTAAAAAAAGCTGCCAAGCCCGTTTTGTCCGTATCCGGCGACGATCTCTTCGATGAGCGGACGCATGATCTCGTACTGCGCGACGTTGGTGTCTTGAAACTCGTCGATGAGCAGGTGATTTATACGTCCGTCGAGCCTAAAATAAAGCATCTGCGCGTCCGTCTCGCCACCCCGCAAAAGCTCGTAAACTAGGCGCGTCACGTCGCTAAAAGCGAGCGAATTTAGCCTTTTGTTTAGCGAGATTTTGCACTCTTTATAGATTTTTAAAAATCTAGCCAGCTCGGCGATTTTATACTCTTCAAGCTCGTCCAAGTAGCGTTTTAGCCGCGCCTTTAGCGTAAAAAACATCCCGTCAAGCTCCGGCGTATAAATTTTAGAAAACGTGCGATAATCAAGGCTCGCGCGCGACATAAAAGAGCGAGCTAAGATTTCGCCAGGAGTTCCCTCTTTTACGGCGCTTTGCGCGTCTTTACCGCCGCCTCTAGCTAAGACGTACTCGCGCATATTTTTTAGCGCTTCTTCTACGCCGCTTTCGTTTGGAAACGCCGCATTTTCGCTGCTTTTTAGCTCGCCGAAATTTTCGTAAAACATCTCCAAACTCTCAAAAAAGCTAACCTGACTGCGCTCGGCCGTCGCTATCAAATTTGCAAGCGCTTTTAATAGCCGCATATCCTTGCTCACGCTCGCGACGAACTCGCTCCGCTGCAGTTCGTTTAAATTTTCGCTCACTTCAAAATCCGCACTCAGCCCCAAATTTAAGCAAAAGCTACGCAAGATGCCGACAAAAAACGAGTCAAACGTGCCGATTTTTAGATCGCTTTCTAAAAAATGCGTCGCCCTAGCGTCGCGCATGGCTAAAATCTTATCCCTGCCCGCGCCCAAAATTTGCTCCAGCTCGGCTAGCTCTGCACCCTTTTCTTCGAGCCGCAAAAAGGTCTGTACGATGCGCTCTTTCATCTCGTTGGCGGCCTTTTTGGTAAAGGTTAGCGCCGTGATCTCGCGCGCGTCGGCGCCTGAAAGCAAAATCGCGATAAAACGCACGCTAAGCGCAAAGGTCTTGCCGCTGCCCGCACTCGCCTCGAGGGCCAAAAACGGCTTCATAGCTCGCCTTTCACTAAAATTTTATAGTCTTCGTATTCGCTCATCGCGCCCTTGGCCTCCCCGAAATTTATCAGCGTGTTGTTGATGGATTTTAGCTGCTCGATCGCCTCGCCCAGCGCGTCCGTGCTAGCCTCGCCAGCAACCAAGTTCATATTATCTTTTAGATCGTAAAAGTACCCCTCGCAAGGCCTACCCACGAGCGCCTCGTAAAACGGCAGTTGCAGCGATTTGGCGTCGAAATTTCCGCTTTTGTAATCAATCACCGCTAGCTCATCGCCGCGCTGGTCTATGCGGTCGATTTTACCCGTTATGCGCACGCCTGCAAACACGCTATCAAGCTCTTTTTCAAGCCCCTGCACGCGCCATCCGGCCTCATATCTGGCGTCTTCTACGGCCTTAAATTTTTCCATCTTTATCATCGTTATCTCGCGCTCTAGCGGCGGAGTATTTAGCTCTCTTAGCACCGTTTCAAATTTAGCGAGGTCAAATCGCTCAAATTTAGAATAATACTCAAAAAGCGCCCTATGTAGCGAGTTGCCAAAGTCCGCTGCGGAGGCCGTTTGCGGCATCACGGGCGGCTTTACGTTCAAAATATATCTGTAATAATACCGCCGCGGGCACTGCAAATAGGTATTTAGCCTGCTAAAAGAGAGCGGGATAGCGAAAAAATCGTGCTTGACGATGATGTCCTGCTCGAAAATTTTAGGCTTTGCGGGCGTTTTTCGCGTAAATTTTATGAAATTTAGCACTCGCGGGTTTTGGCTCGATATTTCGTTTTGCGCCTCGTTTTCGTCAAATTTACCAGTCAAATTTATCTCGCCGTCCGCTTCGTCAAAATCAAACAAACTCCGCTCTTTGGCGATTTTCATTTGACCTGGCTTAGCCTCGTTCTTTTCATCAAGGCGCAGGCTTATCTCGCTCTCAATTTTTTGCTCCTCCGCAAAACCGGCCTCCGCGTCAAATTCGCCGTTAAACAGCGCCGCATAGCTTTCGTCGCCGTATCTCGCGTCCTCCACTGCGTTAAATTCGCCGAGAAATCTCGACGCGATTTTCTCCTCGTTTGCCGCGTAGCATATCGCCGCTTTTTTCGCGCCGCCGATTAGGCTCTCGTAGTAAAATCTCTGCAAATTTTCGCGGTCTACGTAGCCGATGAGCCCCGCTTTTTGGCGCACGCGCGAGCTCAAAAACATCTCGTTTACGCTGCGCTTTGGCACCAAATCGTCGTTAAAATCAAGCACTATGACGCCATCAAATTTTAACCCGCGACTCTCCAAAACGCCCATGACGCCGATCTTGCCGCCGCCTACGTGATCAAGCCTAAGCCTAGCTAGCTTTATCAAAAATATCTCGCAAATTTGACGCAGCGTAAAGCTAAAATACCGCGCCAAACTCTGCGCGTAAAATAGCTCCTCGCGCGTTTTTTGCGAGGCGGCATGGTCGCTCTCAAGCGCCAAAATCTCTTCCATCAGCGCCCTAAAACCCTCAAACGAGCAAGGCGCCTCAAAGCCGTTTTTAAATTTCTCAAACAGCTCGCCGCTGGCGCCAAATTCATGCAGATTAAACTCAAATTCGTTGAAATTTTTATAGTTATCCTCGCTCAAATTTACGCGGATTTTGTCGTTTATCGCGGTTACTATGCACTTTAAAATTTGAAAAAATCGCATTCGGGTAAAGCTCTCGCCCATCGCAAAGTTAAACATCTTGCCGCGGTCGTGCAAGCGCAAGATCTCGGCAAAGCTCTCATCGGGCAAGATAACGGCGATGTTTTCGGGCTTGATACCTTCTGCGACAAACTCGCTAGCCTTTGCCATAGCGTAGGCCGCTTGCAGGCTTCTGGCGCTAAAGCTTCTTTTTAAAACGAGAGGATTTTTGCGCACGGCGCCCGTTTTTTTTAGCTCGCGCGAGCTCAAATTTAGCTCAAATTCGCCGTATAGACTAAACTCGCTCGCATTTAGTCCCGAAATTTCGGCTAGTTTTAGGATCAGTTTTTTGTTAAATTTGCTGGTTTGAAAGATGATTTTTAGCGTCGTTAGCTTGGCGATCTCGCTAAACAGCTCCCACTCAAATTCGCTCAAAAAGCCGTCTACTTCAAAATAAATCTCGCGAAATTCTCTAACGAATCCGCCGTTTAGCCGGTAAATCTCAGGCAGCGCGATGCCGTCGTATAGATTTTCGGCCGCGAGCAGCTCCTTATATCGCGCAAGCACCGCCTCAAGGATACCCAGATGCTCCTCGTAATCGGCGTAAATATCGCTAAATTTCAGATCCGCCACGCTCTTTTTGCTGATAGCAAGCTCCTTAAAAAAGCTAAAAAGGTAGTCGTTGTTTTTCAAAAACGCGAAAAACTCGGACGGGATACGCAGCCGCTCGGATGCCTCTCTCACGCTCGCGCAGGCTCGCTGCATCAGCACCAGCGCGTACGCCTCGTCCACCTCAAAGCGCCCCGGCACCAGTACGGCTTTTTGCTCAAACTGCGCTATCGTCATAGCCTTTGGCACGAGTTCGTTTTGAAATTTCGCGTTAAATTCGCGGATCTTTCGCGAGTTGGTAAAGATATAAAGTTTGTCTAAATTTTGCATAAAGGCTCTTTGTTTTTAGCGCAATGATAGCCCAGAGCGGCTGAAAATCAAAGAAAACTAGCGCGCTACAAAGCTAAATTTATAAAATCCCGTGTCGTTTGCGTCGGAAATTTTTAGCAAAATTTGCCATCTACCTTTTTTTGGGAGCGTCACGGGCTGCGTTTTTAAAATTTGCCCGTCAAATTTGGCGTCTAAATTTTGATTTTGCTCGTTCGTCGCGGGCCTGGTTAGTAAAATCTCGTGCGTAAAATTTGGCGCTAAAGAGCCGTTTTTAGTCGCGACGGCGATCGCAAAATATCCGTTTAATCCGTCAAATTCAGGCTCAAATTTAAGAGCGTACTTGGCGTCAAATCTACGCTGACTAGCCTCGATCTCGTTTATATTTTCATCGACGTTTTGGTAGCGCTCGAAGTAAAAACCGTCCATCTCCACAGGGTTTTTGACGGCCAGAATGATGGTCGCTACGCAGGAGGCGACTATCAAAATAAGCGAGCCGACGATAGCGTGAGGCCAGTAGTTTTTAGCCATTTTTCCTCCTAAATTTTCTAAACGCGGTAGCAAAAACAACGGCAGCGATAGAGCCGTAGATAAAAATCCTAAACGCATCAAGCGTGCGGCGGTTTTGATTGCCGACCGCGTTTTGTAGGGCGACGCCTTTGCTCGCAGCGATCTGCTCGGCAAGATCGGCGTAGCCGTTTAGCACGGCGGCGTTAAAGATATCTTTGCCGTTTTTGGACGCTAGTATCGGCAAAATCGAGCCCGAGCTTGGATATGGGCTTAAAATTTTCTCTTTATCAAAAAGCTTAAGCGTCTGCGGGTCGGCAAAAATTTCCACCTTGTGTTCAGCCTTAGTAAGCATCAAAAGCGCGTAAGGCTGAGTCAAATTTAGCTGAGCTACCGCTTCTTTTAGCGTTTTGCCCTCTAAGCTCTCATAAACCGCGACCCCTGCAAACACGCCGCTTTTGCTCGCTAGCTCCTCGCCTAAAACCGCGATTTTATCGCTTACTACGGGGCTTAATATATTTTGATTTACCAAGACTATCTCGCGAGGCAAATTTGAGCCCTGCAGAGTCGCCGCACCGTAAAAAAGAAAAAGTAAAAAGATAAAAAATGCGCGGGTCAAATTTGCAAATTTGAGCGCAGAGAAACGAAAAAGTGAACCCGAATTTAAATTTAAAAAGCCCCTTGTAAATTTAACGCCTCGCAAAAAAGCGAGCGTGGTCAAATTTGAGCTAGTATAATTTATAAACTTCATCGGCCCAGTCGCGTATTTTCGCGCAAAAAGTAAAGCGAACCGCTAGGACTTAAACGTAAAATTTGAAAAAGAGCGGCAAGGTCTGCGCTCTTTGATTTATCAAATTTCATCCCACGAAAAGGTGATTTGGCGTTAGCACCGCCCACGCCGTAAATGCCGCCGCCGCGATGAGTCCCGCGACGATAAATTTCTCCAAAATCGCTTGCATATTTACTCCTTTACGCGCACTTGTTTGGCGTTATCCGCGCTTTTCATCTTTAGCTCGGAGGCGTTTAGCGTGTATGGCTTTTGCGCGACTTCTTGCTGGAGCTTGATCGCGTAGTACGTGAGTGCCGCTAGGATCGCTAGTAGTAGCCCGGTCGCAATGAGTAGCCCCGTCACGCCGTGTAGACCGAAAACGTTTCGATTCGTGTTTTCCATTTATTCTCCTTTAGAAAGCGAGATGACGTACTCGCCGACGGCTTTTTGCTGTAAAGCGTTTAATCTGCCGTCGCTAAATTTAGGCATCGTACCGATAGCGCCCTTTTTACCGCGTTGTAATACGTCCTCAACAAAGGACGCCGTGCCGTATTTAGATAGATCAGGAGAGTTGCCCTCCATGCCTTTGCCGTCCTCGCCGTGGCAGGCTGCGCAGGTCGCAAAAAGCTCCTTGCCCGTTTCTACCAAATTTTCGTTTTTAGTCTTTTTTATACCGGAAATTTCCTTAGCGATGTAGGCCGCGATCGCCTTTGCGCCCTCTTCGTCCGCCATACCCGCAGGCATCTCGCCCATCGGATACTCAAGGCCTTTTGAGCCGTTCATTATCGTATCGTATATCCCCTCTTCGCTACCCCATTTGGAAAGGTCTGCGGCCTTGCCGTTTATACCGTCGCCGGTTATGCCGTGGCAGGAGGAACACTGCACCAAAAACACGCTCTCGCCCATCGCGTGAAGCGTCTTGGCGTCCACGTTTGCGAAGCGTTTTTCAAATTTAGCGTTTGCGGCAGCGACTTCTTCGTTGTATTCGCCGATTTGCGAGTAGGAGTTTACCGGATAGCCGGCGATCATATACCACAAGGCCCAGACGATACATATCGCATAAACTATCGCCCAGCCCAGCGGCAGAGGATTTTTGTACTCGCCTATGCCGTCCCAGCTATGCTCGCTAAGCTCGGCCTTAGGTTTTGCTACCTTCATCTGCCCGACCAAGCGGCTTACGACGAAAACCGTGGCTAAAACGATGGCAATAGCTCCGATAAGCCCCAGTAAATTTACGTTATCTTCTAAATTAAACCATTGCATTATTTTTCCTTTTTAGCGTTTTGCTCTATGGACGCAGACTCTAAAATTTCCTCGTCGATACCGTCTTTTAGGGCGAGGTCGGAGTATCTTTCGTAGTTTCGCCTGCCGCTCTTTTCGGATCTATACAGATGAAAATAGTACCCGTAAAGAAGCGCGGCACACACGGCTAGAAAGATAAAAGCTCCGTATCCTTGGATATCTCTTAGAGTCTGCGCATCCATAAATTCGCCTATTTTAAGCTATTTAGATAGGCGATGAGCGCCACTATCTCGCGGATCTCTCCGCGCTCAAAGGCCTTTTTGACCTCTTCATCCTTCATCTCTTCAACTATAGCGGCGGCTTCTTCTTTGGCGGCCGCTTGCGCTTCCTCGTAGGTGCCGAGTTTTGGCATGCCCTCTACGTCGTACGGTACGCCAAATACCTTTTTCGTCGTTACCGCTTCGCCGTATGCCGTCTCGATGTCGGCGTTGTTGCTAAAGTGATGCTTATAAGCAGGCATTATAGAACCCGGCACCACAGAGGTCGGCTCTTTCATGTGATTTTCGTGCCAGTCGGTGGTGCGGTAGTTACCCACGCGCCAAAGGTCGGGGCCGGTCCTCTTTGAACCCCAAAGATGCGGGCGGTCAAATGCATACTCGCCGCTAAGCGAATACATGCCGTATCTATCGGTCTCGGCCTTAAAAGGGCGAATTTGCTGCGTATGGCAGGCGTTACAGCTATCTTTCATATATACGTGTTTGCCCGCAAGTTGTAAAACCGTCGGCGGCTTGGTTCCCTCAAGCGGCCTAGCTCTGTTGGCAAAATCAGGCAAGATCTCGATCACGCCCGCATAGGCGATAAATATAAAAACCATAACCGCGAAAAAGAAGGGATTTTTTTCTAACCAACTAAACATTAGCAACCTCCTTTACGCCCGCAGGACTCGCGCTTAGCGGCTCTTTTTCTAGTGCTTTGGCGCCAAAACTCTTGTAGATATTATAAACAAATATAAAAAATCCAAGCAGATATAGCAGTCCGCCCACGGCTCTGATCCAGTAGTACGGCACTATGTTTATCACCGTATCGATAAACGAGTAGGCTAAATTTCCGTATTCATCCGTCGCGCGCCACATCATACCCTGAGTGATGCCCGCGATCCACATCGACGAAAAGTAAAGCACTATGCCGATAGTCTGTATCCAAAACTGAGTTTCCATCAAGGATTTCGAGTAAATTTCGCGTTTAAATACGCGAGGCGTCATGTGATAAAGCGCCGCCATCGTCATAAAGCCGACCCAGCCTAGCGTACCGTCGTGCACGTGACCCGGCACCCAGTCGGTAAAGTGCGCTAGAGCGTTTACGGACTTTATCGCTAAAATCGGTCCTTCAAGAGTCGAAAACATATAAAACGTCGAGCCTAAAATCATAAATTTGATAAGAGGATTTTCTCTAAGCTGCTGCCACTCGCCGCGCATCGTTAGAAGCATATTTATCGCAGACCCCCAAGACGGCAGTATCAAAACGACGGAAAACACAGAACCCATCGTCTGCATCCAGTCAGGCACCGCAGAGTAGATCAGATGGTGTCCGCCCGCCCAAAGGTAAAGGAACATGAGGCTCCAAAACGAGAAAATAGAAAGCTTGTAGGAAAATATCGGCTGACCGCTCTCTTTAGGGAGGAAGTAGTAAATTTGAGCGATTATCGGCACGGTAAACACAAACGCCACGGCGTTATGCCCGTACCACCACTGCACTAGCGCGTCGTTGGCTCCGGCGTACATCGAGACCGAGTGCCACCAGTTGCCATATCCCGAAACCAGCTTGGTCGGCACGGCCATGTTGTTAAACAAATAAAGCATCGCGATACCTAAAAACGTCGCGATAAAATACCAAACCGAGATATAAAGCGTTCTCTCGCGGCGGATACCGATAAGGCCGAATATACTAACGCCCCAAAGCACCCAGAGTACGACCACGCCGATATCTAGCGGCCACTCTAGCTCGGCGTACTCTTTTGACGTGCTAACGCCGGCAAGTAGGCTAAATACGCCGCCTGCCATAACCAGCATATATATCCAAAAGTGCAGCTTGCCTACCGCCATCAAAAACGGCGACTCGCTCATCGAGACCTTCAAAACCCTCTGTCCGATGTAGTACCACGTCGCAAATACGCCCGAAAGCATAAATCCAAATATCACGCCCGCCGTGTGCAGCGGTCTTAGGCGGCTAAAGGTGCCGTATTCGCCCACGAGATAGTTTAAGTCCGGGTACGCCATCTGAAAAGCTATGAAAACGCCGACGCTCATACCGACTATCCCAAACAGTATCGTCGCGAACATAAAATACTTGGCGACCGTGTAGTCGTAGCTTAGCGCCCTGTCTAGTCGCATCGATATCCTCCTTTGTTTATTTTGTTATTAGATTGTTATTTTATTAGATTTTTAGTGTAAAATTGCTTAACCGACCTAAATTTACGTTTCAAATTTTACTTTTTCAGCTCGATTTTATAGCCAAGACCCGGCGAGTTTTTGATGAGTCCAGCGCCCACTTTATCGCGTATTCGTTTGATAAAGGTTCTAACGGCCGGATCGTTTACCTTTTCGCCAAACCACACCACGTTTCTGATCTCCTCGGTTAAAACAAGCGTGCCGATACGTTTAACCAAAAGCGAGATAAAGGCCAGCTCTTTTTTGGTTAGCGCGATCTCTACGCCGTTTTTCACGAGCACTTTTTTGGTTTGATTAAACGAATATCCGCCCGAAATCTCGATGATATCGGCGCCTATGATTTTAGTTTTTACGATCTGCTCCAGTACGACGAAAAGCTCGTCCATGTCGATAGGCTTGATGACGTATTTATCGATGCCTACGTCGATAGCTTTTAGTAGTTTTTCCTTTTCGCTATACGCGCTTAGGATCACTACCGGCGTGTTTTTTGAGAACTCTTTTATCTGCCTTGACATCTCAAGCCCGTCCATGATAGGCATCATAATATCGGCTATCACGATGTCGGGGCTAAATTTTTTAAATTTCTTAAGACCTTCGTCGCCGTTTGAGGCCGAGATGACCTTTTGAAATACGCCGCCAAAAACCTCTTGCATCGACTCCCTTATGCCATCCTCGTCCTCGACTAGCAGTAGCGTTAGCTCTTTAAATTTTTTCATTTTTCATCCTTTAGCGGCAGCTTTATCTCAAATTCCGCTCCAAATTTTACGTTTTTAGCGCCGGCGCTTCCGCCGTGATTTTTGGCTATGCTTTTTAGCATATATAGACCGATCCCAGTACCCGCACTCGGGTGCTTCGTGGTAAAATACGGCTCAAAAATCTTGTCCATTATCTCGTCTTTTATACCGCCAGCGTTATCCGTTACTCTTATGATAGCAAATTTATCCTTTGTTTCTAACGTTAGCGTTACTTTTTTATCGTCTTTTTTATTTGCCAGCGCATCTTTGGCGTTAGAAAGCAGGATAATCACGGCCTGACAAAGCTGCGACTCAAAGCCGTAAATTTGACCTTCGCTTTTTAGCTCCAAATTTACGTCTATGCCCTCTTTTTCGTAGGTTCCCTGCACCATCTTTAGCGCGTTTTCTACCGCAGCCGAAGGAAAGAAAAGCTCCCTCTCACGCTCGACGCTAAAAAAGTTTCTAAAATCCTCGATCGTCTGCGACATGCCCTTTATCACGCGCTTTGCGTGCTCGTAGCCGGCCTCGAATTTCTCGTTTGCTTTGACGCTCTCTTTTAGCTTAAAAAGCGTGATACTAAGCTCGTTTAACGGCTGACGCCACTGGTGGGCTATGTTTGCGATCATCTCGCCCATAGAGGCTAGACGCGATTGTAAAAAGAGCATTTTGGTTTTTTCCTCATTTTTCTTGATCTCCGCCTTTACCAAATTTTCTAGATTTTGGTTTAAATTTACGAGCTCCGCCGTCTGCTCGGCGACCCTGTTTTCGAGATTTTCGTTTAAATTTAACAGCTCTTTTTTCGTCTTTTCAAGCTCGTTGTTGAGATTTATCACGTCCGTCACGT
>ERZ772971.1543-NODE-1543-length-13249-cov-3.162119_pt1 | contig 13249 bp, 10 predicted proteins | sample MGYA00511943_ERZ772971 | MGnify/ENA primary metagenome ERZ772971 (study PRJEB29015, sample SAMEA2737929) | human oral metagenome | biome: human oral; feature: human-associated habitat; material: dental | place: China | collected 2144 ... | reverse complement strand
TACATAGACTAATTAAAAATTATTTTATTACTTTTAAAAATCAGCCGCCGGATATACAAATAGCTTTTGTTTTGTTTTTAGCCGGAGCTTTTTGTACTCTTTATTTTATGCTTGCATATTTTTTTACTGACGCGATGGATACGGCTCAAGCTACCGGCGGCGTGATCATATGCTCTTTGTCGGCTTATGCGCTATTACATCTCAGCGAAAGACATATTCCACTCCACATCAAATTATTTTTTAGTTTTGCATTTGGTTTTATAACCATAGGCGTTGTTATGCCGTTGCTTTGTTTTTTACTGAAAGGTCATAGTTTATAAGGGTTGCTGGCCGAATTTTAATACATTTATTGTTTTTAGTTTTTACGCCAGTTTTTGATATTTGACTTGTTCTTGCAGTAGGTTTTCGTATTCGCAAAGCATGTTATAAAACGTTGCCTTTTTAAGCCCTGATGCGCTTATAAATTCTTTTGACGTTATCTCTTTGTTTTGCCATTTTTCATAAAGCTCAGACCAGTTTTGCGGGAAAGTGAGCTTATTCCGTCCAACGCTATAATTTTTATCTAGTGCCGATAGAGAAATTTTTTCATTTTTTGCTAGTGTATACAAAGTTTGCAACACTGCCATATTTACGGCAGTGTTGGCACCATCTTTATAAGTTGGAGTAAGGTCGTATATAAATAGTAAAATTTTATTGTCTATGAAAAATTTTAGCTCACTAGCAACTAAACTTTGTGATAATGCAAGGCTAAAAATACCCCAAACTACGAGAATATCGCCCCTTTTCAAGCTTTTTTTTAAATGTTGGTATTCGTTAAAAGAGCGCGTACTTTCACTTATGATCGCTATCTCGCCCGTTTCATTTAAATACCGCAAGACGCTTTTAAGCCCTCTTATATCATCATTTTGCTTAGCATAGATGTAAATTTTCATCACTAACTCCAAGTAAAAAAGCCAAAGCCTCCAAATTTTATGCCCAGCCGCTTTTCTAGCTCTGCCCTATCTAGGATGAGTTGATTTTTATCTTTTGTGCTTAGAATTTTAGCTTTCATCTCAGCAGGCAGAGTATTTGCCCAATTTTTACACTTATTTTTACTGTCGCTATCCGTACCTAACTCTATCGTTACCTGTTTTTTATCTATCTTAAACGCACTTTTATTATGTTTGTAAAATTCGGCGATCTCATTAAGCGAATCTTGTGCTATAAAACCAGCATTAACCGAATAATCAGCATTAAAACTAAGCGGCCTCATATAGCTAGGTATAGCATATCCAAAGTCATCTAAAATTTCAAGCAATACTTTTGACGAAATCAACATCACATCAGGGTACCAGGTATCTTCTAAACCACCTTGTATCATCGTGTCTAGTAGTTCTGAAATTTTAGGTAATATTCTGCGCAAATACTCCCTATAAAGTGCGTTATTTAGACGACTAATGATTGCGTTGCCCCTGCCCTTATATGCATTTTGATCGATATCGCTTGGCAACGCCCCTTCAAATCTTAAAAATATCATACGCTTTCTAAGCGTCTCATCGGGCTCAAGTGCATCATTCGAAGCAAAAACTATCATCGGTTGATCTTGTAATTGATTTGTCTCACATTCTTCCGAGTTTTTAATAGTGCCTTTTGAAAACCCAATATAGGCGTTGTCAATTTCGTCTATAAACACAGGCAAGGAACTATATCCTGCTTGTATGTCTTTTATAAACGTACTTTTGCAGCTTTTAGTGTTTAAATTTATAAGCCTTTTCCCGCTCATCATCTTTAAAATAGCTGTGATAACAAAGGTCTTCCCGCAGTTTGCAGTGCTTGAAACAGCTAGTAAAAACATCGGTAGGCTCGTTGTACTTATGTTTTTAAGATGGGCAGTACAACGGATTTTAGCGTGAAAAGGCGATGCAAACAACGTATTTAAAAGCTTAAAATGGGTATGTTTTATCTTTTCTTGATCCCCAACAAAATCATTAAAATTTTCAAGAAGCGCTAAAAGCTCATCTATATCTCGCCTAACTTCATCCAAGCTCGGCTCTAAATTTAACTCTTCGTCATTCATAAATGCTCGCAAATTCTCGTAATCAAATTTCAAACGCGGGTAGTCTGCTTGCGGATTTAGATTTTTAGCTTTTAAGCCCTCTTTATTTAAATTTAACTCAAATTTCTTAAGAGTTTTTGGCGAAATTTCAAAAAGCCCTTGTTTGTTCTTTAAATTTGTATCGCCCACCAAAACATCATATTTGCCTTTTATTTTTTCATAATCTATCGCATATCTAATACTATCGGGCTCTATATCCTCACGTATATGCTCTAAAACTATGACTTCGTTCTTCTCTTTGATCTCTTTTATGATTGCGTTTGATTCAAATGGATTATTGGTATGCTTTGTGGTGATCACATCAAACGGAAGAGTATCGCAGTCTGAATAAAATATGTCAAATCTTTGACTACATTCGTCAAAACAAAACCGCGTATCATCATATGAGTAATACTCCATTTGATTGCCATCCCAAGCTCTTGTGCTCATATTTGCAGACGAGCTTATTACGCGCGTAGCGCCATTTTTGGAGTTGCTTAGTATATAAATTTTGCGGTGATCGATACACGCAAACGGCACGCGAAATTCAAGTCTTTGCTCCCTCATCATCTCTAATAATTTTTCAAATTTACCAACCTCTTTAGCTGCAATCTCTACATCCGCAAGCGCTGCGACAAGAAGCTTTTGCATCGCCATATCTTTTTGGGTAAAGAAGGCTCCTCCAATTATTACCTTTGCATTTGCGAAATTTTCAAGTAGCTTGTCGATAAATTTTAATTCATATGAAAAAGTTATCGCCTTTATCGTATCATAACCGCCAAAAAGCTCTTCGGTGGACAAGTAATCAACGCCTATTAGCTCATTTTTGAAGCAACATAGTTTTTCGCCGCTAGGCTTTCCAAACAAATTTTGATCAAAATGCATAGTTTTTTCCTTTGTCTATAAATATAGATTAATTTTTAGACATTATACAATTTTTTGAGAATCTGTCAATATTAAAGAGCAGAAAAAATAGTGAAATAACTTTAAATACTAAATATGCTACAATTACCATAATAAATTTAGCAATGTACAACCATCTCAAGGTATTTTTATGAATAATATTTTAAAAATTTATAACAACGACGATTTTGTCGGATTTTTAGAAGTATATGCCGTGGGTAGAAACGAAATGTACTATTTTGAATATAATGGGGAGTGGCTAAAAAACGGCTTTGAAATAGATCCAAATTTGCCATTACAAAGCACCAGGTTTGTATCCAAAAATCTATGGGGTGCGTTTTGCGATATAAGCCCGGATAGATGGGGACGATTAATACAAAAAAGAAAAGCAAATAGTGAACTAACAAAAAGCGAGTATATGCTAGGAGTAAGTGACTATTTTCGTATAGGCTCACTTAGAATAGAAAAAGAGAACGAATTTGTATCTGCTACAAATGATATACCAAAGCTAACTCATGTTGGCGAGCTTTGCATATCATCACAAAGAATTGAACGTGGTGAAAGCCTTGAAAGTGATATTAAAAATTTGCTCGCACCTAGCGGAAGCTTGGGCGGTGCTAGACCAAAGGCAAGTGCATTAAAAGACAATGAGCTTTACATAGTCAAATTTCCGTCCACAAAGGATGAATATAGGCAAATTTCTCGTAGTGAAAAGACTATGCTAGATGTTGCTAATATTGCTAAAATCAACGTATGTCAAAGCGAGCTTTTTGAAACAGCAAAAGGCACAGCCTTACTTGTAAAGAGGTTTGATAGAAACGCAGGTAAACGAATACCCTATAAGTCGGCTATGACCTTGCTTGGGGTTAGAGATGGCGATGAAAGCAACGATAAGAGTTACTGCGATCTAGCTAGCGTGCTTGATAGTAAAAACAAAAAAGAACTTTTTCGACGTATGGTTTTTAACGGCTTATTTGGCAATACGGACGATCACCTAAGAAATCACGGCGTGCTATATGATGAAAAAACAAAAAGCTGGAATTTATCCCCTGCATTTGATATAACGCCAACGCCTATAATTTACTCAAAACAAAACCATGCTTTAAATTTTGTGGATTTTCAAAGCCTACCATCAGTCCAGCTTTTTTACGAGATAAAATCAAAATTTGATATAAATGACGGCGAGTTTAAAGAGATTATCGCAGATATGCTAACAGCAAGAGATAAATTTGAAGAGATAGCAAAACAAAATAAAATAAATAACGATAACTTAAAAATGCTAAGAAATAACTACGATCACGAAGATTTTACAAAAGCTAAAGAATTGCTAGTATAGAGTGGTAAAACATATAAACCGAGGCCAACTATGAAAAATCCACAAGACTACATCGACTCACTAAACGACGAGCTACCGCCTGAAAATATATCCATTATAGTAGGAGTACGCAATACTCCGCCTAAATTTTTAACGTTTTCGTAAAATTCCACGACCTAAAATTAAAAAAATCAAAAAAAAGATTTTTAATAGAGATGTTTTTAATTTTTGGAGACCTAGCGGATCTCCAAAATCTTTTACGCAGGATTATTTGTTTTATTTTTCTGATTTAGCTTCACATAAAACCAAACGGCAAGGCAAACATATCTTCATCTAGCTTTACAGCTGTATCTCCAGCATAAAGGACTACACCTTTGTCAAATTTATTTTGCAAATTATCCTTTAGATGATAGATGTGTCTAAAATCATCCCTGCTTACGGTTTTAGATGATTTGACCTCTACCGCTATGACTTTACCGGATATCTCAAGGATAAAGTCTATCTCTTTTTGATCGCTCGTTCTGTAGTAGTATATATTGGCTCGTTTTTTACTGCTGGTATTTGCTTTTAGAAGTTCGTCAAATACAAATGTTTCATATATTGCGCCTTTGTATGGCGAGCTAGCAAGCTCATTTGGTGATGAAATTTGTAGCAGATGCGATAGTACTCCGGTGTCAGTAGCAAAAATTTTAGGAGTTTTTATAAGTCTTTTTAGGGCATTGTTAAAATACGGTTGCAGCTTTTGAATCTGATAAGTATGCTCTAGTACGCTAAAATAGCTATCAAATGTCTTATTATCAAGCCCCGACTCCAAGCATAGCTCGTTTTTATTAAAGATGTTACCGCTTCTTAGCATACACAGACGATACATCGTGATAAATTTATCCATATTTCTAATGTTGCCTATCTCTTTGGCGTCTGATTCTATATATGTTCTTATGTACGAGCTAAACCAGAGATATTTTGATTTTTCAGAGGCGATCTTTGTGATCTCTGGATAACCGCCGTTTATGATCTTCTCAGATAAGCCGTCGTTGTCGTATTTTTTAAATGCTAAATGGCTTATATCGCCACTTAAAATATCTATCAAATTTTCATCACTATGGCTTAGCTCTTTTTGAGAAAGCGGGTAAAGCTCTACTATGCCTATCCTGCCAGCAAGCGAGTCGGATATATCTTTAAAGCCCTTTAAATTTGCAGAGCCGGTTAATATAAACTGACCGTTTGTTCTGTTTTTATCTACAAATTCCTTAATGGCAATAAGTAGTATCGGCACTCTTTGTATCTCATCTATTATTATGGGCTTATCGCAATGCTCTATAAAGCCTTTTGGATCGTTTCTTGCGGATTCATATATGTTTATATCGTCAAGCGTTACATAGTTTGGTATCTCTAAATTTAAAGCAAGGGTTGATTTGCCTACCTGCCTAGCTCCGCTTATCAAAAGCACTGGAAAGCTTTTCATATACTCTTTTATTTCGTCGCTTATGGCTCGTTTGATGTACATAGTATTTTATCCTTAAATATTTAGGTGTATAATACTATAATTTATATAAATTTGCAAGATCATAAGTGTTTCATTCGAGATAATCTAAACATGGTGCTAGTCTTTATTAATAATTATATTAAGTTTGATATTTGACATTTCTTTTATATAGTTTTCGGTAACGGCCAGGAGTGTTAGAATTTCATCACTTATCTTTGTTTTTGTAGTCCCTGGCTGGACTATAAACATTTCAAACTCAATCGGAATTGTCTTTTTTGCAATCTCCAAATAACGCTCCAGATCTGCCATGGCTCCTTTTTCAAGCCGCGAACAATTATTTTTTAGGCTTTTATTTTCTCTTTTTATTAAGTGCTCAAAAAATTCTTGCGATTTCTTATGTTTCCAATGTATAGACTTTTGAGCCTGACCGCAAACTTCATAAAAGTTATCAATTCGTGAACTTACTTGTCCTTGATGCGCATATTTTAAATGATACATATTTATTTTCATTTTGTCATCAAAAAGCCTCATTGTAACAATATCAGCAATTTCTCCAGGTCCATCATCATTATAAATAATATCAAAATCTTGTTTTTTTAAAATTCCTAATGCTTTAAATTGTATAGAATCTGTAATCTTGCCATCAATCCCTTGAGATTCTTTTGCTATATCTATATTATTCCAATCCCAATCATCAATTAGTAATTCTTTTGGATATGGTCTTATTTGTTGTTGCAACTTTACAAATTGATTTCCCGTTAGAGCAGAACCATCGGCAAACCAAACTGTTGGAGTATAATTAACAAAAAACTCATTAATAGCCACAACTTTTCTTGATGAAATTTGAACATAAATTGCATGTCCAGAATTATTTTCAAATTTATGATCAGCAAATGGATTTTCTGAACTATTATTTTCAAATATAGAGAATTTTATTTCATAAGAAGATTTGTTTATAATCAGATCAAACAAGATGCTATTGCCTAAGGTATTTTTAATCTTTAATTCGCAATAAGATAAGTCAAATTCTTCATTATTGACTTTAAATACAAATTTTGTTTCTTTCTCGCTATAAACATCCTCATGCCAATCAATAAAAATAGGGCTAACACCTAGTGGTAATTCTAAGATAGCTTCCGGTATCAACGTTTCTTTTAAAATCTGATTACCGTTAATATTAGAATTGGTAAGTTTTTGAGATAACTTTATACACCAATTTTTAAACTGACTTAAATTACCTCTTGAATGACTCCAAATTCGGCCCTTATATGAACACCCTAGGGATATTTTTTCTCCATTTTCATATCCTGTTCCAAAAACAAAAGCCTTTTGCCCCTTTTGTTTTTCTGCAAGGCTCAATGCCTCCTCTACATCAGGACCAACACTCATTCTAAACCTTATATTTTTTCCAAGAAATTCTTTTAGTCCAACATTTTGCAGAGTAACTCGTTTTATGTCATAAAATGCCTTAAAAACATCGGTGCCAGAAATAAGTTCTACCGAGTCGTTAATAATGGCGGTAGCTAGTTGTTTATATAATCCAGTTTTGTCAGAACCGTGAATATGTAAAACTTTATTTACTGTATCGTAAAAAACAACTATAATATTCCACTCAAGACTATAAAATTCTTTTATATTCCCCCACTCTATAAAATTCTTTTTGGCATTTATAATTACAAGCATTTTTTCATGCTCGTTAATATCATGAAATTTATAGTCATAGTTTTCAAAATCGCTAATTCCATTGGTAAAATTTTTTGGATTCCAAGAGCTAGTTGAATTATTTTTATAAACAACAGTACTTAGTGCTATATCGATATTTTGAAAAGGTATAGATGAGTTATTTAAGTTTCCAAAACCTTCTATTAGTTTTTCAAAATCCAATTTTTCATAAATTTCTCTACTGCTTATTGATGATAACAAAAGATTCCAATTTGCATCTTGTGCATATAGTTCGTTTAGTTCTTCGCCTACTCCAACATCGGCTATGTTGGCTATAAAGCTAGCCTCTCCCAACTCTTGATCATAGCTGCTTCTTGTAAATCTTCCAGCAAATTGCAAGGTTATTGGTAGGCTTTTTCGTATATCGTGAAATGCCGCTATTTTTAGTTCTGGTAAATCAAAGCCTTCCCCTAACATATCTACGCATACAATAATTTTATGAATCTTGTTTTTGATTTTTTCCAAAACCTTATTTTTATTTGGAACATTAGAGTGGATTAATATAGGATTTAAATCCGTATATGCTTCATAATACCTAAAAACACTCTCTGCTTTTTTCTGATTTCCGCATCTTGCCATCAAAATTTGATTGTATCCGTTTGCCATATTTCCTTTCAGAATAGATACGGCCTTATCCGCTATTTTCTTATCCGCCTTGGAGACGTCATACTCCCTTATAGGTATAAAATTTATCTTTTTGAAATAACCTTGCTCTTGGGCCCTCCTAAGAGAAAAGTTAAAAATAATCTTGCCTTCTAGTCTTTGGTTGTCGTTCCTAAAAGGAGTTGCCGTAAATTGAATAATCGGTTTATTTTCAAATTTTATTCTAAAGCTTTCCCAAGAAGAAGCCTGAGCGTGGTGTGCTTCATCTATAAAAAAATGTGTACACATCTGAGATATTTTGTCTTGGCATTCTGAGCTTAAATTATTTATTAAGCTCATTGTCGTGATTATAACATTACAGTTTGTAAAAAAGTTTTCAAGCTCGTTGACTTCCAAGATGGCTTGTTTAAGCATCCCGACTTTTGGATTTAAGGCGCTTTGAGAGATGATTCCAAATCTTTGATCTTTTAAAATTCCACAATTCAAGAATTTATCAAACAATTGCGTTCGTAGTGAATCGGAAGGAACAACGATTAAAATCTTTTCACACTTGTTTGCTACTAATACAGATATCATCGTTTCTGTTTTGCCAGTACCTGTTGGCATAACAACGGTGGCTATTTCGTCAGATGATTTTAAGTGCCCTAAAATAGAAAAAATAGCACCAATTTGTGGTTTTCTCAGCCCCAGCTCATTGATTTGAGGATTTTCTTCTTTGAAAGTAAAACAATTTTCCCATGATTTAATTATGTCAGATACGGAATATTCTCTAAGTTTTGGGTGTTTTATCCACTCTCTAAATCTTAATGTCTTATTACCAAGATTATAGGTCGTAGGCTTTTTGTTTACTAAAATTACATAATTACACTCGTTATCATAATTATCTCTGTCCTTTGTTAGACAGTATTTTTCTTCTTTATAATTTATTATAATGAAATTGCTTTGAGTTTCAAAACAATCAAATTCAATATTTTTTGCACTGTCCAAAAAATGCCTAATAGTATTTTTGTTGCCAGTTTCCTTGAAAACTTCAATGGTTAGTTCAGGCAGAGTAAGGCTATACATGCGATTTTATCCTCTTTAATTTTTATCTAGTTTTTATCTTTTTTATAATAAGTTTTAGTTTGTGCATATAGCTTTATATATCCAGCTGTTAATACAAAAACCCAAATAGCCATAATGGTATCTTATTACCGACACCAACTTCAATATCATCTGCTGCTATAAATGAATTTGGCATATCTTTTATCTGCTCAAAGCTCTTTTTGGCTCCACCTATTTCAAAGGTAAGCTCTCCCGCTATAAAATCTCCGGCTTTGTCTGAGTAAATTTCAGTGATATTTCCAAGCTGATTGGCAAAGAATGTCTCTCTCACATTTCCTATATCTGGGCTATTTATATACATTAAATTTGTGTTTTCAAGGTAAATCTTATCTGCCTTATCCATATTTTTTATAGCTAACTCGTTTTTCATGAGAAGCCTAATAAGCCCAGCACTATCAAGCATAGCAAGGTACTCTTTTAGCGTTCTATCATCTCTTATGTCTACAATTGATTTTAGGCTTGAGTAGTTTGGTTGATATGGGACGTTTGTGCTTATAGCATGAGTTAAGATCTTTAGCTTTCTTGCCGTGTTGCCGTTTAAATTTGGATATATACTTAAAAGATCGCTATCTATCGTGGCTTCTATGCTTTGTCTTAGAGTCTGATAAAAGGCAGTATCATTTGGCATATCATTATAGTATGGGTAGTAGCCTACTTTTAGATACTCTCTAAAAAGCTTAATGACTGCTAGATCTTTTTGTTTTAAAGTATTAATAATATCAACAGCTATCTCCTGATGGCTTGCGAGCAAATTTGTAAGCTCAACCGCTTCTAAATTTATACCATACCTTAACCCTAGATACTCCCTAAAACTCATTCCAATCATCTTATATACGATCGCTCTTCTACTTAGATCATGAGAGCTTTTTAATACCTCAAGAGCGGACGAGCCAGTAGCTACTATGTTTAACTCTTTAAAATTATCATAGGCAAATTTTAATACGGCCGATATATCTTTGCTTTTATGAATTTCATCTAGATATAGGTATTTGCCGCCATTTAGAACAAACTCTCTTATGATCGAGGTTATATCGTTTGATATCTCTATGTCATCTAGGCTTAGGTAAAGACTATTTTTGTTTTTACTAGCTAGCTGAGCTAACGTAGTTGTTTTACCTATTCCTCTTTGTCCAAGGATAACGATAAGCCTATGAGACAAATCTTTGGAGTCTATAAAGTATCTTTTAAATTTATGGTTGTTTAACCTTATAAGGTCATTGCTCTTTAAAAAAAGTTGATCTAACATGGCTTATTCCTAAATTATGTAATACAATACAATTATAGCATAAAAATATATGTAATAAGATACAGACAAGATTGTTTTTAGATACAAGATGTTTTATTGTGAACCTCTGCAAGTTTTGGTTTGTGTATACCTTTATTTTAAATTTTTGTATAGTCTCTTTATTTTTCAATGATGCGCAATCTCTTTCGTACGTCGCTTCCCTCCAGTTCGGTTACTTACATTGCAAATTCCCTACGGCTAATTATCTAGGCTGTTTTAGACCGCCGACCACGCCCCCTCCGCCCCATTGTTTCTGGCGGCCATCAACACAATAAACTTTCTTTATGGTTTAGATTCTATTCAAAAAGCGGTTTCATTCCGCCGCCGTATTGCCCAAGCCCTCTATCTAAATCTACATTTGGAGTTATTGGCGCGTAAAGCTCGTCATTCATTTTTGCTTTTAAATCCAAATCATAATTAAGCTTATCCATAGGATCGCTTAAATTGTATTGATATTCCTGCCGTTCCTACAAACCTATAAAATCCTATAAATAGCTATAATAACCTATAAATAGAATTCTTGTTGTATTCCTACTTCAACCTTGCTGGTTGCTATTTGATTTATTGCTAAATCATCTAACAGAGCCGTCAAGTCCATAGGCGTAAATTCGGACTGAACTAATCCTACTGATTTATTTACGAATTTGTGTAAATTTATGCTTGCATTAATATCTCTATCTATAATATTTCCGCAATTACTACATTTATACACTCTATCTTTTAAAGTTAAGTCTTGTTTTATGCTTCCGCAATTGCCACAAGTTTTTGAACTTGGATAAAAATTATCCACTCTATAAATTTGCCGTTCCTGGTAACTTGCCTTATATTCAAGTTGTCTATTAAACTCGTAAAAACTAACGTCGGCTAGACTTTTTGCTAATTTATGGTTTCTCATCATACCTTGCGTATTTAAGCTTTCAAGTCCTACGTAAGTAAAATTTCTTACTATTAAACTTGATAATTTGTGTAAAAAATCAGACCTTATGTTTGAAATTTTAGAGTGTAGTTTATTAAGTTTTTGCGATGCTTTTAAATAGTTATTCGACTTTTTTATGCCTTGTAATGCTTCTTGCTTGGTTTTTGCGTGAAGTTTGCGACTTAATTGCCTTGAACGTTTAACTAAAAGCCTATTAAACTTATCTAATGGCTTAGGTGCTTTTATTTGTAAGCCATTAGATAAGCTAATAAATTCCTTTATCCCTAAATCAATCCCTACTACATCATCATTACAATTTACGTTTATCTTGTGCGTATCATTATATTCGTCCTTGGTTATTTGCAAACTAAAAGAAGCATAAAATTTATTAGCTTTGCAAGAAATGGTTACAGAGTTTATCTTACCATTAAATCTAATCGCTTCTCTCATTTTTACTAACCCATAGTTTGGCACTTTAAGATATTTATTATCCTTGATAACTACTTGATCACCGCCGATATAATATGAGCCAAAATTCTCTTTTTTCTTTTTGAATTTTGGGTAACTTAATTTACCTTGTTTTAAATCTTTAAAAAACTTATTAAACGCTAAATTTAGATTAACAAATGGTTGCTGGGTAGCATATTTACTCACTTCATAGACAAACGGATACTGCTCTTTTTTAATGGCATTAAATTCTTTTTTAAGTTCTAAGTGAGACTTTTTAATGCCTTGTTTATAATACTCTTGCCATTTAGCTAATCCCCAGTTATATGCAAGACGAGAGCAACCAAAAGCTTTTTTAAAATGAGTAATAGCTTTATTATTTGGGATTAATTCTATTTTATGGCTTATAGTTAGAAGTTCATCCTCTTTGCTAGGTGCTATTTGACTATTCGCTGACATTATTGTTAACTATCTCTTTTCGTTTCGCTTTCGCTCACATCACTGCAAAGCAGAAGCATTTCGTCAAGTAGCTTTTTATTTTTCTTTGAGCGTGAACCATAAAGACGAGCTGAAAAGACCGTGATGATTTCTAAAACGTCTTTGGCTAACTCTTCTTCAAATTTAACGCTTTCTTCGCCCTTATTTATTATAATCACTTCAACCTCTTTAGCTTCGCAAATAGAAAAAACAAGCTCTGCTCCAAATCTTAATAATCTATCTTTGTGAGTTAAAACAAGTCTTTTTACCTTGCCGTCTAATATTAAATTTAAAAGCTTTGTTAGACCTTTTTTGTAATAGTTCATTCCAGAACCTAAATCCTGAATAATCTCATAATCAAAACCTTGTTTAGAACAATACAGTTCTAAAATTTGAACTTGACGGATTAAGTCATCTTTTTGATCGTGAGATGAAACTCTTGCATAGGCGATTGTTTTTAGATTGTCGTTACGAAATACTATATTGCGATTTATATTTTTAAGCGTTTCTAGTTTATATCTGCGCTCTCCGCCACGAGTAAGCTCATCAGGCTTTAACAAGCCCTTTTTATCCCAATTTCTAAGAGTTTGAATAGTAACGCCAAGAGCATTACTTGCCTGTCCGATTGATAGTAGTTTATTCATAAGGTAAGTATATCAAATTTGAATTTGGTTGTCAAGATAAATATATAAAAAAATTACATTATTTTATATATTTTTATACTTTCTGAAATAGTTTATTTTTATTTATTTCTCTTTTTAATAAATTTTATTAGCTATTCTACAGACTTCATTTCTAATCTTCCCACACTTCACTTCCTTCATAATCCGTTAATCCATTTTCATTGTCAGTAATCTTTTCAGAAGGAGCTACATATCTTATAAGATTTTCATGATTATCATAATAATATCTTTTTT
>ERZ772971.1538-NODE-1538-length-13277-cov-25.299955_pt1 | contig 13277 bp, 14 predicted proteins | sample MGYA00511943_ERZ772971 | MGnify/ENA primary metagenome ERZ772971 (study PRJEB29015, sample SAMEA2737929) | human oral metagenome | biome: human oral; feature: human-associated habitat; material: dental | place: China | collected 2144 ... | reverse complement strand
CTACGCCGGAAGCCCCGCAGGCAGAAATTGCCGCTACAATACTGAGAACTAGAGCCGTGCCAAAGTCAACCCTGATACCCAGCGTGTTGACAGCAGCCAAGGTCAGGGTGTTGATAGTAATAGCAGCCCCTGCCATGTTGATAGTGGCTCCCAGAGGAATAGAGACCGAGTAGGTCTCTGGATTGAGCCCCAGATCCCGACAGAGTTTCATATTGACGGGGATGTTTGCCGCAGAGCTGCGTGTGAAAAAGGCAGTCACACCACTGACTCGCAAACAGCGCCAGACCAAGGGATAGGGATTTTTCCGCAGCATGATAAAGGTAATCAAAGGATTGATAATCAGAATGACAATCATCATGCTGGCTATCAAGGTCAGCAGCAGGATACCATAGCTTTTTAGAGCCTGGAAACCTTTGCCGGAAATGGTCGTGTAGACCAGACCTAAAATACCCAGAGGGGCTAGATTGATAATCCACTCGACAATCTTAGAAGTGATATCTGCCAAGGTCTGCAGCAGTTCCTTGCTGTGGTGGCTAGCTTCTCGCATGGCAATCCCAAAGATGACAGCCCAGGATAGGATGCCGATGTAGTTAGCGGTGATGAGGGCGTTGACGGGATTGTCCACCAGCTGAAGCAGAAGATTGCTGAGGACTTGTCCGATTCCATCTGGCGGAGAAACCTTTTGGGAGGACGAAGCCAACTCTATGCTAATGGGAAAGAAAAAGTTGACTAGGACCGCTACCAAGGCCGCCGCAAAGGTTCCCAGAAGATAGAGCAAGATGACTGTCTTCATATTGCTCTTTTGTCCTTTCTGCTGCTGAGAAAGGGCGTTTGCCACCAGAGCGAAGACGAGGAGTGGAGCGATAGCCTTGAGGCCGCCAACGAAGATTTGGCCCAGAAGTCCGATGGCTTGTGCTTGGGGGAAGATGACAGCCATTAGGACACCAATGCCAATACCGATGGAAATCCGCTTGATTAGATTGGTTTTATTCCAAATGGTGATGAAGCGATGGAGCATGTAAGTTCCTCTCTTGTCTTAGATACTTATTTTATTATACGATAGAAAGGGAGTGAAAGCAATGCTAGTCGGACTAACCATTCTATGTCCGTGCTGATTGGTCTTTGTGGTATAATGGTAGTAATCTTTTTGGAGGTGGCCTATGTCTCAGATCGGAAATGTCTTTTCCCGCTATATCCAGCAGTTTGACTGGAGCAAGATTGCAGATGACCTTTTTTCCAAGCTGGTCTCTTTACTTCTGCTTTTTATCTTATTTTACATCGTTAAGAAAATCCTGCATTTGTCAGTGACCAAGATCATTGCCCCCTCTCTCAAGCTATCCAAGCAAGATGTAGCCAGACAGAAAACTATCACTCGTCTGATTGAGAATCTGCTTAATTATGTCTTGTATTTTCTCTTGATTTACTGGGTTTTATCCATCTTGGGACTGCCGGTTTCCAGCCTTTTAGCTGGTGCCGGAATTGCTGGGGTGGCGATTGGGATGGGAGCTCAGGGCTTCCTGTCGGACCTGGTCAATGGCTTCTTTATCCTTCTCGAGCGACAGTTAGATGTCGGTGACAATGTTCGACTGACTAACGGCTCTATCAACATCGCTGGAACAGTAATCAGTGTCGGGATTCGGACGACGCAGGTACGGGACGCGGACGGAACGCTGCATTTTGTGCCCAACCGCAATATCTTGGTTGTCAGTAATCTGTCTCGAGGCGATATGCGTGTTCTGATTGACATTCCCATTTATGCCCAGACGGATTTGGACGAGATTTACCGTATCATTTCTAAGGTCAATGAAGAAGCAGTGCCAGAACATCCAGAGATTCTCAAGGAACCGAATATTTTGGGGCCGCAGATGGCTTCAAATGGCCAGTTCAACTTCCGTATCAGCATGATAGTGCAGGGAGGCATGCAGATTTCTATTTACCATATCTTCTACCGTCTGTACCATGAGGCGCTTTTACGAGAGGGGATTGAGCTTCCGACGCTTGGACCTCTTTCAAAAGGCAAGTAATTATTGATTAGAAAGGTCCATATGAATCAGCGAATTCAGCAGGAGATTGTCAGTGAGGACAATCTTGTTTACCGTTTAAAACGTCCTCTCCACAAGCAGGGTCTCTTTTGGGCAGCTCTGGTGTCTGGTATTATCATCTTTCTTCTGGCCTTGCTCAGTATAATCCTCGTCATTACTACGATTGGCCTTATGGAGGAAAATGACCATCTCAAGTCCCTCACAGGCTACCATAACTCGCCTTTAGAGACCTATTCCAGCCACGCTTTTGAGAAAACAGTTGAATTTTCCAGCGGACTCAAGGTGACAGTTCATTCGGCAGTGGAAGATAGCAAGAGAGTCATGAGCGATGAGTCAACAGGAGTAGCTGTCGTTGCGACTATCACGGTTGAAAATACTTCTAAAAAGCCCATTCTGGTCAGCCCTTATGACTTTGGACTTTATGACAAGAAGGAGAATGTCTATATTTTGGACGGCTCAACCTTTGACAATACACAAATCGGCACCAATCTGGCGCCAGGCAAGTCTATACGCTTTGACTTGGTATTTGACGGGGAAGGTGGCGATGAGGATACCTATACCGTGACCTACGACAATGCTAAGTGGCAAAAGGAGAAAAGCAAGCCAAAGCAAGAGAAAAAGAAGGAGCAATAGGTATCCTATTACTCTAACGCCTTTGCCACTTTTCGCTCCCAGATTTGAAAGTGGAGGCAGCAAATGTTATAGATGAAAGAGGATTTGAGACAAAAGTTTCAAATCTTTTTCTTGACTATGACCTTAGAGGAGGGTGTATACTGGTGAAAATTAGAAAAGGAGATCACTATGCAAATTAATATTATTCGCTCTGATAAAGTTTATCAGGAGCTGCTTGAACTTCCATTTGATAAAAGGGAGGGCTGTTTTCGAGCGAAAATACTCGCTCCATTTGCTCCTAAATACCAAACTCAGCACATTCCTTTAAAAGCGAAGTATCCTGGAGGATTTGATGCTCTATTTCTACTTGGCTTTATGAATCAGCTGCCTGGAACTCTGTCAGAAAAGGATAGACCAGCTATCGACTCTCTGAGCTCTGATCAACTCTGGCAAGACTGCCAGGATACCATCAAAAGAAGTATCGGTCTTTTTGAACAGGCTGGCTATGATTTAGAGGTTGAGGATTACTATTTCACTATTTTATTAGGCAATCCAGAAAAGCCGATGCTACAGCTCAATAAGGGTTACAGCGGAGATGGTGGAATCCCAGGCTACCTCATTCTTAGTCTTCTACCAAATGACTATACTTTGCCACGTGTGCAGGCGGCATTAGCTCACGAGTGCAATCACAATGTCCGCTTCCAATTTATCAAATGGAACCAGCAGACGACACTAGCAGACTGGGTAGTGAGTGAAGGATTGGCAGAGTCTTTTGCTGCTGAGCTCTACGGTAAAGAGCTCATTGGACCTTGGGTTACTTCAACTAGTTCCGATCAGTTAGAGGAGATTAAGTCCATCATCTCAAGTCAGCTTCAGCTAACAGGGATGGCGGAAATGGCTCCTTATCTCTACGGTGATGAAATCGCTGAGATTCAAGGTCAAATACCAGTCGGTATGCCTTATGCTGCGGGCTATGCTTATGGCTATCATTTGATACAAGCCTATCTGAAAAAGACTGGCAAGAGCATTATTGAAGCGACAGTAACACCGACAGAAGAGATTTTAGAGGGGACGAAAGACTTTTGGCAATGACACTTTTGCTTGAAAATCTGCCTGAACCTGATATAATGTAGGTAATTTCTGGAGGTGACTATATGCACTATAAAAGAGTCGAATTGAAAGTTACAAATCAAGGTATCCATGAGCGCAAGATTTTTCAAGGTGTCAAGATTTTCAATCGTAGCAAGCTGTCCAAAGATCAGAAAAGCATTCTAACACAGAAACTTTACCTGACACCGAAGCAAAACATCGTTTACTATCAGCGAACAGATGTCAACTATGACCAGAACTGGCATCATAATAAGGACTATTACGAACTAGCTTATGACCAGTTGGACAGAGAAACTGTCTTTAAGGTTTGTCAAGATTTTGACGAACTAAGTCCTTTTCTGGAGAATGAGCTGCTGGAGAAGCTAAAAGAAAAGCAGTCAGCAGGCAAGTTTTTTGAAAAATTAGATATATAAAAATCCGATCGCTTTTATAAGCAGTCGGATTTCTTTGAGTTATAGTTAAACAGTACTTAAACAGGACCTTGGGCAATCATAGCGTCGGCTACGTTTTAGACAGTAGCAATGTTAGCTCCAGCTAAGTAGTCTTTGACAATTTCGTATGTTTCAGCAGTAGTTTTAGCTGTGTTGAAGATGTTTGTCATGATGTCCTTGAGATGGCCAGAGTATACTGACATCTATTCATCTGATGAGAGGGATTTTATCATCCAGATATTCATAGCTGGGTGGCCGGCAGCGTTAGAAAGTGGTTGTTGCAGTGATGTAAAACCATAGTGCTGATAGATGGCCACGGCCGTAGCCAGTTCAGTAGTAGTTTCTAGATAAAGCTGTTCATAACCTGCTAGACGGGCTTCCTGGAATATCCGCATTATCAACCGGCTGGAATAACCTTTGCCACGACTATTTTTAGTGACATACAGTTTTTGTAATTCAGCAATCTTATCAGACACAGGTGCAAAGCCACCACAGCCAACGAGTTGACCTTCATCTTCCAGAACAAAGTAAGCTGCCCTCTCTTGCTGTTGATAATAGTCGGCCAAATGATCTAGATGAGAATCAAAGTAGACAGTTCCTGGTTTGTTAAGTCCGAATTCTTCTAGGCTGGCTCGAATGAGCTGCGCTACAGCCGGATTGTCTCTCACTTCCATTGGCCGTAAGTTCATGATAGTCCTCCGATAGGATGTATCGACTAGTTAAACAATACCTTGCGCAATCATAGCATTTGCTACGTTTTCGAAGGCAGCAATGTTAGCACCAGCTAGGTAATCTTTGCCAAGTCCGTAAGTTTCAGCAGTTGTTTTAGCTGTGTTGAAGATATTTGTCATGATGTCTTTGAGACGGCCGTCAACTTCTTCGCGAGTCCATGACAGACGAAGACTGTTTTGGCTCATTTCCAGAGCGGATACTGCTACACCACCAGCATTGGCAGCTTTGGCAGGTCCGTAGAAAATACCATTCTCTTTGTAAACTGCGATAGCATCCAGGTCGCTCGGCATGTTGGCACCTTCAGATACACAGATAACGCCTTGAGCAACCAAACGTTTAGCTGCGTCACCATTGATTTCATTTTGTGTCGCACATGGCAGAGCGATGTCATATTTCTCAGCGTAAGTCCAGACAGAACCTTCATGGTAAGTAGCAGTTGCTTTTTCAGCAGCATATTCTGTCAAGCGAGCGCGGCGTTTTTCTTTAACATCAACCAAAAGATCAAAGTCAATACCGTTTTCATCGATAACATAACCGTTTGAGTCAGAAACAGAGATAACAGTTGCACCAAGCTCAGTTGCTTTTTGGAGAGCGTATTGGGCTACGTTACCAGAACCGGAAATAACCACCTTCTTGCCAGCAAAGCTTTGGCCGTTAGCCTTGAGCATTTCTTCAGTGTAGTAAACCAAGCCGTAACCAGTTGCTTCTGGACGGATCAAGCTGCCGCCAAATCCAAGGGGTTTACCAGTCAAGACACCAGCGTCGAATTGATTGAGGCGTTTGTATTGACCGTAGAGATAGCCGATTTCGCGTCCGCCGACACCAATATCACCAGCTGGAACGTCAAGAGATGGGCCGATGTGTTTTTGCAATTCTGTCATAAAGCTTTGGCAGAAGCGCATCACTTCAGCATCAGTCTTACCTTTGGGATCAAAGTCAGATCCACCTTTACCACCGCCGATTGGCAGGCCAGTCAAGACGTTTTTAAAGATTTGCTCAAATCCGAGGAATTTCAAGATACCTTGGTTTACAGTTGGGTGGAAACGAAGTCCGCCTTTATAAGGACCAACTGCTGAGTTAAATTGTACGCGGTAACCACGGTTGACTTGTACGTTACCTTCGCGGTCTACCCAAGGAACACGGAAGCTGATAACGCGCTCAGGCTCAGTAATACGTGCTAGGATGTTTTCTTCGATGTATTCTGGGTGTTTTTCGAAAACGGGCTCCAGGGTATTGAGAAACTCTTCAACAGCTTGGAGGAATTCTGCCTCGTGTCCGTTGCGGGCTTTTACGGTCTCGAAAGTGCTTTGGATATATTCTTTAGCAGTTGTCATCTGTCATTCTCCTTTAAATAAAATAGTAAACCATCCTGTCAAAAGCTGCTTGCAGCTTGTGTGACGAGGATGTGTTTAAAACTTTAAAACAGACATCTTTTAAATGTCATATTTTATTACATGGAACATTATAGCAGACTTTTTTTCCCTTGTAAAGAAAAAAGTTGAATTTTCTAAAAATTTCAACAATTTGTTTTCTGAAATATTCCAGAAAATAGCTGAGCGAACTGGATGTTTTCCGAACGTTAGTCAGAAATTGCTGGTTTAAAAAACGAAAAAGCGGAGTTTGGTGATATAATAGAGGAAATGAGCTAAAGGCACTCGCCTTCAGAAGAAAAAGGAGCGTTTTACTATGGTTTCGACATCTACACAGATTGCTGGTTTTGCATTTGACAACTGCCTGATGAATGCAGCTGGGGTTGCCTGCATGACAAAAGAGGAACTGGCGGTAGTCAAAGATTCTGCTGCGGGAACGTTTGTGACCAAGACAGCGACGCTGGAATTTCGTCAAGGAAACCCAGAACCGCGCTATCAAGATGTTCCGCTGGGGTCTATCAATTCCATGGGCCTGCCCAACAATGGTTCAGACTACTATCTTGACTACCTGCTGGAACTCCAGGAAAGCGAACCGAATCGCACTTTCTTCCTCTCTTTGGTCGGTATGTCGCCAGAAGAAACCCACACCATTCTTAAGAAAGTGCAGGCAAGTGACTTTAAAGGCATTACTGAGCTCAATCTCTCCTGCCCCAATGTCCCTGGCAAGCCACAGATTGCTTATGACTTTGAAACGACGGAAAAGATCTTGTCAGAGGTTTTTGCTTATTTCACCAAGCCGCTGGGTATCAAGCTGCCTCCTTATTTTGACATCGTGCATTTTGACCAGGCCGCTGCGATTTTTAACAAATATCCGCTCAAGTTTGTCAATTGTGTAAACTCTATCGGGAACGGCCTTTATATAGAAGATGAGTCAGTGGTCATTCGTCCGAAAAATGGTTTTGGAGGTATCGGAGGTCAGTACATCAAGCCGACCGCTCTAGCCAATGTCCATGCATTTTACCGACGCCTTAAACCAGAAATCCAAATCATCGGAACTGGGGGTGTTCTGACGGGGCGCGATGCCTTTGAGCATATCCTCTGTGGAGCCAGTATGGTGCAGGTAGGAACAACCCTTCATAAAGAAGGAGTGGCAGCCTTCGAGCGTATCACCACAGAACTCAAGCTTATTATGGAAGAAAAAGGCTATGAAAACCTGGAAGATTTCCGAGGAAAATTGAAGTATATTGAGGAGTAATTAAATACAACTATTTCAGATTGAAGAAAGCTCCAGATTTGAAGATTTTCTTCAATCTTTTTTAGAGCACTGGAAATATCTGGGGACTGCTAACCTCCACCTTTTAAATGATCACCTAAACCTGTGTTATACTATGAGTAAAATAAATTGATAAGATATTTGAAGAGGAAATTATGATGAATAGAACATTCTTATGGAGTGTACTCAGTATTCTAGCGGTTACGGGACTGGTTATCATAGGATTTAGTATATACCAAAACCAGAAGAAACAAGAGATGATACGCATTGCGACCAGTAAAGAAGCAAGAAAGGTTTATGAAGAACATATGAGAGCGAATGATCCTAATGCTTTAACAAGAGAAGGAGTTATTCAATCTTATGAAATTGATACTGAGACATTAGAATATAATCCGATGGGAGGAATGATGGTTCGATTGTATTTTAATAACAATAAAGAATTAGACTTTCATTTTGGATTGATAAAAAATGACAATGGAGACTATGAAACATATGGCTATACCGTATCACCTAAATTATCAGCTTTGTTAAAGGAAAACGTTAAATGAGCAAAAAATATGTGAATGAATAAAATCTTCAGACGGTTGTGACTGAGGATAACGATAATTCTCTTAATAGTGAAGTAAAAGATCGATATAGCTAAAAAAGTGAGGCCAGTTGTCGGCGAGCAAACACACATGATATTATGCTAGAATTTTGCTTCAATGTAGGATGGTGTCCTATTAAATCATTTTGTAGTATAAATGAGGTAAAGAAGGATATGTAGAAATGAAGAAATTACTATCTATTTTGGGAGTTTTTGGAATTATTATTTTTATGGGAGGTTGTAGTATGAATAAGCAAACGCAAGAAGATAAGCAAAGGGAAGAGATGCTTAAAGTTGTAAGAAGTGAAGAAGTAAAACAATTAATTGAAGAAGGGATAAAGAATTTAGATAGTCAGTATTTAACTGAAACGGGTATTATAAAGTCATATAAAATTGATTATAATTCCGCAGAACTTCATCCAATGGGTGGTATTGTGATTACTACATATATTAACAATGACAAAGATTTGTATATTAAAGATACTATCAATGAAGATTATGTATCAAAAAAATTAGAAATTGGTGGTAGCATTGTATCAAAAAAACTAAGTGATTTACTAAAGGGTGAATGATTATGGTGTATTCTACTGATAAACAAAGACTAAATATTGCTAAACAACAATATGTTGACACTGAAATTGATGGACATGTCTGGGTTGATGTTGATTGCAACCCAGTTTTTCATATCAATTTGAAGAAACTTCTAATCAAATTGCTATAATTTCGACTCCTTTTATGAGAAAATAGACGCAAAGAAATGAGGTGTTTTTATGGCAGAAATTTATTTAGCAGGCGGATGCTTCTGGGGTTTGGAAGAATACTTCTCCCGCATTGAGGGTGTTGAGGAGACGTCAGTAGGCTATGCCAATGGACAGGTGGAATCAACTAACTACCAGCTGATTCACCAGACGGACCATGCAGAGACGGTTCATCTGATTTATGATGAAGAGCGGGTCAGTCTGCGAGAAATCCTACTTTATTATTTCCGAGTTATTGATCCTCTGTCAGTCAATAAGCAAGGAAATGATGTAGGACGCCAGTATCGGACAGGTGTTTACTATACGGATCAAGCCGATAAGGCGGTCATTGAGCAGGTATTTGCTGAGCAGGAAAAACAACTGGGACAAACGATTGCTGTTGAGCTAGAACCTTTGCGCCACTATGTCCTAGCTGAGGACTATCATCAGGATTATCTCAAGAAAAATCCCGGTGGCTACTGTCATATCAATGTCAATGATGCCTATCAGCCCTTGGTCGATCCTAGCCCATACGAGAAACCTACAGATGCGGAACTAAAAGAGCAGCTGACGGAAGAACAGTACCAGGTGACCCAGCATAGTGCAACAGAGCGTCCTTTCCATAATGCCTACAATGCCACTTTTGAAGAAGGAATTTATGTTGATGTGACGACTGGAGAGCCGCTCTTTTTTGCTGGAGACAAGTTTGAGTCTGGTTGCGGCTGGCCTAGCTTTAGCCGGCCCATTGCCAGAGAAGTTCTGCGATATTATGAAGACAAGAGCCATGGCATGGAGCGTATCGAAGTGCGCAGCCGTTCTGGAAACGCCCATCTTGGGCATGTCTTTACTGACGGCCCAGAAGCAGCAGGCGGTTTGCGCTACTGTATCAACTCAGCAGCTCTGCGATTTATTCCAAAAGAAAAAATGAAAGCGGAAGGATATGGTTATCTGCTTACCTTCATGCAGTAAAAGGCTATAAAATCAACTCAAATGCTTCAATCAGTCATATAATTTTTTTATCACGGCGATAAATTATTTATATAAGCCAAGTCTTCTTTAACATGGTAAAATGAGAAGTAATCTTATAAAATAGAAGATTTAGAATTTTATCCATTAAAGGAGAATAAATGATGAATTTGAAAAAAATCTTTTCAGTCGGCTTAGTCGGCCTTGCAGCCTTGGGTTTGGCAGCTTGCGGAGGTTCTTCTAGTAAGGAGAGCAAATCAGCAGACGGACCTGTAACCATCAAGGTTGGGGTAATGAGTCTGAGTGATACAGAAGAAGCGCGCTGGAACAAGGTTCAAGAGATTCTTGACAAAGAAAATGCAGGCGTTAAATTAGAGTATACACAGTTTACCGACTACTCTCAGCCTAACCAAGCTCTGCTTGACGGTGATGTGGATATCAACGCTTTCCAACATTACAACTTCCTTGAAAACTGGAACAAAGAGAAGGGAGCAGACCTTGTGTCTGTTGCGGATACCTATATCGCTCCTATTCGTCTCTACTCTGGTACAAAGGACGGCAAAAATAAATATACAGATGTGAAAGACATCCCAGAAAATGGTACAATTGCTGTTCCAAATGATGCGACAAATGAGAGCCGTGCTCTTTATCTTCTTGAATCAGCTGGCTTGATCAAGCTTGATGTTAAAGGTAAGGAACTTGCGACTGTTGCCAATATCAAAGAAAACAAGAAGAATCTGACAATTTCTGAATTGGATGCTTCTCAAACACCAGCTTCTCTGACTTCAGCAGATGCTGCAGTTGTCAATAATACTTTCGTCCGCGAAGCAGGCATTGACTACAAGAAGGCCCTCTTCAAAGAAGAAGCCAATGAAAACTCAAAACAATGGTATAATCTGATTGCAGCGAAACCAGATTGGAAGAAATCAGACAAGGCTGACGCGATTGAAAAAATTATCAAGGCTTACCACACTGATGAAGTGAAAAAAGTTATCGAAGAATCATCAGATGGTATGGATCAGCCAGTTTGGTAATGTTTAACTTGCAGAAGGTCATTGTATTGAATAAATGAAATGATTAAGAAGGGCGGAGATTAGCTTCTCCAGCCCTTTATCTGCTATTATGGTCATTTAGTTTGAACAGTATCTAGCTTTGAGCTAGGTTGGTACAGATTGCAGCTTATGATTTTACATTTCCCTAGTCGAGCGACAGACGGAAATCAAACTAAAAGGCTACAGAGGATACATCACATATTGGACAAATCAAGGAGTGAATCGGAAATTATGGGCAAAGAAATTATCAAATTGGATCACATTGATGTCGTTTTTAATCAAAAAAAGCAAGACATTAAGGCCGTAGAAGATGTGACCATTCATATTAATCAGGGTGATATTTATGGGATTGTAGGTTATTCTGGTGCCGGCAAGTCTACCCTGGTCCGTGTTATTAACTTGCTGCAGGTGCCGTCTGCCGGTAAGATCACGGTGGATGATACGGTTTTCTATGATCATCATCAGGTTCAGCTTACTGCAGCCCAGCTACGCCAAAAGCGTAAGGATATTGGGATGATTTTCCAGCATTTTAACCTCATGGCACAGATGACGGCCAAGGAAAATGTTGCTTTTGCGCTTAAGCATTCACCTTTATCAGCTGCTGAAAAAGAGAAGAAAGTTCACACTCTTTTGGACTTGGTAGGCTTAGCAGATCGGGCGGACAATTATCCTGCCCAGCTGTCTGGCGGTCAGAAGCAGCGGGTGGCCATTGCACGGGCCTTAGCCAATGATCCCAAAATCCTAATCTCGGACGAGTCCACATCCGCTCTGGATCCTAAGACCACCAAGCAGATTCTGGCTCTATTGCAGGATTTGAATCAAAAATTGGGTTTGACTATTGTCCTCATTACCCACGAAATGCAGATTGTCAAGGACATTGCCAACCGGGTAGCAGTCATGCAGAATGGTCGGCTGATTGAGGAAGGCTCAGTTCTGGATATTTTCTCTAATCCCAAGAATGAGCTGACCCAAGACTTCATTACGACCGCAACGGGTATCAATGAGGCCATGATCAAAATCAACCAGCAAAAGATTGTGCAAAACCTGCCGGAAAATTCCATTCTGGCCCACCTGAAATACTCAGGTGTGGTGACGGACACAGCCATTATAAACGACATTTACAAGCAGTATCACATATCGGCCAATATTCTTCACGCTAATATTGAGATTTTAGATTATGTACCGGTCGGAGAAATGGTCGTTATCTTATCTGGAGAGACCAAGCAACTGGCGGCGGTGCAGGAAAGTCTGCGCGAAACAGGAGTAGAGCTGCATGTTCTGAAAGAAGGGAGTAACTAATGCTACAGCTGATTCAACAATTTATGCCCAATGTTTATAGAATGGGCTGGTCTGGGCAGGCTGGTTGGGGAACAGCTATTTACCTGACCCTGTATATGACTATCATTCCTTTCTTTATCGGAGGGATTCTAGGCTTTATCGCTGGTCTCTTGCTCGTCTTGACGGGGCCGAGAGGCATTTTGGAAAATAGATTTGTCTTTTTCGTCCTAGATAAGGTGACCTCTATCTTCCGGGCGATTCCGTTCATCATTCTCTTGGCCATCATCAATCCTTTTACTCGGATTATTGTGGGAACTGGGATTGGACCGACAGCGGCCTTGGTGCCTCTTTCGTTGGCTGTCTTTCCTTTCTTTGCCCGTCAGGTTCAGGTGGTCTTATCCGAACTAGACCGAGGAGTTATTGAAGCAGCGCAGGCTAGTGGAGCAACCTTCTGGGACATTGTCGGTGTTTACCTGCGGGAAGGTCTGCCGGACTTGATTCGTGTGATGACTGTTACACTAATCTCTCTGGTTGGGGAGACTGCTATGGCAGGAGCGATTGGTGCCGGTGGACTGGGGAATGTTGCTCTGACTTATGGTTATCAGCGTTTTAATCTTGATGTGACCAGTCTTGCGACGATTCTTATTTTGCTGCTCATCGTCTTAATTCAGTTTATCGGGGATTTCCTGACACGGAAGATTAGTCATAGATAATGATTGGCAACTAGAGCCTCAGCTGGGGCTCTTTTTTATGCCATAATTTTATAAAAAGGCTTGCACAATTAGATTAGGCTTGTTATAATAGCTAAAATCTCTTGAAACCAAGTGTTGGGAAAGTGAGGATAGGGCGGATGAAAGCTTATACAAATGTCAATCTAGTGACCTGTGACAGCGCATTTCATGTTTACCGGGAAGGGCTGCTAGTGGTTGAGGACGACCGCATTGCCTACTGCGGTCCCTATGATGAAAACTGGCTAGGCAAATGCAGTGAAACAGTGGATTATAAAGGTGCTTGGATCATGCCAGGGCTGGTTAACTGTCATACTCACTCGGCCATGACCTTGCTGCGCGGGATTCGTGATGACAGCA
>ERZ772971.1537-NODE-1537-length-13284-cov-2.854033_pt1 | contig 13284 bp, 13 predicted proteins | sample MGYA00511943_ERZ772971 | MGnify/ENA primary metagenome ERZ772971 (study PRJEB29015, sample SAMEA2737929) | human oral metagenome | biome: human oral; feature: human-associated habitat; material: dental | place: China | collected 2144 ... | reverse complement strand
GCATCGCGGCCCATGGTCTCGACGATAGTAATGTTTGGCTTGCCGTAAACCTCGGAGTCGCGGGCCAGCTCGCGGACAATGGTAGCGATGTACCGCGCTGAGCTGCCGAAACCCGGCGCGTGATCGGTACCCTCGAGGTCGTTGTCGATGGTTTTGGGGATGCCGATGACGGAAACGTCATTGTTGTGCTGGGCAAAGTATGCCGCAAGCTTATTGACGGTGTCCATCGAATCGTTGCCGCCAATGTAGAGAATGCCGTCGATTCCAAGGGAGGTCAGGCGACATTCAATGTCCTGGTAGACGGGCGTTTCTTCGGAGACTTCGGGAAGTTTGTAACGACAGCTTCCTAGAAAGCTTGAAGGCGTTTTGGCGAGAAGTTCCACGGTGTGTTGATGCTGTTCAGCAACGCACTGCTGGTCCACGCCGCGTTCCTGCTGGCTTGCGGTGTGCTGGCCCACGCCGTGTTCCTGCTGTTCAACGGTGCGTTTCTGCGGAGTACCTTGCGGAAAGAACAGGTTGGTCAGGTTGGAATAGCGACCATTTAGAAAGCCTTCAATTCCGTTTTGCATGCCGTAAATCTCGATGCCTTCTTCATGTGCATGCGTGATAATTCCTGCAAGAGAAGAATTGATTGCAACTGTTGGACCGCCTGATTGACCGATGAGTATTTTTCTAATCTTACGCATGTAACTCCCTGTGATTCGTTGATGGATAAGACAGAGGACATTTGCGTTTGTATGTCGCAATCGTCTCCAAGATTGCGAGTAGTTCAAAAAGACATACGTCAAAAACTATACAAAGAACGATTAGCACACGTTTTAACTGGACTTATTTGAGTACGTAGCCATACCGCTCACAAAATTTTTGGGCAGGCGAACGGTAAAAAAATGCTATTTTTGTCAGCGAATTATTTCATTTTTGATGCGCGTTGCGCATAGTTCGCATGCGCGCTTGTGCCACACGCAGCAACTGCAACGCTACGACAGTGCACAACTACAACGTTACGACAGCTCCGTAAGAAAACGAGGAAGACCGTCGGTGGAAATAGGCTCCTCCATGCTCGCGACAAGAGGACGCAGGTAGGTCAGGGCGGCGTCGGTAACGTTGAAGCCGTCTTCGGAAATCATTTCTCGAGGTACAAGCTTTACCTTGTTAGCAACGTTGGCGACAGGGGTCACGCGAATTTCTGTAACATAAGGCGTATTTGAAAGTCTGTGAACGCCTACCATAACACCTGTTTTACCTTGGAGAACAACCTCAACTCCTGCGGCACCGAGTGCTTCTGCCTCATCCAAGTCAACCTTGCTTGCAGCATGTGAAGCGCAACGCTGCAGCGTATTGAGTTCAATACCGCGAGACTTTACGTCAAGCTGGTCCTTGGCCAGCTGCGACAAATATTGAGCTGTTCCGGATTGAGCCACAAGGTGCCCAAACGTATCAATCGCAACAGACTTTGCATCAAAAAGGAAACTACCATCCGCGTGATGGACGCCCTCGCTGACCACCACGACTACGTTGTTTTTCTCGCGGAGTCGCTGTTCAATGGTAAAAAGTAGCGCGTATTCATCAAGAGAAATTTCGGGCAGAAGGACAAAATCCGGGGCGGTTCCGCAAATATCTTGCGCCAGCGCAGCTGCTGCCGTAAGCCAACCAGCGTCGCGGCCCATGGCCTCGATAAACGTGACGTTTTTGGTGTTGTAGACGCCGCCGTCGCGGGTGAGCTCGGCGGTCACGGATGCAACGAATCGCGCCGCGCTGCCAAAGCCGGGGGTGTGATCGGTACCTTCGAGGTCGTTGTCGATGGTTTTTGGCACACCAACAACGCGAACATGGCTTTCTACCTGGGCAAAGTATCGAGACAGCTTGTCCGTGGTGTCCATGGAATCGTTTCCGCCGATGTAGAGTACGGCGTCTACCTGGTATTTCTTGAGCTGCGCATCAATCTGCTGGTAGATAGGGGAGATAGCTGTGGAATCACGGCTCGAGCAAACAACGGAATTAGACTCAAGCTTCATCTCAAGTTCCGGCAGTTTAAAGCGGCAGCTACCCAGCCAGCTCGATGGCGTTTTTCTTAGGAGCTGGAGGTTCTTCTCGCCAGGATTTGTGGAAGCATGGTTGGACGATCCTGATTCAGATGCTGTAAGTCCAAGTGCCTCCACCAGGTCAACGACGTCGCCCTCAAGAAATCCCTGGATTCCGTTGCGCATGCCAAGTACGCGCAGACCCTGGGCGTGAGCTGCGCGAATAACGCCCGCGAGCGACGCATTAATCGCGGCGGTTGGCCCACCCGACTGTCCGACCAGGATTGTGCGAATTGCATGCTCTGATGTGGTGTTCATGGCGCCTCGGATTCTTGAGAGTTGATGTATCAAGTATAACCGCGGCAGGCAGTTGCGGTGCTGTTATATCGACTGACGGAAAATCCTCAAAAAACTGCAGATAAAACCAGGCTTAATACCCCAAATACATCGTGGAGTAGCTTTGGTTGTAGGATTTGAATTTAATCACGTGCACTCAATTCACTATTATGCATAAGTTCTATCTGATATACATAATTATGAATGAAGATATATAAAAGATTTAATTACCCTAAATTTCAAGGTTATGCAAACACACCTATGTCGGATAATCTGCAAAATCAAGGATAAAAAACACATCTAATGACGATATTCTGCATCAGATAAGCATTTTGCATGAATTGTATACGCATTTTCAGCAGATTATCCGACATAGGTGTGTTCGGGCGTTTCAAACTAGGTGCTGATACGTCTACGGAACCCATGCGCCCGCTAGGGCACCGCGTGCGGCGAGAAACCCGCAGGTCTCGCAGCCATTCCCAGACTCGCACTCGCACCCGACGTCCGTCCCGCAGCGCCCGGCTCCGCGCCAAACCCGTGCGCACAAAAAAGCCGCACCTCAAATGAGATGCGGCTTTGTAGCTTCAGCAACCTAAACGGCGTTGCAACTCGGTTGGACTGGACTCGTTACCGAATCCGCTGCCGTTACCGGACGCACACTGTCTAGCGCACAACCTGCAGGTTTAGCGAAGGTTGTAGAAAGCGTCCATACCCAGGTACTCAGCACCCTCAGCGAGGTCGTCCTCGATGCGGAGAAGCTGGTTGTACTTAGCAACACGCTCGGTACGAGCAGGTGCACCAGTCTTGATCTGACCAGCGTTGGTTGCAACAACAAGGTCAGCAATGGTGGTATCCTCTGTCTCACCGGAACGGTGGGAGACAACTGCGGTGTAACCTGCGCGCTTAGCCATCTCGATAGCCTCGAGGGACTCGGTCAGGGTACCAATCTGGTTGACCTTGATGAGGATGGAGTTACCAGCGTGAACCTCGATGCCCTTCTTCAGGCGCTGAGTGTTGGTAACAAAGAGGTCGTCGCCGACGAGCTGAATCTTCTTGCCCAGACGTTGGGTAAGGATCTTCCAACCGTCCCAGTCCTCCTCTGCAAGACCGTCCTCGATGGAGACGATTGGGAACTTCTCGACCATTTCCTCGTAGTAAGCAACCATTTCCTCGGAGGTAAGGGAGCGACCCTCGCCCTTGAGGTCATACTTGCCGGTCTCCTTGTTGTAGAACTCAGAAGAAGCTGGGTCCATAGCAAAGCGGAAGTCCTTGCCAAGCTCAAAGCCAGCAGCCTTAACAGCCTCGGAAAGAAGCTCAAGTGGCTCCTCGTTGGACTTAAGGTCTGGAGCAAAGCCGCCCTCGTCACCAACACCGGTGTTGAGACCCTGGGACTTCAGAGTGTCCTTGAGGGTGTGGTAAACCTGTGCGCACCAGCGAAGAGCGGTGGTGAAGTCAGGAGCACCAACAGGCATAATCATGAACTCCTGGAAGTCAACGTTGTTGTCAGCGTGGACGCCACCGTTGAGGACGTTCATCATAGGAACAGGAAGAGTGTGAGCATTTGCGCCACCGAGGTAAGCATAAAGTGGAAGCTCAGCAGAAGCAGCTGCAGCATGAGCAACAGCAAGAGAAACGCCGAGAATAGCGTTTGCGCCGAGGCGACCCTTGTTTGGAGTGCCGTCAAGCTTGATCATAGCAAGGTCAAGGCCGCGCTGATCCTCTGCATCCCAACCAATAACAAGGTCGCGGATCTCAGTGTTGACGTGTTCAACTGCCTTCAGAACGCCTTTGCCCAGGTAACGGCTCTTGTCGCCGTCGCGAAGCTCTACAGCCTCGAACTCACCAGTGGAAGCACCGGAAGGAACGATTGCACGACCAAAGGAGCCGTCGTCAAGAACAACCTCAACCTCAACGGTTGGATTGCCACGGGAATCGAGGACCTCGCGTGCGTGAACATCAAAAATCTGGCTCATAGCTCACCTTTCTTTAGGTTTAACATTTTGCTGATTGCACAGACATAACTAGTATACCCATTCTGTTATGAGGTGTGTATTGTAATTACACATACTATTTGGTTAGGCAAAGATAGTATTTGATCGAGTAGAGATAGTATTTGACCAGGCAGACGCACTGTTCACCTGGTCAAATAGAAAATGCCTGCAGAATTATGCAGAATTCTGCGGAATTAATAGGTAAATATATAAATTATTTCTGTGGATACACAACAACCAGCAGCATCTTGAACTCTTCTGGAGCCTGAAGCGCATGTGGGTGACCAAGTGGCATCACAATAGACTGACCAGCTTCAAGGGTGTAGACGTCGTCATCGATGGTGATGCTTGCGCGTCCCTCAAGAATGGTGACAAATGCGTCGCCGCCCGCGCGGTGGCTTGCGATCTCTTCACCTGCGCCAAAACCAAAAAGGGTGACGCTGACGGCATCGTTTTGCGCAAGGGTCTTGCTGATGACCTGGCCAGAAAGGCATGCAACCTGGTCTTTAAGAGTTACCACAGTTTTTGTGTCGATGTTCTTCATGACACCAGGAATCAATTCTTCGGACATACTAACCTCCAACGGTAAATGTTATCGATGATTAGCATTTACCCGAACCAGCCGTCTTCAATCAGTAATTTTCCAAAAAATCGCAGGTAGAAATTGCTTTTTTTAAAGCAATTTGCTGAGCAGAGGAGTCATCTTTCCCTGAGAGACCACCATCACATGATGCATCGCACGTGATAGCGCGGTGTAGAGCCTACGGCGAGAAATTCCGTCTGCTTTATACACTTCCTCTTGTGCGTCGGCAACAATGACCTGATCAAACTCAAGACCCTTTGCCAGCGCAAGGTCGAGAAGAACAACACCCTTCGCGGGGAGGGAATCATGGCTGGTGAGTACCTTGGCCGCAGACCCTTCCAGCTGTTTGGCAAGCCAGCGAACGCGAGACTTCTCGGTACACACAATGGCTGTCAGTCCGTCAAACTCTTGTGCCTGCTCAATAAGGGACTTCATAGTCTGCAGGTACTCGGCGCGCTCAGTATCTTTGTTGTCAACGACCACCTCAAAGAACTCAGGTTTTTTACCGCCGCGCTGAACGGAGCTTGTCTGGCCACGTTCTTCTTCGCTCAAAAGAGAGGTAAACAGCGCGGTAATCTCGGGAGAGGAGCGGTAGCTGGTCAGAAGCTTGCAGGTAGAAACAGCACCCTCGCCGTGTGTTGCGGTGAATATCTTTTCAATCTGCTCAAACGTTGCAGTGTCTTCCCAAATTGCCTGGTTGGAGTCACCCAAAAGCAGGAAGTGCGCGCGCGAGAAGTACTTTCCAAGCACCATAAGCTGTGTTTCGGTATAGTCCTGAACCTCGTCAATCATGACAAACTTGACGTTTTTCTCGCCAGCGCCTGTGATAAGAAGACGCAGGTAAACACATTCGGCACCGCTTAGTGCGGAGGCATTGAGCATGCGCATGCCAATGCGGTCGATGCGCAGCCAGGAAGCGGACTCGATGACCTCGTGCGCAGAGGCAAAACGCCAGTTGAGGAACTCGCGGGTGCGCACCAGAACTTCTTCCTCGTCGGAAGGGCTGATAGTGCGACCAAAGACCTCAAGCTGCTGCTCAACGTCAAGAGAGAGCATCTCTTCCTGGATTTCGTCGTTGTGGGCCATCTGACCAAGCCTGCGCTCCAGGCGGGTGTGGAGCTCGTCTTTGGCAAGCGCAATAAGGCGAGGCCCTACGGGGAATTGCGAGAACTTTGCCACAGAACTAGCTATCTGAGCTGGCTTGATAAGCGTGATTCCCTCAACAGAGATGGCCTTGAAGTCGTCCTCGTAGAGCTCAAGCGAGGCAAGTTGTTCCTCAAGCTTTTTAAGGGAATCGGGGTTGTTGTGGGCGCCCGATGCGTGGTCGGCCAGACCCAAAGTCTTGAGGAAAGAATCCCAGGTAAATACCTGCGGATTGTGCTCGCCCATGCTAGGCAAAACAGTGTTGATGTAGCGACCAAACATCTCGTTAGGGGTAAACAGGTATACCTGATCTGCGGTAAGTGTGGTGCGCTGCTGGTAGAGAAGGTACGCAATACGCTGCAGCAAAACGGACGTTTTGCCCGAGCCTGCAATGCCGTTGACCAGTAGAACGGGCACATCCTCGTGCCTGACAACAACGTTTTGTTCGCGCTGGATAGTTGCGGTGATGGCCTGCAGCTTCTCGGTGTGCTGACGCTTTAGTGCGGCAAGCAGCAGAGAGTCTTCAATGGCAACCGTTGTGTCAAAGTAGAGGTTCAGCTTGTCGCGCGTGATGTCAAACTGTCGGCGAAGTTCCAGTTCAACCGTTCTTTTCTTGCCGTCTACCTGGTACGACGTAGTTCCCATCTCTTGGTTGTAATACGTCTCGGCAACGGGGCTGCGCCAATCAACAATAAGTGGCGTACGGTCTTTGTCCGTAATGCCCGCCGCACCAATGTATACATCACGAGAAGGACGTCCGGGTCGCATTTTGAGCGTGACCTTAGCAAAGTAAGGCTGCCTCAAAAGGATTTCGACTCGACCGAGTTTCTCGACAGTGAAATCGTGGTACTGGTTGTAGGTGTCAATAACGCTGTTGAGCGTTTCAATGGCCGCAAGGGTCTCGATGGTTTCGTCCGCTCCGCCAAAGTCTGGGCGGATTTCTTCACTCATCTGACGAAGGTCTCTAGCTGCATCTTTTTGCGTAGTATTGAGTGTTGTGTCCAAATCCTCACGAATCTCAACAAGCTTTTGATAAACGTGGGAGAGGTGCTCTTGCTCTTGCTGGTGGATTGGATCCATGATGCTCCTAGATAGTTGCGTCTTCGATGCGGCGGCGCAACTCGTCAATGCCCAGGCCAGTCTCGGATGAAGTAATAATGGCCTGTTCAGGGGTGATATGGAATGCTTTGCGCAGGGCGGCCGCGGCTTGATTTTGCTTGCCGCGTGCAATCTTATCTGCCTTGGTAAACGCAACTACAAAGGGCAGCTCAGCCTCTTGAAGAAAGCTGATCATCTGCAGGTCAAGCTTTTGAGCTTCGTGTCTGATGTCAACAAGACTAATAACCAGGTTAAAGCTACGTTCTTGCTCAAAGTAACCACCGATGAGGTCTGCCCAGCGCTGTTTTTCTTGGCGAGAAACTCGTGCAAATCCATAGCCGGGCAAGTCTACAAATTTGACGCCATCTACGTCAAAGAAGTTGATATTAGCGGTTTTACCTGGAACGCTTGAAACTCGTGCGAGCTGTTTTCTGCCAATAAGTTTATTTAAGAGGGAAGACTTTCCCACGTTTGAGCGGCCCACAAAAGCCACCTCTGGAGTCTCTGGAGAAGGAAGTTGTGAAATTGCCCCGTATGATGCCTCATATTGTGCGGTTTCATACTTAAGACCCATGATGCCTCCCATTGCGCTTCAAAAACGTAAGGTATTATTTTAGCGCAAACTGGGAGGCAGCTAACAATCCATTCATCTGTAGTGGGAAGGTCGGCACGATCTGTAGTGGGAGTGGTGAAACCTGTAGTGGGAGTGGTGAAACCTGTAGTAGGAGTGGTGAAATCTGTAGCTGGAGTGGTAAGAATTGCTACAAAGACACTCGAATTCGTTTTTCTACAGGTAGACGAGAAACAAGCAAATCAAACGTCGTATCAGTAATCGGAGTTCTATAGATTTCCTCTCCTGTAAGATTTACTACATAAGGCACATGAAGAACATATGAAGTGTGCGGTTTAATGGCAATTCGCGAAGTTGTTATATTTGGCTGGGCAAGCGGCCAAAGGGAATTTTCATTTCCTAAATCGCAAATGTAATAGGTGTTGTTAGCTTGTGGAATTAAAACCGTGCCGAGAAAATCTATTCCTCCTATAGGCTCAGTCTCTTCTCTATCATTTTTAAGTTCTATAGTTACATCAATCACACTTGTTTGATTGCCATGAGCATTGGGATATTGTGGCGTAATACCATGTTTTTCCAGGTAACCGTCATACGTGGTTAGGGCAATTTCAGTTATTCGTATTGAATATCCCTTTGTATTCTCAGAAGACGAATAATGAAAATTTCCGTCGAGAGGGACCCATTCTCCCATTTGATAAATCTCTTCAGGGATAGTTAGTGCATGGGTATTTACCCACCAAACTCTGTAGCCAAGAGCACAAACCAGTACAAAGCTTATGGCAATTGCGAATAATGGTAGTTTGCTTTTTAGTTTCATGATGCACGTCTTTGCACGTCGATTTTCTCGACAATTTTACCGAGTTTCATTTTGTAAATTACATCGCAGACAACCTCTAAGAACTCAGCATCATGACTTGAGATGAGAAGTGTTGCGCCTCTATCTCTTTGTTCAACAATGAGTTCCGTGAGCATATGGACACCGTCTTCATCAAGAGCATTTGTTGGCTCGTCAAGAATAATTAAATCCGGTTGTTCAAAAAACGCCATGGCAATTCCCAAGCGTTGCTTCATGCCAAGGGAGTATTTTCTAACAGGTCTTTTGTCTGTAGGATCAAGTCCTACTTTTTCAATTGCAGCATCAATATCTTGCTCAGACGCGATTTGTTTTATTGACGAGAGAATCTCTAGGTTCTTACGACCGCTATATGAGCTGAGAAGTGCTGGTTTTTCTAGGAGCAGGCCAACACTTGGTGGGAAATCTATATCATCCCAGAGCTTTTTGTTTTCAATAGAAACATATCCTTGGGTAGGCTTAATGAGACCACAGATCGCTCGCATAAGCATTGTTTTACCAGAGCCGTTTTGGCCTTCGAGACCAATTATCCCTCTCTTTTCCAGGGATAATGTGACATCCTTGAGAACAGTATCGTTTCCGATTTCTTTTGTTAGATGCTCAACTGAAATGTACGACATGTTTACTCACCGCCAAACTGATCAATGTTCTTAAAGCGTGAAAGAGACAGATAAAGAAAAATACCTATTGAGCCAATACAAAAAACTAATGTGCAGAGCGGATTGACTCCTGCACAAAGGTTGCCTTCAACAATCTCCCTGCTAGCCGAATCAATATAGAGAGAACTTCGAGAAAACATCATGTAGTTGCCAATAAGGATAGGATGTAATTTGAAAATCGAGGAGACTATCCAGGAAATTATTAAAAAGAGAGGAGGCCACTCTTTAATAAATAATCCTACTGAACATTGGAGTGTTATAAGAGATAGTGAGGAAATGAACAAAGATCCCATCAATGGGACAATACTTACCGTATTTTCGGGTAATGTCGAAGCGTCAAAACCTTCGAGAATTTCTAAGCTTATAGTTGTTGATGGTAAAATTTCTCCACCGTGTAGTAGTGTGAATAAGAGGATTACAACTCCCGCCATAATCCAATAAAGCCCAGTTGCTGTTACACAACTTATTGTTAAAAGAATTGGATAGCAGCTCTTTGAGGAAGACATAACAAGATACATATCTTTTCTTAGTGACCTGGAGACTGCCAGAAAACACATTAGATGGGGAAGTAAAACAAGTATTAACCAGGCAAAAGGAATTTTAATTTTTGGCATAGCAGCATTTGAAGAAATGCTTTGCGATATCTGTGGCATTCCAGCAAATAGACTTGATACGTTATCTGCAAATGTTGGATTACTTGTTGCCGAGCGATTGAACACTACAAGAGATGTAGCAACGATAAGTACCATTAAGATGATACAGATACAAAATGGACCACGTAATGAATAGATAAAAGGACCAAATGGAATTACTTTAGAGTTTTTCATAATGACCGCCAAACTCTATATTTTTAGTTCCAATGAGGCCAAAAATGTTTAAGAAAATGATTCCAACAAGAAAATATGAAGTTGCATACAAAAGGCTAAATCCTTCTGGATTAAAAGGAAGAAGTCTCGAAAAAGTCATTAATGTAGAGGGGAATGGAAGTTCAGGAAAAAACTCTCCTAAAACTACGCTTAGTAATACAGCTAGTGAATTGTGAGTATAGAGTTTTATTACTTTGTAAATAGAGCAAAAGAACAAGAGACCAAGATAATAAATGACGAGAAGGACTAATACTTCTGGGGCTGTGAGTGATAATTCTGTACTAGCTTGAACGGTATGGCTAATGAAGATATCTACATTCAGTGTAGCAATAGTAAGGCTGTTGCCTGTACAAATAAGTAAAACAAAATACGTTACTATATTGACGGCAATTAGAACGAGACAAGATACAATTATATTTATATAGCTATAAATCCAATATCTAGTTTTCTTCTCAAATCTCATTATGCGTTGAATGGAAAAATGTTCATTCTTGTCCGAGTTTGAAATAACGATTATGAGAAGAAGAGAGATGCAGAGCGCGGTCCACTCTACGGAAAATGTGTGAGCAGATCCGTAGAATCTTGCGATAATCAAATCGCCCAAAGAAAACGAATATCCTCCTTGTGTAATCAAGCTGAATTGTGCAAAAGAAGAAATAAACGCTGTGCAAGATAACAGCATCGCAAAAAGCGCGGCTAGAAGATTTTTATGCATATCAAAAAGCTGAGTGAAGTTCCTTGAAATTTGATGCTTCATAGTAGATCACTCCTACAAGTCTTTTTGTAAGAAATGAAAGTTACAAGCAACATCAAAGCAAAACAAAAACAATAAAATCCAAGTTTTGTTGGAGCATATTCAGAGCTTATCAACTGAAAGAAATTCAACCTAATAAAAGAATTTTGTCCGACTTCTCTTAATTGAGCAGAGGAGAGGATTGCTGAAAATTGTGAGCCTAAGAACGCTAATAGGTGAAGCAGAAAATAAGAAACAAAAATTGCTTGAAATGTGGTCTTAGTTAAACTGGCAAAAAGACAAACAACGCAGGAAAACAGCCCTCCCATTATGAAGGCTAATACGGATAGGGTAATGACATAAGCAAGAGGAGAGTTATAAAAGAGTCCTGAGAACAGAGAGTTCATAGGGACTGCGGTATATATCTCATCGTAAATTTTTGGCGTAGATAACGGTAAGAAACAAATTACAGCTAAAAAATTAAGGACAAGAGGTAAGGCAGAGCAAATACCTCCAGAAACAAAGCTTACATATAGTTTTATCTTGATAACACTAGCTTTTCTAATTCTAAGACATTGCTGTTCAAGCACTCCTTCCTTTGAATCGTTGCTTAGTATCCAAGCAGTTGGGATGGTAGCCAAGAGTGGCCATAAAAGATAATACAGTCCGCTGTAAAAATCTCCGATTCGTGTGGGAATCCAAGCAGTATAAGCAGAAATGACAGAAAGCAAAGTGTTATAGGAAAGATGATCTCCCTGTTGAAGAGTTGCCTCTAAGGTATTTAATTCAATTTGTATTTCAATCCAAGCGGCAAGTATTGCAATACAGATGCCAATTGCAACACATGCCCAAAATAATGGGTTATAGGTAAGCTGTCGCTTAAATTCAGACTTGAACAATGAATTCATAGCAAGCACCTACTTATCACTTTTTAATGCAGACTGTATATCAACTAATTTTGCGTTTGAATAAATTCCTCCCATATTTGCCAGATGAATAGAAGTAACATCCCTCAGTTCTTCTGGAGATAGCGCAAAAGCAAGTTTGACGTCACATTCATCTCCTGCATTAATCCAAAAATATCCTTTTTCTTTTTCCACTTCCAAACTGCTAATTCGGGCATTTTCAGGTGTGATTTGGGACATGAAAATATCGTGTCCTTCGGCATTAATTGAGTAGCTAGAGAGTAATATAGAGTTCATCCCGTTTGGGGTGCGCTTTTGAACAGCATCTATGTTTTTAAAATGAAGCGTATAGACTAGATACAAGCTATTTGCATTTTCCGGTGTTGACGAATGGTTAAGTGCTTCAGAGGTAAACCCTGCTTCGTCTATAGAATGATAAAGGGTTACGTCTGTTACCGTTACCTCTATTGTACCAATCCATGGTAGATAAGCCCCAAAAGGAGTCTCAGCTGGATTACCTACTTCTTGATCGAGTCCAGTTAGTTGTACAGTATCGCCAATTTTATAATTTTCCGAGGCCTCGTTTTGCCTTTGTGCAACTTGTTGTGCAAAAAATTCTTCTTGTGCCTGTTTTTGGGCAAGACCATAAAAATAAAAAAGTCCTGCAATGACGATACAAGTAATCAATAATCCCAAAGCACAAGCTCCTTTCGGGAGCTTGTGCATTTTCAAGTTAAGGTTTCTAAAATCATGAGATACCATAGTAAGTCCTAATTAACTTCGGTAAATCCACCACGTGAGTCGGGGCTCCATGCTCCATTTACAACGCCGTTTCCATCATTGCCCCAGGCTGTCATTCTGGCATAGCGCATACCGGCTTCATAAACATAGTTGTGGATATTAAAGTGACCTGTGTGACTAATAGTTGCGTGGTCATTCCTCGTTTTATTTACATATCCGCTCCATAGGCTATAGGAACCGTCAATGTAAAAACGAACGCTACTAGGATCAATGCGATCAACTCTAATATAACTCATTGAGTTAGTATCTTTTGTGCGACCTGGTGTTCCCTGAGTGTTGCTGCCGGAAAAGTAGTAATTAAAAGGCGTATCCTTCGTGCTTGCATAAGCAACATTTTGGACTGCTAAAATACAAAGAAAGATAGATAAGACTGTAAATAGTTTTAAAACCTTTTGGCGATTCATAAACGCCTCCTTAGTTTTTAAGTTTGGCCAACCCTATGATTAGACCTTAACTTGTCTTCATCATAAGTCTTGGAATGCAATACATATTATTAATTCTGTGAACGGTATATTTTTATCGGTTAAAGTAATTTCGTTATTTTTGAAACTTATTTAATAAAACTAAATTTCTATGTATGTACAGATGATTGATGTAGATGTATTTAATTAAATAAAAATTAACTCGTATTATTGAGTTAAACGCCCGTGTCGAATGATTGTGTTTGAATTTAGGCCGACAAGTGCAACTAAAGCGGCCAAAGGGAATTTTCATTTCCTAAATC
>ERZ772971.1535-NODE-1535-length-13291-cov-3.969855_pt1 | contig 13291 bp, 12 predicted proteins | sample MGYA00511943_ERZ772971 | MGnify/ENA primary metagenome ERZ772971 (study PRJEB29015, sample SAMEA2737929) | human oral metagenome | biome: human oral; feature: human-associated habitat; material: dental | place: China | collected 2144 ... | reverse complement strand
TTGTTGCGGCTGGGCAGGTGCTCGCCGAGGCCGGCGCGGGACATGGGGCAGCCGGTGGGTGCGTTGTCGCGGTGGGTGCTGTCGCTCATGGTGTCTCCTTGCTCGGCCGGTGGGCCGGGGTGTCGCGGCACGTGAGGGGTTCCTGAGCCGGTCAGGACGTCGTGGGCGGCACCGATCGCTGTCAGCTGCGACGACGAGATGACCGTCTGTCAGCAACCATAACCGGGCAATAAGGAGATGTCTCAGTAACCGACTCACTCAATGGCATTACCAATGCCTCGGTGAGCGTCCGCCGCCGGCACCTCGAGCGGGGGCAGGCCCGCACCGGGCGGCCCTCTTCACAGCACTCTCACACCCCCGCCTCACGGCCGCCACACACCGGGCGCCGACGCTCGTGCCATGACCACGCAGCACAACCACCGCAACGCCACCGCGCCGCGCACAGGCACCAGCCGCCGCTCCGTCCTCATCGGAGGCGCAGCCCTCCTGGGACTGTCCGCCACCGGCGCCTCCGCCTGGGCACTGGACCGCTTCGTCATCGACCACACCGAGATCGAGGACGTCGCCGCCTACGAGGCCGCCCACTCCACGTCCACGGCGACCACGGCCGCCACCCAGGTGAGCGTCGCGGGCAGCACGTACACGTCCTCGGCCACGAGCATCAGCATCGAGACGGTGAGCACCGGCTCCGGCTCGGACACGCTCACCTACTACGTGGCCGACATCGTCCTGTCCGACGCCACCGCCCTGCGCTCGGCCTTCGCCGACAACCGCTACGGCACGAACATCACCGCCCGGCCCAGCGAGATCGCCCAGTCCGTGGACGCAGTCCTCGCCGTCAACGGCGACTACTACGGCTTCCGTGAGGACGGCATCCTCATCCGCAACGGGGTCGTCTACCGCGACGACGGCGTGCGCGACGGCATCGCCTTCTACTCCGACGGGAGCGCACAGGTCTACGACGAGACGAGCACCGACGCGCAGACCCTCCTCGACGCCGGGGTGTGGTCCACCTGCTCCTTCGGGCCCTCGCTGGTCGACGGCGGCGCCGTCATCTCGGGCATCGACCAGGTCGAGGTGGACACCAACGTCGGCAACCACTCGATCCAGGGTCTCCAGCCGCGCACCGCCATCGGCTGGGTGGACGACAAGCACTACACGGTGGTCGTCGTCGACGGCCGCGACGAGGGCTACTCGCGGGGCGCGACGCTGCCCGAGCTGGCCGAGATCATGGCCGGCCTGGGATGCCGGTGCGCCTACAACCTCGACGGCGGCGGCTCCTCAGCCATGTACTTCAACGGCGAGATCATCAACCAGCCGTCCAACGGCGGCGAGCGCGCCACCTCCGACATCCTCTACGTCGCGATGGGGGCCTGAGATGAGCACGCACCCCGGACTGCAGGCCCCACGCACCAGCGGCACCTTCCCCACGCGCCGGGCCCTCACCGGTCCCGATGGCGTCCTGCCCCACCTGCGGGCGCGGGCCGGAGCGACGAGCTGCGCCGCGGCCGACACGCGGCTGGTCGTCCTCGTCCCCGCCTACCAGCCCGACGCCCGACTGCCGCGGCTCGTGACGACGCTGCGCCGTGACCTGCCGGGGGTGCGGGTGCTCATCGTCGACGACGGCTCGGGCCCCGCCTGGGCGGACGTCTTCGAGGACGCCGCCCAGCGCGGCGCCACGCTCATCACCTACCCGGTCAACGCCGGCAAGGGGCGGGCCCTGCGCACCGGCCTGGCCCGCGCGGCCGTCTCCTGGCCGGGTGCGGACGTCGTGTGCGCCGACGCCGACGGCCAGCACACGCCGTCGGACATCGCGGCGGTGGCCCGCAGGGTGCGCGAGAGCGGCCGGATGACGCTGGGCGTGCGCGAGTTCACCGGCACGGTGCCCGTCCGCTCACGGTTCGGCAACGACGTCACCGCCCTGCTGTTCAGGGGGGCCACCGGCTGGCGGCTGCGCGACACCCAGACGGGGCTGCGCGGCTACCCGGCCGGAGGCTACGACTGGATGCTCGACGTGCCGGGGGACCGCTACGAGTACGAGCTCAGTGCCCTGCTGCGCGCCCACGACCTGGGGCTGGAGGTGGAGCAGGTCGGCATCGAGACGGTCTATGAGCCGGGCAACGCCTCCAGCCACTTCCGTCCCCTGCGGGACTCGGCCCGGATCTACACTGCTGCGCTTCACGGGGGCGAGCCTGGGCGGATTCGTCATCGACTGGGTCATGGTGCTCGTCATGCACGCCCTGAGCGGCAACCTGCTGGCCAGCGTCGTAGGGGCGCGGCTGGTGTCCGGGACGGCAAACTTCGCCATGAACCGGCGCGTGTTCCGGGCCACGGGCTCGCTGTGGCGCACGGGGGCGCGCTACGTGCTGCTGGCCCTGGGGCTCGTGGCGGCCTCCTACCTGGGCCTGGCGGCAGCGACCGGGGCGGGGATGCCGCTGGCACTCGCCAAGCCGGTGGTCGACGCAGGCCTCTACCTGGCCTCGTACACGATCCAGCGGCGGGTGGTGTTCCGCGAGCGCGCCTGAGGCGCGCACACGGGAAGACGGATGCGGGGCGGGGCACCGGTGCGGTGCCCCGCCCCGCAGGCGACCGTCCGGCTCGGCGGCCTACTCGCAGGCCACGCCGTCGCCGTCCCGGTCCAGCTCGGACCTGTAGCCCGGGTCGCCGACGTACAGGGGAGCCGCACCCGCCTCCCGGGCGGCACGACAGTTGCGATAGTAGGCACCCGCCGGGGCCGGCTCGGGGGCTGGGGCGGGAGCCGGATCTGAGACGGCCTCGTCACCGGCAGCGTCGCCGTCGCTCAGCTCCTGCGGGGGCACCGCGTCGGCAGGGGCAGGTTCCGCAGGCGGCTCGTCGGCGGGAGCGGGTTCCGCAGGCGGCTCGTCCGCGACCGTCGCCGTCGGCGACGGAGACTCTGAGGGGGTCGACAGACCGTCCTCGTCCGTCCTGGTGTCACAAGCACCCAGTCCGAGGAGGAAGGCCGGAACAACAGCCAGCAGGACCGCTGCCCGAGCGGCGCGGGAGGGCAGGGACGGTCGCAGGGGCTGGGTGGACAGGCTCGGGTAGGGGGTACGGGACCGGGGAAGGGGCATGGGAACCTCGCAAGATAGGAGAAACCTAGGTAGGAGGCGACCGGGAGTGTCACGGACCGTCGAGGTCCCGGAGCTGTCGAGGACAGGCCAGGGGATCTGAGGGGAGATCGGGAGATCGTGGGAGCGGGCACCGGGGAGGCCTCCGTCACTATATCTCCGGTTCACCCCCGGGCTCTGGGCCCACCCGCTTCCGCCACCCCGCCCTACCGGGGTGTCACAATGCACACGGGAGGCACCATGCACACTGATGTTCTTCTCGTCGAGGACGAGCCCGAGCTCGCCCAGGCCGTCGCCGACTACCTCACGGCCTTCGGGCTGACCTGCCGCCACGTCACCACGGCCGAGGACGGGCTGGCAGCGCTCGCGCAGGACACGGTCGGCGTCGTCGTCCTGGACGTCAACCTCCCGGGCATGAACGGCTTCGCGTTCTGCCGCGACCTGCGCGCACGCAGCACCACCCCCGTCATCGTCGTCTCGGCCCGCTCGACCGACGACGACCAGATCCTCGCGCTGTCCGTCGGTGCCGACGACTACGTGACCAAGCCCTTCTCCCTGGCGGTCCTGCTCGCCCGGGTGCGGCGCGCCCTAGACCGCGACCGGGCGGCCCCCGTCCCGGCGGTCTTCGACGACGGCCGCCTCCGGGTGGACACCGTCTCGGGACGCACCTGGGTCAAGGGCCGCGAGGTGCACCTGACCGCCACGGAGGACCGGCTGCTGGCCCACCTCGTGCGCCATCGCGGCTCCGTGGTCACCAAGCAGGACCTCATCGAGGCCGCCTGGGGCGACTCCTTCACCTCCGACGGCACCCTGGCCGTCCACATCCGCCGCCTGCGCGCACGCATCGAGGCCGACCCCGCCCGCCCCGAGCGCATCCGCACCGTGTGGGGCCGCGGCTACCTCTTCGAGGACTCCGAGGCAGCGACGTGAGGGCGGCGGCCCGCACGCTCCTTGCCCTGATGCTCGTGGCCTGCGCCGGGCTGACCCTCGTGTGGCACCTGGCGCTGCGCGAGCCGGCGCGACCGGACGCCGTCGCCCTCAATGACGCCATCCATGTCGTTGAGCAGACCTGGCCCGCAACATCCGCCACGGACCTGGAGGCCGTGGGGGCGCCGGTGGTGCTCGTGGGACCCGACGGCACCGCTCTCACCTCCAGCGGGGCCTCCGACCCGGCCCCGACGACGGCCGTCGAGGCCGCCCGCCACGGCTGGCTCAGCGCACCGGTCGTCGTCGAGGGCTCGCTGGTCGCTACGCTCTACCTTCACGACGACGCCGCCGACCGTCAGGCGGACGCCGCACGGAGGCTGGCACGGTGGGCCACCGTCGTCGTCATCGCCCTCGTGGCCGGGGCCGCGGTGCTGGTGACACGGACCCACAGGCGCATCGTGGAGCCCTTCGAGCGGCTGCGCTCCTTCGCCACCAGGGTGGCCGACGGGGACCTGGACGCGCCGCTGTCGATGGACCGGGGCAACGTGTTCGGCGCGTGGACGGAGAGCTTCGACCTCATGCGCACCGAGCTGGCCCGGGCCCGCCGCCGCCAGGAGGCCGCTGAGCGCTCCAAGCGCGAGCTCGTCGCCCAGATCGGTCATGACATCCGCACCCCGGTGGCCTCGATCTGCGCCACCGCCGAGGTGCTGCGCACCATGCCGCACCCGCCGCAGGTGGATGCCCGTCTGCACGTCATCGAGGCCAAGACGCACCAGCTCCAGGCCCTGGTGGCGGACCTGTTCGAGGCCAACGAGGACCAGATGGATGCCCTGGAGGTCTCCCCCGCCGAGATGAGCTCCGCCGAGCTCGTGGCGCTGGTGCGCGACGCCGACTACGAGCAGCGCGCGCAGATCGGCACGGTGCCCGAGTGCCTCGTGTCGGCCGACTCCCACCGCCTGGCCCAGGTGCTCGACAACGTCCTGGTCAACTCCTACAAGTACGCCCGGACCCCCGTGGAGGTCCGCGGGAGCATCGACGGGGACCTGCTGCTGCTGGAGGTCTGCGACTCGGGGCCGGGGGTGGGCCCCCACGAGCTCGGCCCGATCTTCACCCGGGGCTTTCGCGGGGCCGGGGCAGGGCAGGCTCCCGGCCAGGGGATCGGGTTGTTCACCTGCGCCTGGCTCATGGAACGCATGGGCGGGACCATCAGCGCGGCCAACGTGGAGCAGCCGGGCTCCGGCCTGCGCGTCACCATCGCCATCCCCCTGGCCGGACGGTGAAGGCCCGCGCGCCCCGCCGCTCGCGCACGGCTCCCAGATCGTCAAGGAATCGTCAGGACTGCGCAAGCGGGTCGTTGTGGGCCGCTGCATAAGGTCGGGGTGAACCCGTCGTCAGGTCTGCGGCGCGCGGCTGTCCTCACGGCAGCGCCCTCGCAGCGGCACGGAGCACATTCAGGGCCGCAACACAACAGGACAGGACAGCCATGGCACCACGCGCACGCACCCCCAGGCCTCCCACGGCCGACGCCGACCCCGGGACACCGGGCACCAGGGCGTCACACGACGGGAGCGACCGCGCTCGCACCGACGTCGGCCCCCGCGCAGCGGTCCTCATCACCGAGCAGCTGTCTAAGACCTTCTCCCACGGCGGTCTCCAGCAGCACGTCCTGCGCAACCTCAACCTGAGGATCGAGGCCGGCTCCTTCACCGTCGTCATGGGCCCCTCCGGCGCAGGCAAGTCGACCCTGCTCCACACGCTGTCCGGGCTCGACCACCCGAGCCTGGGACGGGTCGTGCTGGCCGGCACCGACATCACCCACCGCGGGGAGAACGAGCTCGCCCGCCTGCGCCGCACCCACTGCGGCTTCATGTTCCAGCAGCCCTTCCTCCTGGAGTCCCTGGACTCCATGGACAACGTCATGTCCGTCGCCCGCCTCACCCAGGACCGGCGCGCGGCCGCCACCAGGGCCGCCGAGCTCTTCGACCGCGTCGGGCTGGACGAGCAGGACCGCCACAAGCTCCCGGCCATGCTCTCGGGAGGAGAGGCGGCACGGGTGTCCCTCGTGCGGGCCCTCGTCAACGACCCGACGGTCGTCTTCGCCGACGAACCCACCGGCCAGCTCAACTCCGAGCTCTCCCGCACCGTCATGGAGCTGCTGGCCTCTCTCAACGCCCAGGGCCAGACCATCGTCATGGTCACCCACGACGTGCGCTCCGCCTCCTACGGCTCGCACGTGCTCTACCTGCGCGACGGCGTCATCGCCGGCGACCTCGACCTGTCCGTCCTTCCCGACGGCGACCCCCGTCGGCGCGAGCAGCTCGTCGCCTTCCTCGAGGAGATGGACTGGTGAGACGTCAGCGCACAGTCACGCTCGGGGCCCTGGCCGTGCTGGTCAAGCGGGACCTCCGGCGCCGTCCCGGTCAGGTCGCCACCCTTGCCGTCCTGACCCTGCTGGCGGCGACCCTCGTGAGCACAAGCATGGTCCTCATCACCGACTACACCAGCCACATCGACCGGATGGCCCGCAAGAGCAACGCCCCCAGCGCCACGGCGGTGGCACCCGCCGGAGCGGCAACCCAGACGATGGTCGACGCCCTGAGGGCGGACCCGCGCGTCACCCGGGTCGAGGCCGTCCCCACCCTCCTCGCCCAGGCGAGCCTGCCCCTGGGCGAGAACGACATGTCCACGCTGCTGACCGTCGTCGACCTCGACACTCCCGTCACCATGGGCGGTCCGCAGCGCGCCGACCACCTCACCACCACCCTGGCCGACGGCATCTGGCTTCCCCGTTTCCTCCAGGCCTCAGGCAGGTACGGGCTGGGCGACCCGATCACGATCACCACCGCCGTCGGGCAACACACCTTCCACGTCCAGGGCTTTCTCGCGGGCCTGTACGCGAGCGGGGGCGCACCGGGGCTGGGGCGAACCACCGTCGGTCTGGACCACGAGGCCTACGTCTCGCTCCAGGACCCGGGCTTCACACCGGGCACCATCATCCAGGTCCGCTCCGCCACACCTGCACAGGGGGCCCAGGCCCTGGAGGAGGCGGCCACCCAGGTGCGGGCCGCGGAGCAGGACGGCGCCTTCACACTCCTGGAGGTCATGAACCTTGACCTCGCGCGCCAGGCCATGAGGACCTCCACGGCCATCGTCGTGGGCATCCTCGTCACCTTGGCGGGCATCGTCCTGGTGGTGGCTGCCATCGTCACCCACTTCGTCGTGCGCGACCTCGTCAACGCCGACCTGCCCTCCATCGGGATACTGCGGGCCGCCGGGCACACCGGCACCGGGATCCTGTGCTCGCTCGTCGTCTCCCACGTCGTCACCGTTACGCTCGCGGCAGCCGTCGGCGTCGGCGCCTCCTACCCGCTGCTGCACCGGTTGGGACGGAGCTTCCAGGCGCAGAACGGGGTGGCGTGGCAGCCGGGGTTCTCTCCACTCACCGCGCTCACGACCGTGGCGGCCCTCACGGGCTTCGTCGTCATCGTGTGCCTCGTGGCGGCGCGACGGCTGCGACGCCTGAGCACCGTGGAGGCCCTGCGCCAGGGCACACCGACCCACAGCTTCACAAGGACCCGCCTCCCGCTGGAGAGGGCCGCAGGCCCCCTGCCGGTCCTCCTGGGCCTCAAGGCCACCCAGCACCACCTGCGCCGCCACCTCATCGCCGCCACCACCGTCATGGTCATCGTCTTCGCCGCCGTCAGCGGCCAGGGCATGGTCCGCAGCTTCCTCGGCGACCGCGAGCGCATGGTGGAGATCCTGGCCGGGCACGTCGCCGACGTCGGGGTGCAGGTGGCGGCAGGTGCCGACGGCGACGAGGTCCTCACCGAGGTCACGGCGACCGAGGGGGTGGAGCAGGCCTACTACTCGACCATCGTCCCGCGCACCCTCGACGGGGTCACGGTCGGCTTCACCGTCACACCGGATCCTGAGCGCGTGCCCATCGACCCGCTGGTCTCCGGCAGGGCGCCGCGCCACGACAATGAGATCGTCCTCAGCTGGCGTCTGGCCGACAAGCTGGGGGTGGAGCAGGGCGACCCCGTCACCTTCGACCTGGGCCACGGCGAGGTCACGTACCTGGTGACCGGCCTCGTCTCCACGGGCAGGTTCCTGGGGATGGGCGCCACCGTGCGCACCGACGGCTTCCAGCGCCTGGACCCCGGGTTCACGGACACCTCCATCGTCGCTGAGCTCAGCCCCGGCACAGACCGGGCGACGGTCGTCGAGGTCCTCCGGGCCCGGCTCGGCGCCACGGCGGAGACAGTCAGGGACCGGCGCGGCAACGTCGAGTCTGAGATCGCCTCGAACCTGTCGACGGTGCCGGTCGTCGCCACAGCCATCACCGTGCTCACCGTGGTCATGACCGTGCTGGTCGTCGGCCTGGTGGTCGGTGCGGCGCTACGCACGTCCCGCCGGAGCATGGGTGTGTGCCGGGCACTGGGCTTCACCTCCGGCCAGCTCACGCGCCAGACACTGTGGGAGCACATGCCCGTCATCTCCGTCGGTGTCGCCCTAGGGGCGGTGCTCGGCGCGGTGACGCTCAACCCGCTGCTGGGCCTGGTTCTGCGCTCGCTGGGTGTGGTGCTCGTGGACCTGCCGCTCGCCCCACTCCGGGCGGCCCTCATCGCCCTGGGTGTCCTCGCCCTGGCCTGGGTGACGACGGCGCTGTCCTGCCTGGGCATCCGGGGTGTGGGCACCACCGAGCTCATGCAGGAGTAGGGCGGAGCCGCCCGCGTGGCCTACACGAGTCCCGACTCGTAGGCGGCGATGACGAGCTGGGCCCGGTCGCGTGCGCCCAGACGCGCGAGCAGAGCCGTGATGTGGGTGCGGCAGGTGGCCCGGGTGATGCCCAGCTCGGCCTCGATCTCGGCGTTCGAGCGTCCGCGGGCGATGAGCCGGAGGACGTCGGTCTGCCTCGGGGTCAGCCCCTCGATCCCGGGTCCGGGCGCCACCGGCCCGATGAGACGGGCCAGCACCTGGGGGCTGAGCAAGGACTGCCCGCAGTGGACGGTGCGCACGGCGTCGACGACGGCCTGAGGCTCGGCGTCCTTGAGCAGGAAGCCGGAGGCTCCGGCGCGCAGGGCCCCAAGGACGTACTCGTCGACCTCGAACATGGTGAGCACGAGCACCCGGGTGTCCGGCAGGGCGGCCCGGATGAGCCGGGTCGCCTCGATCCCGTCACACACGGGCATGCGGATATCGGTGAGGACGACGTCGGGGCGCAGGCACGTCGCCAGCCGCACGGCCTCGGCGCCGTCGGCGGCCTGGGCGACGACCTCCAGGTCGTCCTCGGCGTTGAGCAGCGCGGACAGCGAGGAGCGCAGCAGCGCCTGGTCCTCGGCAACGAGGACCCGGATCGGCCCGCTCACGGCCGCTCCCCCGCGTCCAGGGGGATGCGGGCGCGGAGGCGGAACCCGGTGGCCGGGGAGGCCTCGGCCCCGGAGGGGGCCCGTCCGGGCTGCTCGGCCCCTGCGGGTGCGGACGGTGCGGGCCCGGGCTGCTGGGCCCCGACCGCCACTGCCCCTGACGGTGCGGGATCGCACGGCCCTGAGCTCAGCTGCGCCCCGAGGGCGGCGGCACGCTCAGCCAGGGAGGCCAGGCCGGTCCCTGTGCCGGGGTGCGCCACCCAGCCGGGGGCGGGACCGGCGTCGACGACCTCCACGCACAGCGCCTCGCCGTCGGAGCCGACAACGACATCGACCACCACCAGCCCCGCGTGCCGGGCAGCGTTGGCCAGTCCCTCACGCACCACCGCCAGGGCCAGGGCGCTCGCGGCCCGCCCGGCAGGCCCGGCACCGGCGGTCTCAACACGTGTGCGGACCTCAAGCCCCAGGTCACGGGCCCCGGCGGCGGCCTGCTCGACGGCGTCGGCCAGCGGCAGCGCGCCGTCCGGCGTCAGCGGGCCGGGCAGCGGGGCGCAGGCCTGGCCACGCAGGACAGCCAGCATGGACCTGAGGTCGGCGGTGGCGGCCCGCGAGGTCTGCTCGACCTCCGCCAGGGCGGTGCGCAGGCCGGCGGCGTCGGTCTCCAGGCGCTGGGCGACCGCGGCGCGCACGGTGATCGCCCCCAGGCTCCCGGAGACGAGGTCGTGCAGGTCGCGGGCGATGGCGAGGCGGTCCTCGGCCACCGCGGCGCGGGCGGCCTGCGCGGTCAGGGCCGCCTCGTAGGCCACGCGGTCACGACGACGCAGCCACAGCAGGGCCGCCAGGAGGGAGACGAGGAGGACCCAGGCGAGGGCTCGGACCCAGGGCTCCTGCTCACGCTCCGGTGTGACACCGACCATGAGCAGGACGGCGATACCCAGGACCGTGGCCGCCACACGGGCACGGGAGCGAAAGGCGTCGGACACGCCCAGCAGTGTAGGGACAGGCGGTCGGCGGCCTCATCGGACCAGGGTCTGACACCCCTGGGTCCGAGGTCCGAGCCACGCACTCGTCTGCGGCGCCGATGCGCCCGCCGCCGGTGACGGCCAGCCTGGAGCCATGAACAGCACCATTCATCGCACTCGTGGTTCCGCCCGCCCCAGCGGACGATGCGGCTCAACGGCTCGTCCAGCCACCCGTGCCGCCCTGCTGCGGGCACTGCATGCCGAGGCCTGCAAGCTCGCCGCGCTGCCCGGGGCCCGGCTGGGGGCGGTCCTGACGGTGGCCATCCCGGTAGCCCTTGAGCTGAGCAACACCCGGGGCATGGTCGCCGAGCTCACCGCCGACCCCGGCTCCTACCTGCACGAGCTGCTTCCCGACATGGGTTTCATGGACGCGGTGTTCGGTGTCGTGGGCGTCGTCGTCCTCGCCACCGCGTGCATGGCCGGAGAGTACACAGCCAACACCCAGGCCCTTGGATCCGCGCGGCAAGTGAGCACCACTGTCCTCGTTGAGCCGCGGCGCACGGTCACCGTGGCGGCCAAGGTGATTCTTGTGCTGGCGACCACGGCGGTGCTGGCCGCTGTCACCTGCGCCCTCACCTTCACCGTCACCACCAGGGCTCTGGGCGAGTGGTCGCCGTCGTTCTGGCCGCTGCCCTGGGCCCGGCTCGCCGGCCTGTACGCCTGGTGGGCCGTCAACGCGATGGGCGCGATGGCGCTGGCCTGCCTCACGCGCGGAGCACTCGTCCCGCTCACGTGGTGCATCACCACCACCTCGCTGGTCTCCCCCAGCTTGCTTCTGTCCAAGGTGACGGAGCAGGCCGGCTGGCTGCCAGACGCCGCAGCATTCAGCCTCACTCTCACCGACTTCAACGGCCCGTCCCTGTCCACCGGCGGGGCGTGGGCCGCTCTGGCCGCCTGGACGCTGGCGGCACTGACACTGACCACTGTCCTGTGGACGAGGAAGGACGTCTGAACATGATCACCATCGACACGCTCACCAAGCGGCACGGCAGCCGCAGCGTGCTCCACGAGGTCTCACTGTCCGCCCGGCCCGGCCGGGTGACCGGCTTCGTCGGCCCCAACGGGGCGGGCAAGTCCTCCACCCTGCGCTGCCTGCTCGGCCTGGACAGGATCGACGCCGGCACCGCCCTGCTGGGCGGGCGCCCCTACCGCGAGCTGCGCCACCCGCTGCGCACCGTCGGCGCGGTGCTCGACGGCGCTGGCGCCCACCCCCTGTACACGGGCCGCGCCCACCTGCGGTGGGTGGCGGCCGGCTCGGGGATCCCCCGACGCCGGGTCGAGGAGGTTCTGAATGCCGTCGGCCTCACCGAGGCGGCCGGGCGGCGAGTGCACACCTACTCCCTGGGCATGGGCCAGCGCCTGGGCCTGGCCGCGGCCCTGCTGGGCGACCCGGAGATCCTCATCCTCGACGAGCCCGTCAACGGCCTGGACCCCGCAGGCATCCGCTGGATACGCGGCCTCATGCGGGAGCACGCCGAGTCGGGCGGCACCGTCCTGGTCTCCAGCCACGTCCTGGCCGAGCTGGCCGAGGTCGCCGACGACGTCGTCGTCATCGCCGAGGGACGTGTCCGCGCCGCGGGCACCCTGGCGGAGGTGGCGGACGGCTACGCCGACCTGGAGGAGGCCTTCTTCTCCCTCACGGCCCCGACGGGGGTGGCCTCATGAGCGCCGTGCGTGCCGAGGCCCTCAAGGCACTGGCCTGTCCCACGACGTGGGTGGGCGCCGCGCTCGCCGTCGTCCTGCCGGTGGCCCTGGAGCTCTACCTCACCCACGACATGGTGGCCCAGCTCGAGGCCGGGGACGTGATGGCCCTGGACATGCTGCCGGAGATGGGTTCGGCCGCCCTGTGCCTGAGCACACCGGGGGCCATCATCCTGGGCACGACGGCGCTGGCGGGCGAGTTCCGCCCGGGTGCGCACACGACGGGGTCCTCGCGGATGCTCACCACGACTCTGCTGGCCCTGCCCCGGCGGGGCGTGTGCGTGGCGGCCAAGCTCGTCGTGACCTGCCTGCTCGTGCTCACGGTCTTCGCGATCGCGGCAGCCGCGACCCTCACCGTGACCGACCACGCCCTGGGCCCCTGGGCGCCCCTGAGCCCCTTCCCCTGGCTGCGCCTGGCGGGTGCGGCCTCCTGGTGGCTGCTGTGCGCGCTGGCGGGCTCGGCCCTGGCGGCACTCAGTCGCGGCGCCCTCGTCCCGCTGTCCGTGCTCATGAGCAGCATGCTCGTGTCCCCCGGGGTGGTCCTGGCGGGCCACACCGACCTCGTGCGGTTCCTGCCGGACACGGCCGCCTGGCGTCTCGTGGCCTCCTCCTCCGCCCTGGGCGGGCCCCGCGGGGCGCTGCCTCAGCTTCTCACGGTCCCCCAGGCCTTCGGCGTGTGTGCCGCCTGGGCGGTGGTCTGCGTCGTCGTGACTGCCGTGGCGTGGACGGGCCGGGACTCATGAGCCTGTTCCTGCGGGCCGTGAGGGCCGAGGCGCTCAAGGCCGCGGCGCTGCCGACGCTGCGCCTGACGGGTGTGCTCAGCGTCCTGGCTTCGGCGCTCATGCTGGCGACCCTGCACAGCGCCCTGTCGGAGGCGACCGGGGGCGGGCCGTCCTCCCAGGCCCTCACCGGCTACGGCTTCGAGACGGTGGCCTGGACGTGGACGAGCCTGGTCCAGCTCGGGTTCCTGGCTGCCGGGCTGCTGGTGTCGACGGCGGAGCACACGAGCGCCCTGGGACGCACCACCCTGCTCGTCACGCCCGCCCGGGGCACGGTGTGGACGGCCCGCCTGGCCGTGCTGGCGGCCGTCACGGCGGCGGCGGCGGTGCTTCTCGTGTCGACGGCGGCGGCCACCTGCCCCGAGGTCCTCACGGGCTCCAGCCGCCTCAAGGCCGGCACCGCCCAG
>ERZ772971.1534-NODE-1534-length-13301-cov-7.427903_pt1 | contig 13301 bp, 10 predicted proteins | sample MGYA00511943_ERZ772971 | MGnify/ENA primary metagenome ERZ772971 (study PRJEB29015, sample SAMEA2737929) | human oral metagenome | biome: human oral; feature: human-associated habitat; material: dental | place: China | collected 2144 ... | reverse complement strand
TATTTCAGTCAGATATGAGTTTTATGCCATTTTCTGCTTTCTACTCCCATACTTCGGCATAAAACTGCGCTAATTCGGGTACTTTGATAAAGTAGCGGAAGCGTTCTTTCTGCACAATGTTGTTAGCCACTGAAAATTCGTAATCGGTGGTCTTGCGGGCATAGATTGCTGCCCAAGCATCGAAACAGTGAATTTGTTGCTTTTCTAAGGCTTGAGGACGCAGGTACTTAAAGAGCAAATAAAGCTCAGTAAGTGAATTGGAAATAGTTGTGCCCGATAGAAAAGTAGCCCCCATATCCTTGCCAGTGCGCTCTTGAATAGTTCGCAAGGCAAAAAGCAGGTTGAGGGCTTTTTGACTGCCTTGAGAATTGCCCAATCCTGCCACTCTATCGTGCCTTGTATTGAACATTAAGTTTTTGAACTTATGGCTTTCATCTACCAAGAGGTGATCAATGCCCATCATCTTAAAATCTACTGTATCATCGGTGCGCTCATTGATGTCGTGTTCTAAGGTTTTGAGCTTTACTTCTAGGTTTTCTTTACGCTTATACATTCCTTTAATCATCGCACGAGAGACTTCACTGCCTTGTTTTTCCAACTGCCAAAGACTCTCTTCAACATCTTGGAGTTCTTCTTGCAAAATGCTCTGTTGCACCTCGGGGGATTGCGGTATCATCTTAAACTGGTCGTGGGTGAGAATCACGCAATCCCAATCATTGTTTTTGATGTCTCCAAAGATACGCAAACGCTTTTGAGGGGTAAAATCCTCCTTGCCAGGGTAAAGGATTTTAGCAAAAGGATAGGCACGGCGATAGGTTTCGGCTATTTCGTGTACATTGGCTTTAAGCCCTATAATCATCGGTTTATGCGCTAATCCTAAACGCTTCATCTCTTGAGCAGCACAGCACATAATAAGGGTTTTACCAGCTCCTACCTCGTGGTCGCAAATCGCCCCATTGTTGAGCTTTATCATCCAAATAGCATCTTTCTGACTATCATACAAATCCTCTATGCCTAAACTCTCTCTATCAAGTCCAGGGAAGGACTGAAAAGAACCATCATATTGCGGACGTACAAAACAGTTAAAAGACTGATTGTACTGCTCAGCTAAGCGGTCTTTAAACTCCTGACTCTGCTCTAAGAGCCACAGAGGGAAAGCATTGCGTATTTCATCAATCTTGCTGTTTGCCAGTTGAATTGCCTCCATATCGCGCACCTTGACTTCCTTGTCGTCTATCTTTATTTTCTTGGTAATATCAGGGGTGGTATTTACCAAGGCGTTTTTGAAGAGGGCAATACCATCATAGGTTCTGCTCTCACTTTTTACAGCGTATTTCTCCCAGATATGTAAGTTCTTTTGTCGGCATTCCACTGAAAACTCATCGGTTTGAGCACTGTATTGCACACCTACCTTGGTATCGAAAAGCGAAGAGGCAAAATCACTATAGATTTGTGGGGAGATCCAACGCTCTCCCAAGTTAAAATCCAACTCTTCAAAAGGAATAGGGGTAGGAATTACCTGCCTGAGTCCCTCTAAAGCGTGCTCAATTTCTGATTGCTTAGGATGTTCAGGGTGAGTATTTTGATATGCTTCTACGGCTTTGATTTTAGTAAAGACATCCCCCGCTTGCCACTTTTGAGCAATTTGGTATTCGTCTTCTATAGGATTGTAAAAGAGTTTGCCCTGTAACTGTGCTTTGACTTCTTCCTCATTGGTGTTAGAAAGCTCAGCTATGTAGGGAATATCCACCCGCCCCAATTCACTTAAGGAAGTGAGTAGCGCCTCTTCAGTAGAAATGTTTTCATTCTTCCTCAGAGAGAATACCACAGGCTTGTGAAAGATATCTGCTTTTTGATAAACACCGTTTTTGATACGCTCTAAGTAAGGAATTTCAGCGCCTGAGGCATCGGTTTTTATTAGCTTGATATTATCAGCACTATTTAGCCGACCATAGTTCTTGACAAAAGTATCGTAAAGGGCGTTAAGATTTTCTCTTTCCGTAGGATAAGGGGTATAGGTGGTAGCCTCTTTATGGTACAAGTCAGAATAAGCATCACGCAGAGCGATATAGGCAATGGCTTTTTGTCTTTCCAAAGAAGAAAGCGCAAGAGGCACAAAGGTAGCAGCTGTTTTGTTCTTATTGAGATCTTGCAAAAAGCCCACCGTATCGGCTTGTACTACCAAAGTATCTTCTCTGAAATGAGGCAAATATTCTCCCTCAAAAGGTACAGGTTCTTTTAGTAATGATACCGCAGGAGGCGTGTAATACAAAGCAGGAGAAGCTTTTGAAAGCACCTCTATTTCATTCCCTTGATTGACAGGATAAGTAAAAGAAAACAAGTCCAACTTTTGAGCATTCCCTAATTGAGAGGTAGTTGTTTTCTTCTTTGTTTTCTTTTTAGCTCCTGTGGGTATAGTAGGGACTGTTTTGGCTGAAATGTTGGGAGGGCTCGCTAAAGTAGCGGTGGCTTCCTGCTCTGATAGAAAATCAAAGAGACTTAGCTGAACGACTTTGGGTTCAATTTTTTGATTCTTAAGTTCTTTTGACTCTTTAGAGATGAGATTAGTATTGGAAATAGCAAAGGAAGGCTCGTTGATTTTGCTTTCAATTTCAATAAATTCTTGCCGTTCAACCTTTTTTACCTCAATTTCCTTTACCTCATTTTTTTGTGAATTAACCTCTTGTAGCTTAATTTGTGTTGTTTGGCTTTGTTGTGCTGTTTCAGGCGATAGATAATGTGCTTTAAAATCGCTTAGGATTCTTTCTTTTACCTCCTTGGCAATACCTTCTACTCCTTCACTATGGGTATAGACCATTGCAGGCTGTCCGTATAGGTTGGTGCCTGCAAGAGCATCCGTACAAATAACGTTTTCTCTTTGTGAAAGATACTCGTTTTGTAGCATCCCCTGTGGTAGCCTTGCTGTATTGCAAAACTGCTCTTCTATAGGGTTTAAAGCGCCTCTTTGACTGTCTTTTTGAAGGATAATAAGATCACTTCCTGCTTCGGTACCTGCATAATCGGTAAAGAGGTTGTTAGGCAGGCGCACGGCAGAGACAAGGCGCGCACTGGAGAGCATCGCTTGGCGAATAATCTCATTTTGAGGGCTATCGGCTACCCCTTGGGAGGTGATATAGGCAAGGAGTCCTCCTTCCTTTACCATATCCAAGCCCTTTAAGAAAAAGTAGTTATGCACCCTACGGGAGGCTTGTACCTTAGCAGGGTCATTGCTGCGAGAGTAACTCAAATCAAAGACAGCGGTATCGGAAAAAGGGATGTTGCTGGTTACCAAATCAAACTGGTTCCTTTTCAGTGGGCTGATTTGTTCGAAGCCATCGATATGTACTTGCTCCTCAGGGTAAAGATGAGAGAGCACCTTGCCTGTGAGTAAGTCCTTTTCAAAGGCAGTAACCGCAAGAGAGGGGTGCTCTTCTTTAAAAGCACGGATAAAATTGCCTCCTCCTGCCGAAGGTTCTAACATTGTTTGCAGAGGTACGCCTGTTTCCTTTATTGCTGAAGCGATAGCCGAGGTAAGACGCATTGGGGTATAAAAAGCCGTTAGTACAGAATTTCTAAGGCTTTGTACATAGTTTTGGTATTGCCTTTCATCAGCGGAATGTTCTCTAATAAGGGCATACAGACTCCTTACATCTTGCCAAAAGACTTGGTCAGCTTTTGTCCAGTACTTTAAATCAGCTTCAGACTGGTGGGGATTGAGGATAAACTTCAATCCCCCGAAGCCTGAATAGTGTTGTAAGAGTTCTCGCTCTTCTTGGCTTAGAAGCGTGCGCTTTTGCTTCTCTAAATCGAAAGCCAATGCCAGTGCACGAGCATTGCGATTAAAGCTCAGTCGTTTAAGATATGCCATTTTCTTCTATCCATAGTTCGATGGCACCCGTAAGTTCTGTGTAGAGGGATTGATAGGCAGCGGAGTGCTGAAAATCCTCATCGATTTCATTCTCGTACTTTTTAAAGTAAGGAACCAGTTCTGGGAAGATTTTTAGGGCAAAGGGGCGCAAATCCTCATCGGCTAATTGAGTATCGAACTCCTGAGAAACGACCTCAAAAACCATATCAAAGGGAGAGAAGAAGAGCCCATCGAAGAGTACTCCTGAGGCTATTTTATCACATTCAGGAATACTGATACCCGCCTCAAAAGCCTCTTGGTAGGCTTGGGCTGCATACTCACTTCTGTCCTTGATAAAGACAGTGTCAGCTAAAAGATTAGGGAAGCTCGTTTGTAACAGCTCTTTGAGTCTTAACTCGTAATAAGACAATGACCCTAAGGTACTGTCAGTGATCTGGGGTTTGGTTTGTGTTTCTTTCATTGTTAAAATTACTTTTAATGGGTTCAACAAATTTTAATTTTTACAAAGTGTCGTTCTGCAAAGGTATATTTACCACGATTTTCCAAATAGGGCAAAAAGGCTCTCCTCCTTTTTCAGGGACATCTGTTTTTAAAAGGGTTCTTCTAAATTTTTTCCCTGTGCTAAGAACTCTCTCTTTGAGCCCCTCGGCCAGTTCTTCCTCCTTGATAAAAGAAAGAATATAGCCCACGCGCTGAAAAATAGAGGCAGGTGTAGAGAAAATTACCTCTGTAGGAAGTTCTTGCCAACTCAGGTGCTTTTTAATCCTTTGAATTACCTCTACTGCTTTTTGAATGCCTCCTATCTCTTTTTCATAGAGGAGCAAATCAACCGCAGTGAGCTCCAAAGAGGCTACCCGCAAAGTTCTTTCCTCTATAGAAAAAGGTAAGGTTTTTCTTTTTACTCCTATTTCTCTTAAGTCTTTGATATCCTTTTTGACAAGGTAACGAATCTTACTTTGTCCCCTAAAGGAATCCCTCAGCGGAGGTAAGGAGGTTATCACTGTAATTTCATTTGCCTGTAAAGCCTCTTTGGGAGATAGATGTACTTCTACTGCACTGAGCAGGGCTACATAGTATTCCCTTTTTAGGTGTTGCATCAGTGTTTCAATGTAGAAATAAGGTTTTCCCTCTTCTCTGATAGCTTTGTTATCAATAGCATTACCAATGTCCACAAAACGGACGATGCTATAGATGCCATTCCAAAGTGGCAGGAGTTTTCCTTGTTTTTTAAGTGTCCCTAAAGTATTGAGAATAGTTTTTTCTTTAAGGTAAGCAAATACCTCTTTTAGCTCCTGCATAGAAAAGCTGTAAATACCCTTTTCCTCCAATGATTGTATCCACTTTCGTATGGTTAGTCCCTTCATATTGAAAATATATATCGTTGCAAAACATTTGCAAAAGTACCATATTATTTCTAAAGAGCAAATATATTGAAACAAAAAGTTATCAACAGGAGGACTAAACTTCACTTAGGCTATGGTACATAATCAGTTGTGTTAGCTCACAGACTTTCTTTACTGAAAGTTTACTTAACCTCTGTTAGTATTTTCGCTTTTTGGAAGTTTTCTCAGGAAACTCAAAGGCAGTTTCACCATTTTCTTTCAGACGTATATAGGCATCGAAAGTGCTGCCTGATTTGCTTTTCATTCCTTTTATCAGAGGTGTTTTCCCTTTTTCAAAGAGCGTTTTGAGCAGCTCATCAGTAAGAGGTTTGCCACATACATTCCTAAAAAGCACATAACCACAGTCCTCATCAGGGCATTTGGCTACCTTTTCAAACAGTAATAAGGAAGCATTTCTGCATTTAGGACAGGTGATTTTGAGTTTTTCTTTTTGAGGTATATCCATAGCCAAAAATGTATCAGTAAGACTATGGGTATAGGCTTCCATATCCGAAGAAAAACTATCGGGAGAGAGCTCTCCTTGTTCTATCTTTTGCAATTGACTTTCCCATTCGCCTGTAAGGGCTACATCGGCTATAGTAAGTGATTTTACCCACTGATATACCTGCATTCCTTTATCGGTAGGAATAAGAGACTTTTGTTTGCGTTCAATATAATTGCGCTTTAAAAGCGTTTCGATAATAGCAGCACGTGTGGCTGGAGTACCTATACCTGCTCCTTGTAATAACTCACGTTGCGCCTTATCTTCTAAGGTCTTTCCTGCTGTTTCCATAGCCCCCAACAGTCCTGATTCGGTATATAAAGCGGGAGGTTGGGTGGTTTTAGAAAGGATTTCAACGGCTTTAATCTTTATGCTTTCTCCTTGTACAAGTTCAGGCAGCACTTGATTGCTATCACCTTCATTGTCTTTTTCACTGTCTTTGGCAGTTTCATCAGAGTAAAAACCACCGATAGCGCGCCAACCCGCTTGTAACACTTGAACACCTTTTACCAAGAAGTCAGTGTGCAGAGCCTCCAGTAGAGTCTTTTGCACTTCTTTTACACAGGGTTCAGATACCGCTTCCAAAAGTCGGGTGGCAATCATTTTGTAAATAGTGTTTTCTTTTGCCGTAAGGTTGGTAGGAAAGCGCTCGGTAATAAGAAGTCCGTGATGGTCTGTTACTTTCAAATCATTAACCATCTTCTTATTCAGCGCCCCAATTTTCACAAGTTTAGCTTCGTTGGCGTATGCCTCACTTTCTTGTAACAAACGTATCAGCTGTGGGATTTCTTCCCATACATCCTCTGAGATGTACTTACTACCAGTACGTGGGTAAGTAATGTATTTTTGCTCGTAGAGACTTTGAGCGATTTGCAGGGTCTCATCGGCTGAAAAGTTCCATTTTTTATTAGCTTCTTTCTGAAGACCTGTTAGATCATAGAGCAAAGGAGGTTGTTCTTTTACCACTTCTTTTTCAGTGGAAATCACCTCGGCCATAGGAGACTTTTCTAATTGTTTTTGTAAGGCTTCAGCTTCCTTTTTATCCTCAATTTTAGCTGAGATACTGAAAAAATCAGTATAGCTTTTTTGGTGCTTGAGTCGCAATTGGTAAAAAGGTTTCTTTTGAAAATGTGTGTGCTCTAAAAATCTTTTACAAACCATTGCTAAGGTAGGTGTTTGCACCCTACCTAAGGAATAAATCCCTTCACCTACGGCTATACTCAGGGCTTGGGTAGCATTGATACCCACCAGCCAATCAGCCTCACTACGCTTTTGAGCAGAGGCATACAGCAAATCAAAAGCACTTCCTTCTTGCAGATTGGCAAGTCCTGTTTTGATACCTTTTTCGGTTAAGGAGCTAATCCAAAGCCTTTGAAAAGGTTTTTGACATTGCAAATATTCATAGATATAGCGGAAGATCAGTTCTCCTTCACGACCTGCATCGGTGGCTACAATAATGGAACTACACTTCTTAAAAAGGCTATCAATGATTTTAAGCTGTTTTAAAGCCATAGGGTCTGACCTGTAACCTTTCTTATCCTCAGGAATTTGTTTGGGTACCAGCACAAAGGGATGAGGTAAGATAGGCAGGTGTTCTCTGTGAAATCCTACACAACCATACGCCTCTGGAAGGGCTAATTGCACCAAATGTCCCAATGCCCAAGTAACAGCATAATCATTACCTAACAAATATCCATCTTGTTTTTCACTTGCCCCCACTATAGCGGCAATCTCTCTTGCCACACTGGGCTTTTCTGCTAATATAACTTTCATTTTTCTACGTGTATTGAGGTTAAAAATTAGAGTTATACTTTGCGTCCCTTGGACTTCTTAGCAGTTTCTTTTTGAGCTGTTTTTTCTGATTGCTTTTGAGGGCGTTTTTCTTCTTTAGCTTTAGAAGTTTCAGCTTTTTGCTTGGTAGAAGAAACTTTATCAGTAATGTCCTTTTGAGGATTGTTAAAGCTCATCTCTACCTTGCCTTTGTCCTTGTCAAAAGTAAAATAACCGCTATAAGTTTTACCAGCTTTGCTCTGTAAACCTTCTAAATAAACAGGATTACCCTTGCTCAGTTCCTTGTGTTGCTCTTCGGTAAGAGTTACCCCTCGTATGACTGTAGGAGCCTCAGTGAGTTTCTCTTGATTAGTAAGTTTAGGAGCTTTGTCTTCAAAGAGAAATTCCACATAACGCTTGTCGGCATTGAACTGCACGGTTGCGTTAAAAGGCTCTCCTTTTTTAGAGGTCATTCCCTCGACAAACAGAGGCTTGCCTTCTTTGAGCGTTTGTTTTTGCTCCTGGGAGAGTTTGACTCCTTTGATTTCATCGGGGACTTTGATATGTTCACTGCGCAAGGCAATGATTTCATTGGTGAGCTTATCAATACTGATAATAGAAGGGATTTTCTCTTGAGTTTTGCTATTGGTAAGCTCAACTGTACGTCCCATATTTCCTGTGGTAAGCAGGTTCTTTTTATCCTCTTCTGAAAACTCGTGACCAAAGAAAGGATAATCCAATTGTGGTTCCTTACGCATCCCGTGAATGGCTACTGCTACTTTTCCATCAACTTCCCTTAGGGACAGACGAGCATCAAAGCGGGTTACTGTAGAGCCTAAATTGAAACTAATAGGTACCAGTTCATTGGTTTTATAACCTTTCAAGAGGGGCTCTAATAGGTTCCTCTTCTCTAAAGACTCTCGACTCACCCCTAAGTTTTGTAGCGTTTCCCAATCAATAGCATCAGGGTTGTACTTGAGTTCCTCTTGGGCAGGAGTATTTTGAGATTGTGCCTGAGCAGGAGCTTCTTGTGCTTGTGCCTGAGCAGGAGCTTCTTGTACTTGTGCTTGAGCAGGAGCTTCAGGAGGGGTCTGAGCAACGGCAGTCTCTCCTTCTTGTTTTAGAGTAGCTGCTTTTTGCTCTTGTTTGATATACTGCTCAGGAGATACTTCGTACTTCTTGAGGTATTCCTTACCCTTTTCAGTGAGCTTTGCCAGATGGTTTTGAAGTTTTTCTATCGTATTTACCGATTTTTCTATCGGTATTTTAAAGAAAGAAAAACGAGAAGGGTTCTGGGCTTGGCGCATAAAGTTGCTAAAGAAATTAGACAGCATATTACCTTGCTTGTCTACTTTCATAAAGTCATCCAAGGATTTGCTGTCAGCAGGAGCCGTTTTTAACTCTCCTTTCTCATCAATTCCTTTTACAGCCTTAAGCTGTTTTTCTTCTTTGTCAAATACCAGTAGGATATCAGATAGTTGTTCATCCACTGGGATTTGATTGTCGTAATTTGCCGTATCGGCGTGTTGATTTTCTGCCATTATTTAAACATCTTTTTTAATTTGGGGGTAAAATTACTCCCTTTGTAAGACGTCTAAGAGAGGCTGTCCTTTTTAGGCATAGTATTTCCGTTTTTGGCTTTTAAGGCTGTTACTGGCACACTGAAATGTTCTCGGATAAATTGATGTACATCCGAGAGCTTGTAGTATATTTTGCCTGATATGGTATAATAAGGCAGTTTGCCATTGGAGCGATACCTTTGCAGGGAACGTGCAGAGATTTTAAAGGTGAGCATCAAGTCTTGATTGTCCAAGAGTTCCTCACCATCCAAGCTGTTTTTGCGTTTTTCAGCTTTGTCTATTTGCTCTTTAAGCAAATCAAAACGATCCATAATGCGTTCCATCCACGCTATAAATTCTATTCTGTCGATTTCCATTTTTTATATTTGTTTAATACTTCGATTGTTAGATCTTAATCTTAGAATATCTAAAAGTTCTTCTTATCCTTGTGAGTTCTTGTTATCCTCCAAAAGTTCTTTTAGCACACTGCCCATTCCTAAGAGTTGGTCATTACCCTCTTGAGGAACTAAAATGCCCATTCCTTTTAAGGTGCGGATATAACCTTTTGCGGTGCGTTCCTTTACATCAGTCCTTTTTTGAATTTCTATGTTCAGCTCTTGAACTGTCCACAAAGTTCGCTCTTTAAAAAGAGGAGAAACTAACGAGGCTAAGGTACTGGCTTTATTGGGTTTTTGGTCTTCGTTTTTCTGATTGCCTACATAACTGTGCATTCCCAGTTCATTGTTCCATCTAAAAAGTATTTGTGGGGTATCGCTAAGACTGCCATTGCGGATTTTCATCGGTTTGACCGCTGAGATAGGACTGTTCTTCTCCCTTTCGATAGAAAGCACTGCCGTTGCTTTGCGTTGTAGTTCAGAGCCTAAATGACCACGGAGTTTAAGTCCGCTGGGGGTGAGGTGTAACACACATACGATACAGGTTTTGTAGTTACCTGCCAAAAGGTAAAGCTCTTCTATGAGTTCCACACTTTCTTGCTCATTATTCACAGCTCCAATAAGGTCGGCTATGCCATCGATAACCACCAAATGCACTCCTGCACATTGGTAGTAAAAACTCTCCAAGCCTTCACGAATGACCTTTAATCGCTCTCTGCGAGGGAGTTGGGTGAGGCAAAAGGCGTGTAGCAAATCAGGAAGAGAGGTTAGTTTAGCTCTTTTAAGCAGTTTGCTGATGTTTTGATAGAGCTGGTCTTGAGACTGTTCTGTATCGAAAAATAGCACCACTTTATCTTTGGGGCAAGGCAGTAGCGTTGTGCCCAATGTGTCAATAGGAAGGTTCTTACTGTTAAGACAACCTGCAATGAGGGCACTTACATAATGACTTTTGCCTGTACCTTCGCCTCCTGTAATACCCAATAAACTACTCTGTACTCCTACAGGAGTTTTGCCAATAGAGATGATTGTTTCTTGCTTTTGGGGAGGTTTATCCCATTGGATTTCGCAGTTTTTAAGCAGTGATAGGCTTTCTTCATAGTGTTTGCTAAGGGTCTGATAAAAGAGTTGCAATAGGTCTCTACCCGTTTTACCTTGCGCAAAATAATCGGATATATCTTTATCCCTTTTAGTGCCTGAAAGAGGTAAGACCAAACGAAATACTTCTAAAGGTGCTAATTGGGCTTGTTGCTCTAAAGAGGCTCTTTTACCTGTTTCGTCGCTATCGAACAAAAGGACTAAATGTCGGAATCGCATTTTTAGCTTTTGGAGTTTTTGTAAAGGAATGTGGGCTGTTTCGCTATTGAAACAGATAGCCGAAAAGCCTCTACTGGCTAAGCTCATTACATCTTTTTCACCTGCGGTGATAAAGAGAATGTCGCCTTGTAGAGGTAGCTGAGACTCACCAAAGCAATAGTTTTCGGGATTACCTCCATAGAGAAAGCGCAGTTTAGAAAAGGGACGATAGACCTTTAAATGCTTTTTAAAAAGGTAAGCAAACATCCACTCATTATAGGTAGAGGTGATAGTGTAAGGTTTGCCGTCTTTATTGGTGCTTGAATAGCTTTGCAGAGAGATCACGTTGTATTTGTTTAGGATTTCTTGAGTGATACCATATTGCTGCCAATAGGCTAATTCTTCTTGGGTAAAAGGTTTTTGGGTAAATTGATAAGAGATAGATTTTTTGGTTTCTACTTGAGTGCTTTCTATGGTGATAGTGAGAGGTATTTGAGGTTTTTGTGTAATTATAGAGGTGGATTCCTCTAAACCCAGATGTAAATCTCGATTGATAATCTTTAGGATTTCGATAAAATCAGAGGCATTTCGGCAGTCCAATTGATAGAGGTAACCTACCAAGAAAAAACAGTCACCCCTGAAAGTATCGTTGCCAAAATCTTTCATCTTATAAATGCCTTGTTTGTCCTTATAGATATTGCAGGAAGCATTTTTATCGTCATAGAAAGGGTTTTTAAAGTTTTTACCTACTCGCCAGTTGCCTTGTAGATAGTGCTGGAAGACCTGTAGTCCTCCTTCGGTTCTACTTAAAATATCTTGCTTTTTCAACATAACCTTTGGCTTTTTGAGTGAGGGATTGCAGGTAGCTTTCAGTGTTTTCTACCGATTGACTGATAAGGAGTTTGCGAATGCTTCCCAAAGTATAGAAATATTGTCCATAGATTTTGGAGTAGGTGATTTCATTGCGTTTGCGCATTCGCCATAGGGTTTTCTCACTTAGGTGGAGATATTGACAGATTTCTTTTTGGTTGAGCCACAAACTATCCCACTCAATAGGCTCTTGTTTGAGTCGGTTTTCAATGCTTTGGAGTTGCTCCATAAGGGCTTTCCAAGCAGATTCTTCAATGGTGATTAAATTCATTGCGTATAGGGTTAAATTCTCGGCGGCAAAGTTCTGACAAATACCAAACATAAACTGCCAAGTACTACCCATTGAAATGTGCATTTTAACGCAGTTGAAGTGATTTTTATTTATTACGTTGATTGTAAAGAGATTAATAGTTGTTTTGGAAGATATTAGAGATGTTTATGGGAAGAAATATCTAAAAAATGCCAATGGGTTATAATAGGCTTTTTTGAGAAATGGAGGTAAAAGTGTGTTTAGGGAGTTTCTATAGAAGAGTTAAATTGAAAATAATAAATATAATTGAAAATAATGAATATAATATTTGATTATAAATCCTTCTCCCTAAAAAAGGGAAACTGTCTATTTCCCTAAAAAACTGATTAAACAATGTTTAAACGTTTTTATTTGAAGTTAGCAAAACTACTTTTGGTCGGAGTTGTTTATATGATCTAGTAAAGCCGCTTTTAAAGCATCGAGGAAAGGTGTAAGGTTCTTTGAGCGTCCTTTCATACGATGAAAAGTGTGATACAGATCTCCCAATTCTACCTTGAAGAGCTTTTCAAATACCGCAGTTAGCTTCTTGATAGAAACTTTTCCTGATGAAATGCGATTGGTAGCATACAAACCATAGATTAGCTCTATGAGTTCAGTCTTTTTCCCTGTCCATTCTAAGAGATTTAGAATTTCTAAAGGCATATCTTCTTCTTCACGAGTACGAAAAAAAAAGATAATCGGAGAGTTCCTTGGCAGCCCCTATCTTAGCAACTTCAAAGCTATGACAAGTAGAAAAGGCTCCATCAAAAGAAAACAAATACCCCTCATTGCTTTGAGGAAGGTAGTCGTAATTGCGAGTAAAATACTCTACATCACGATTGGTTCTTCCTAACGCAATGTAGCTGAAGAAATCGGTTGCTTCTAAAGTCTCTGACTCTTTAAACCATTGGGCTTCTTTGTCTTTTAGAAACTTTTTAGCTGCCTCAGTAGAGAGTAAAGTTGCTTTACTTTCTATCTGGTAGATCTCATTATAGAAAATGAGTCTGCTAACCATTTGAGGTTGTACCTCGCGGAAGAAATGTATCTCTTCTGCTTGGTCCGTAAAACCTCGTTGCTGTACCTCTTCCTTAGCCTCCTTTAAGAGGTCTTTTAGGAATTGTACCATTTCTAAAGATTCTTTAATCACGGCTGATCTATCCAGCGTGATTTGGCGTTCTCTTACAGCCAACTGATTCAAAATTTGTTGAAACATAAATTAATTATTTAAATGATTTATTGCGCTATATTACAAAAAAACAATGATATACACAAACTTTAAAAAATCTTTATTTTTTAAACAGCTGGTTTGCAGGAGATTTACAATTAGCTCCACGCAAACGTGCGCTGCTGCATAGGCTTCTGTAGAAGCCTAT
>ERZ772971.1533-NODE-1533-length-13308-cov-106.262884_pt1 | contig 13308 bp, 8 predicted proteins | sample MGYA00511943_ERZ772971 | MGnify/ENA primary metagenome ERZ772971 (study PRJEB29015, sample SAMEA2737929) | human oral metagenome | biome: human oral; feature: human-associated habitat; material: dental | place: China | collected 2144 ... | reverse complement strand
GGCGGGGAGCCGGTCGTCTCCTCGAGGTCGCTGAAGGATGGTGTGGTCGCCTCGGGCATCGGTGGGGCCGGTCCCGTACGCTCGGCCCAGATCTCGTTCATCCGGCTGGTCAGCCGCTCGGCCAGCCGCCGAGAATTAGCGAAGACCAGCGTGGAGCGGTGCTGTGAGACCAGATCCACGATCCGCTGCTCGACGTACGGCCAGACCGAGACACCGTGGCGTGGGTCAGACCCGCCTGCGGCAGGCGTGGCCGTGCCCAGGTCGGCCAGGTCCGGCACCGGGACCACCACCTGCAGGTCCCAGCGTTTCTCGCTGGGCGGGGTAACGGTGGTGACCGGCCGGCCCCCGGCCAGGAACCGGGCCACCTCAGACACCGGCCGGACCGTGGCGCTCAGCCCGACCCGCTGCGCCGGGGCCGGCAGCAGCGCGTCTAACCGCTCCAGGCTCAGCGCTAGGTGAGCACCGCGTTTGGTTCCGGCCACCGCATGCACCTCGTCCAGGATCACCGTCTCCACCTGGGTCAGCGCCGTACGGGCCGCCGAGGTCAGCAACAGGAACAGCGATTCGGGGGTGGTGATCAGGATCTCGGCCGGGTCCCGGTTGAATCGCCGCCGCTCATCGGCCGGTGTGTCGCCGGAGCGGACCGCCACCCGTACCGGCGCCGTCTGCTGCCCCAGCCGCCGCGCCACATGCTCGATCCCGACTAGCGGCGAGCGCAGGTTGCGCTCCACGTCGACCGCCAGCGCCTTCAGCGGTGACACGTACAGCACCCGGCAGCCTGCCTCGGGCGCCGGCCGTGACAACAGCCGGTCGATCGCCCATAGGAAGGCCGACAGGGTCTTTCCGGAGCCAGTCGGCGCCACGACCAGGGTGTGCGCACCTGACGAGATCGCCTCCCAGGCCCCCTGCTGCGCGGGGGTCGGGCCGGGGAAGCTGGCCCGGAACCAGGCGGCGGTAGCCGGGGAGAAGCGGTCGAGGATCCCCATCCGTCCCTACCTTTGCGAGCCTGCCCTAGTCGCCTGCCGACCAGCAGATCTCACTCTCTCACCGACCACTGACAGGTCGGCGCCGACCGGGCTGTGCTGTTCCGAGACAGGGCAGAGCCGTAGCTCCTCCCGGGCCGGCTGACGGTGCTGGGTCAGCTCCTCGTCATGCTGATGTCGGGGCCCCAACGGGCTCTGCGACGGGAAAACGGGAATTGTCACGATCCAAAGAGACCATGATATGTCTGAACCCTGACGAAGGGCTGGGAGGCCGGGCGGGAATTCTCTACAGGGCCCTCTTCCTGACACCCGAGCGGTGCTAGGGTCACCTGCATGACGACCTTCGACGAGTCCTTCCCGCTGGTGACGGAGGCCACGGGATCGACCGTGCGGATCACCGGTATCAGCGGTTATACGTCGTATGTTTTCGTTGAGGATCGTTTCGTCTCGGTCTCGGTCCGATCCGGATGGCAGCGCCACCTGACAGCGGAGCAGCTGACCCAGGAAGTGCTGACGAGCATCCAGATCACGCAGGTGACGATCCGATCCCAACAGCCGGTCGCCCACGAGGACTATGAGCCGCGTTTCCTGCCCGATGATGTGGCGGAACTGGCATGGGACAAGACCCGGGAGGCGCTGGATGTCCTCTCAGAGATTCAACGGCGCCGGGATGCGGGGACCCTGATTCCCGACACCCGAGAGATTCCCGAGGCGCCGGCCGGGGTTTCGGTATGGGCTCGGGCTGAGGAACGAGACGGCCTGGATGACCTGGTCGTCGATGCCGCATGGCTGCGGGATTCGCCGGTCCAGACCGTAAGTACCAGGCTGACCGACACGATCGTCGCGGCATTGGCCAACCCCGCGTCCGCCACTGTCGAGGTCGCCGATCCCGTGGTACGGCGTTTTCGGCAGCTGATCACCGAGGCAAACACTATCATGGAGGAATCACGATGAGTGCGGAATTAGACCGGATCGTCTTCTGTGCGAAATATTTCCAGAGGCACGCCGCGATCTGGACTGAGGTCGCCCATCAATTGGCGAACGTGGCGCAGGATCTTCAGAACGCACCGCCTCATGATGAGGAAACCTGGTCCTGGCCTGACCTGGCGAATCTCTACAAGGAATACATTGAGTTTCATAATTTCCTGGCCAACGATTTCGTGGGCAAGGCGCCGGGGCAACTGAATGGGCTCTCGGAGAAGCTTCTGGAAGTGATGAAGACCTATATCCTCCTCGAGGCCGAGAATAACGCGGAGATCATTCAGAATGTCAATAAGGAGCTGGGAATATAATGTCTGGTGACTGGTGTGAGAAGTTCAAGGAGATCCTGGATCGTATTCCTCAGGATCTGGATAACGCTAAGGAGCACTGTTTTCAGGCGCTCGCGATCCCAGACGAGCATGGCGTAATCCGGGACAAGATGGGCGTTGACGTCACTCGGGAGTCTCGAGAAATGATGGAGAAGACGTTCCGATCCGTGATTGATGCCATCACCAAGGTCAAGAATTACATCAAAAGTGACGTCCTTCCGTGGGCGATGGCGCCGGTCGCCCTCGAAGATTCCTCCGCTCGATACAATAAGATCGAACGAAGATTGGCCCAAGAGGCCAAATTCACTGCTGGGACGTCGAACGAATGCTGGGGTGATCCGGTAGGGTGGGTTGGCAGCGGCGCCGATCGCTATCAGAATAGCGCCACATCGGTTATGCAGATCCAGCGATCTGCCATCGATGCTTCTATCAAGATGGCCGAATCCCTCTCTAAAATCTTGGAGAAGGTCTCACAGAAGCAACTCACATTCCTGGTCGACTCCATAGGAAAATTGGCCGAACTGCTCGGCGAACTGGCGACGAAGTTCATCGGTGCTGGTGGGTTCATGGCCGCCTTCCGTCTGATCTTCAGCCTGGAGAATGTCGTGAATAATATCAATTCGATTCTCGTATCTGTCACCAAGGAGTACGGCAAACTCTGCGTCGAATCGCTTGCCTCAGCAAAAGAACTCTCCAGATCTGCGAACACCGGCTACGAGTTGGGGGGTACTGGCTGGCCGAGGATCCCTAATATCTCCGAAAGCATGCCGGGAAAACGGAGCTGGGATGAAAAGCAGGGGTAGGCCGGTCGCTGCACTGGCGGCACTGATGATGCTCGGGGGTTGCTGTACCTGTCCGGTGCAGAATCCGACGCCAAAGGCATACCAGACGACTGCCTATAGAGAGGTTGATCGGTGGACGCTCCCAGAGAAGGTCCTGACCTATGATCAGGATGGTGGCAGGGCTATCCCGTCGCCAGTGCCGAATGGCGGCTACTACACTCTGGCAATATACAGGAGTAGTGTCCTCCGTAATCCGTCATCGGTGACTGTCGAGATGCATAGCGGGGAGCTTTCCTCATCGGTTCTGCTGAAAGCCATGAAAGAGGCTCATGGAACCCCGACGAGACTCGGCAGGTTCTCCTGCCTGCGACTTCCTTTTAATATCATGTGCGTTGCGAGCTATCGGTCCGGGTATATGAAGGTGGAAGGTGGCGAAAAGTCCACTGAGATCAGCCAAGTCGCTGAGGTAGCGAACGAGTTGATGGATATGATGCCGGGCTAGCTGCGCGGTCGCAGGTGCGTGACGTCTGCCAGTCGGACAACGGTGCAGCGATCGTTGACCTCGAGAATGAGGCCGCCCTGTGGATCAATCCCCATCGTGGTCCCGGCCAGGGTTTCAGAGTGGGTTTCCACCCGTACCTGCAAACCGAGTGTGCTGCAGCGTTTCCGGTATGCGTCCTGGATGTTCACGTCCGATTCCCATACCTGGAACCAGTGCCTCAATTCCGTCAGGACCCGAGCCAGAGTCTCGTTTCGGGTAGTCGACCCTCCGGCTGCCACGATCGACGTGGCTGGGCGGTTTGAGAGATCAGGGCTGTCGGTGACATTGATCCCGATGCCGACGACCAACGCAGCACCGGTTGGTGTGATCACCTTCTCTGAGAGGATCCCGGCGCACTTCTCACCGGTATCTGCTGCGATCACATCGTTGGGCCACTTCAGCGTCAGGTTCGCACCAGTCTGGCGTAGGGCATCGGACACAGCGATACCGGCGACCAATGTCGCCTCGTGCCATCGTAGCTGAGGCTGGTGAGGTTGCAGAAGGACTGAGAAGGTGAGACTCCCCAGACCGAGCGATGTCCACGTCCGACCGAGGCGTCCGCGTCCCGCGGTCTGACGGTCGGTGCCCAGTACCGTCCCAGCAGCACAACCCCTGCGGGCCATCCGTTGCAATTCTCGGTTGGTGGAGTCCACCTCGCTCACCCACCGCAGACTCCATCCCTGAGGCAGATCCGCCGATACCGAGAACACTCGATCCGACACCATCACCACAGGATAGGCGGCAGTCGTGAAGGCTGGGGGTTCCGCTGGGCAACCGCCGAGGGCCGACCGTCCTGACCCGATGCCCTCCATGAGAACAGGCTCATCTGGCTCGCGTACGGCAGCGCGTCATGGGCTAATGAGCTGTTGTTCATAGTGCCCGTACTGCGTCGTGGTGGGAGTCAGGTATGAGACGCAAGGTCAGGTCGCTCGGGATGCTGCTGGCGGTGGCGCTGCTGGTGTCTCCCCTGACAACACCCACAGCCGGGGCCGACACCGGCGACGCCCTCACGATCGCCAAGGACGACATCGACGGCCACGCCGGCGACACCCGGGCTGCGGCGGTCAATCTGCCCAGCGGCTCGACCCGGCTCCGGTTCACCGTACGCAACAGCGGCACCACCGCGCTGACCACGATCGAAGTCACCGACGCCGTGGTGTCGGGATCAGGCACCGTCAGCGGCCTGACCTGTGACTTCTCCGGTGTCGGCGGCCCCGGCACCGGCACCAGCTGGGACGGGCCCCTCCAGCCGAACACCGGCTTCAGCTGTACCGCGACCCTGTCCGGGGTCTTCGGCACCCACCAAGACCGGGCCACCGTGACCGCGGTCGGCCAGACACCAGTCAGCGCCAGCAACGACTACTGGGCGACCGGTCCGGCCGCGGCGACCGACCTGGCCCTGACCAAGACCATCGTCGCGCCCGGGCCACGCCGTCTCGGCGACCGGGTGGTCTTCCGGCTGGCCGCGACCAACAGCGGCAACGTCCCGGCGGCCGCCGGCTGGTCGATCACCGAAATCCTGCCGGCGGGGCTGCGCCTGGTCTCCATGGAAGGCGCCGGCTTCCGCTGCAACGGCGTCATCTGCGAGGCGCTGGCGGCTCTCGGCCCGGGCGCGACCAGCGATCCGGTCACGGTAACCACCACCGTGGACCCGGCGGTCTCGGCGGTCTCGCTGCACAACGTGGCGTACGTGTCCCCGGCGGCCGGCGACATCGCCGAACGGAACCCGCTAGCGGTCCCGGACACCACCACCGACACCGACGCCACGCCGACCAACAACGACGCCCAGGCCCGGGTTTCACTGTCAGCGCCGGTTTCGGTCGGGGACCGGGTCTGGCGTGACGACAACCGCAACGGGCTGCAAGACATCACCGAGCCAGGGCTGGCGAACGTGACCGTACAGTTGACCAGCGTCGACGGCGTCCGGACCACCACCACCGACGCCAACGGCTACTACTGGTTCGACGGGGTCTCGGCCGGGCAACCGGCCACGATCACAGTGACCCCGCCCAGCGGGTACGCCTTCACCACCCGTAACGCCGGCGGTGACGCCTCCAACGACCCCACCGACGCTACCGATTCGGACGCCGACGAACGCGGCGAGATCTCCTTCACCGCCCCGGCAGCCGGCGCGAACCAGACCGGGCCGAATCTCACCGACAACCCCGGCCTGGACGCCGGGCTGGTGCAGTACAACCTGCAACTGACAAAGACCCTTACCGCGCCCGGCCCGTTCTACCCGGGCTCCACCGTGACCTTCTCCCTGACCCCCCGCAATACCGGCCCGGCGCCCGCCCTGGCGGGGTGGACGGTGACCGAGGTGCCGCCGGCCGGGATCAGCCTGGTCCAGATGACGGGCCCCGGCTACACCTGCGCCGGCACCACCTGTACGGCCGCGGCCGCGCTGCCGGCCGGGGCCGATGCGGCGCCGATCACGGTCACCGGGAAGGTAAACCCGGGAATCGTCGGGACGGTCCGCAACGTGGCGTACGTGGCACCCGGCGCGGACGATGCCGCAGGTGAAGCGGTGCCGTTGGCGATCCCGCCAGCCGGCACCGACACCGCGACCACCCCCACCGACAACGACGCCGACGCGACCGTCACCGTGTCGTCGCTGGTGTCGGTCGGGGGCCGGGTCTGGTACGACACCAACCGCAACGGGATCCGAGACGACGTGCCTGCGGCGCCCGTACCGCAGGTGACGGTACGGCTGCTGGATGCCAACGGGGCCGAACTGCAGACCACGAGATCGGGCGCCGACGGCTCGTACCACTTCACGGACCTGACGCCCGCCGCCAGGTACCTGGTGGACTTCGTGGCCCCGGCCGGGAACATCTTCACCACGGCGGGGGCCGGATCGGACCGGCAGGTCGATTCCGACCCTGACCCGGCGACCGGGCGGGCCCCGGTAACGGCCCCGGCATCCGGGACGAACCGGCCAGAGCGCCCAGATGACCCGTCGATCGACGCCGGGCTGGTCTCGACCAACCTGACCTTGACCATGGCGGCCACCTCCACCGGGCCGTACCTGGTCGGCTCCACCCCGCAGACCAGCTCGGTCGTGACCTGGACGCTGACCCCGCACAATGCCGGCCCGTCGGATGCGCTGGCCGGCTGGTCGGTGACCGAGGTGCTGGCGGACGGGCTGGAACTGGTGTCGATGTCTGGCGCCGGCTACGACTGCGCCGGGCTGACCTGTACCGCGCAGGCAAGGCTGGCGGCCCGCGCCGACGGGCCGGTGATCACCGTCACCGCCCGGCTACGGGCGGTGGGCGCGCTGCGGAACGTGGCGTACCTAACGCCGGCGCCCACCGATCAGTCCGAGTCGGTGCCGCTGGGCACCGCGCCGCGGCCGGGAGCCGACACCAACGCGACCCCGACCGACAACGATGCGAGCGCCGTGGTGACTGCGGTCTCGCGGGTGAGCATCGGCGGCCGGGTCTGGTGGGACGCTGACCGTAACGGCCTGCGGGGCGCCGGTGAGGCCCCGGTGGCCGGGGTGCCGGTGAGCTTGCTGGACGGGGCGGGCGCCGAGCTGGCCCGTACCGTGACCGACCGTAACGGCCACTATCACTTTGTCGATCTGACCCCGGGTGGGGGGTACGGGCTGCGCTTCGCCAGGCCGGCCGGGGCCTGGTTGACCACGGCTGATGCCGGCGATGACGCGGCCGATTCGGACCCGGCGCCCGACACCGGCGAGGCCCAGGTGACGGCGCCAGCGGCCGGCGCCAACGCGGCCGACCGTCCCGACGTCACGGGCCTGGACGCCGGGCTGGTGTCGTACAACCTGGTGCTACGCAAGACCACCGACACCGCGTCGGCGGGTCTCGGCGCCCAGGTGAGGTACACGCTGGCGCCGCGTAATGAGGGCCCGACCGCCGCCCTGGCTGGCTGGTCGGTGACCGAGGTGCTGCCGCCCGGGTTGCAGCTGGTGTCGATGTCCGGGGCCGGCTACGCCTGTACGGGCACTACCTGTACCGCCTCGGCGCCGCTGCCGCCGGGGGCCGACGGCCCGGTGATGACGGTGGTTGCCCGGGTGACCGCCGCCGGGAAGCTGCGGAATCTGGCGTACCTGGCGCCGGCCGCCGCGGATGTCCCCGAGAGCATCCCGTGGGATGCGACCCCGGGCTCTGACCCGGACGCGACCGCTTCCGACAATGACGCTGCGGCCGTGATGACGGCCACCCAGCCGGCGTCGGAACAGCCGACAGTCAAGCCGGCGCCGACCAGGCCGGGCCCGATGCCGAATACCGGGGCCGACCTGGCCTGGTGGCCGGCGGCGGTGGGGCTGTTGAGCCTGCTGGTCGGGGTCCGGCTGGTCGCCGGCCGCCGCGGCCGATGAGCGACCCTACGGGCCTCCGCTGCCGCGGCAAGGTCGACCACCAGGCCCAGCCAGGAAACCGTTCTGACGGAAAGTCACCTGCGTTTGCGCTAGTGGCAGCGGGTTGCTTGAATGGTCCTCAGGATCTTACGGGATGCGACGTGACGAAATGGCAGGAGTGATCCGATGACGAGCCGGTGGTTGTCAGTCTGGGTGGCGGTGGTGCTGGTGCTGGGGTTGCTTTCGACCCCGCCCCGGGCGTACGCGGCCCCGATCGCGGTGACGAATGTCGCCATCACCGTCAACCCGACCGAGGTCACGGCCGGGTGGTACGAGGCGGTGACCACCACCGTGAACTTGTGCACCCCCAATGAGGCCCAGGCCGGCGACACCTTCACCCTGGGGCTGCCGGCGGCGCTGGGTGACTGGCCGGCGGGATTAGAGATCCGGACCGCGTCCGGGGTGCTCGCCTACCGGGTGGCGATCAGCGGCAGCCCCGCCGTGGCCACCTTCACCCTCACCCCGGAAGGCGCCGCGCAGAACAACCTGTGCCTGGCCGCCTCCTTCAGCGGCACCAGCGGCAACCGGGCAGCAGGCAGCTACCCCCTGACGTACGTGGTCAACGGCACGCAGCGGATCACCGCGGGCACCCTGGTGGTGAAGCCGGCCACCATCATCCCGCCCCGGGTGTCGGGGAAGAACGGCTGGTTCAACGTGGCCAACGACGAATGCCGGACGAACGCGGCGAACTGCCTGACCTGGCGTTTCCAGACCAAAATCAACCCGGGCTCGCGGGTGAGCATCGACGACCCGGCCGGCAACAACTGGCGCTGGGCATGCACCACCATGGGGGACTTCAGCAACCTGCGGGTAATCCGCTACGTCAACGGCACCCGCCAGATCCGCAACGGCTGGCAGGACCCGACGGTGAAGGCCCTGATCACCAGCTACGCCTGCACCCCGACCGGGCTGCGGATGGAAGTCGACACCTCATCGCTGGCCGCCAACGAGAGCCTCGAAGTGTTCCTGACCGCCTCCGCTACCCAGCCTTCCGTCCAGGGCGGGGTGACGTACCGCAACACCGCCACCATGTCGGTAGGCGGGCAGGCCCAGCAGTTCAGCCCGACGGTCACCTCGGTCTGGACTGCGGGGATCACCAATGGCGACTTCATCCAGATCACCAAGGCCGACCAGGCCGGGAACGCGGCTGACACCCAGGCCGACGCGGCCACCCTGCCGACCGGGCAGACCCGAATGGTGCTGACGGTCCGCAATACCGGTACCACCAGCCTGCGTGACATCACGGTCGGTGATGCGCTGGTCTCGGGCCGGGGCACCATGGCTGACCTGTCTTGCGACTTCACCCCCGCCGGCGGCCCGGCGCGGGGCACTACCTGGGCCGGGCCGCTGGCCTCGGGGGCGTCCTTCACGTGTACCGGGAACTTGACCGGGGTGATCGGCTTGCACCAGGACCGGGCCACAGTCTCCGCCCGGGGCAACAAGTCGGTTTCGGCCAGCAACGACTACTGGGCAGTCGGAATTGCCGAGACCATGAACCTGGCGCTGACCAAGACGGCCGCCTCCGGCCCGTACCAGCGCGGCTCGAACCTCACCTGGACCCTGACCCCTCGCAATACCGGCAACACCGCGGCCGCGGCGGGCTGGTCCGTGACCGAGGTGCTGCCGGACGGGCTGGAACTGGTGTCGATGAGCGGGGCCGGCTACTCCTGTACGGGCACCACCTGTACGGCGCAGGCGCCGCTAGCCGGCGGGGCTACCGGCCCGGCAGTGACGGTGACCACCCGGGCCACCGCCCTGGGCAAGGTCCGTAACGTCGCCTACGTACGGCCGGCGGCCGGTGACCGCGTCGAGACGGTGCCGCTCGGGGCCCCGCCGGCGCCGGGCACGGACACCGACGCTACGGCCACCGACAACGACACCAGCGTCGAAGTGACGGTGCAGGATCCGCCGACGCCAGCCCCGACGCCGACGCCAACCCCGACGCCGACCCTAACGCCGACGCCAGCCCCGGTACCGGATCGGACGCCGAACCCGACCCCGCCTGCGCCGACCGTACCCCCGGCCCCTCGGCTGGCGGATACCGGCGCCACGGTGGCCCTGTGGCAGGTCAGTCTGGCCGTGGCCGCTGTGCTCGGGGGAGCCGCGCTGGTGATCATCTGGCTACGACGCCGCGGTGCCTGAGCGCCGGGGCGCCGGCCAGGCACTGGCCGTACGCGGCAGCCGTGAGAGCCACCGGGCGAGGCCCGTGGCTGCCCGGGCATGTCAGACTCGACCTATGCGTACCCTGGATGAGCTGATCGTCAAGGACTCCACGACGTGGGCCCAGTTGGCCGCGCTGCTCATCAGCAGGCCGATCAACCAAGTCCTGGAAGCGAACTCGGGCCAGTCCTTCGACACCCTGCTGCGGCTCCAGGTCACCTCCGATTCGATGATGGGGGCGGTTGTGCTGCACGCCGGCGGGATCCTCGCTGATCATGGCTGGTTCCGGATCCTGGGCTGCGGCTCCGGCTCGGACCTGCCGAGCATCGCCGACGCTAACGCGCTGGACCCGTCTGCCGACACCACCCCGGGGCATCTGGTGGTCGGCTACGACGTTCTGGGCGGCCAGTTCGCCGTCGACCAGGGCGGCCTGGGGATCGGGGCCGGGGCCGTCTGCTATTTCGGCCCTGATTCGCTGGCCTGGGATGGGCTGGGCGGCGGCTACCCAGCCTTCGTCCAGGCCGCCGTCGGCGGGCAACTCGGTGAGGTCTTCGCCTCGTTGCGGTGGCCGGGTTGGGAGAATGACCTCGCCAACCTGCCGCTGGGGATGTCGATCGCCTCGTACCCGCCGCCTTTCAGCGAGGAAGGCCGGGACCTCTCCCAGACCGCCAAGAACCCGGTACCTACCAGCGAACTGGTGGATTTCTACGCGACGACCGCGACCCGCCGGCACCAAGCCCAGGCCGACCAGGACTGACCTCGTCGCGACGACCTGATCCGGTCGTACCGGCTATCGGTCCCTGCTGGCGACCGCACCCGTCACCTGGGACGGCAACGTGACGACCTGATCCGGTTGTACCGGCTATCGGTCCGGGTCAGGTGCCGGCCGCAGCCGGACCACCTGGTGGCAGCGGGCGACTACCTCGGGGTCATGGGTGAGGACCAGGACCGGGCGGGTACCCAGGCCGGCCCAGATGTCGTCGATCAAGGCGACTGCCGTCTCGGGGTCGAGGTGCTCGGTGGGTTCGTCGAGGACCAATAGGTCGTAGCGTCCGGCCAGTAGCCGGGCCAACGCCAAACGTCGGGCCTCGCCTCCAGAGAGAGTGGCCCCCCGTTCGGCGACCACCCGGTCGGCGGGCAACGCCAGCCCGGCCCCGGCAAGCGCCGCCTGTACCTGTTGGTCGGTGGCGTCCTTGTTACCGATCCGGACGTTCTCGGCGATCGAAGTAGCGAAGATGTGCGCGTCCTGGGCGAGGTAGCCGATCCGGCCGAGACGGTCCAGTCGCCCGGCGAGCGGCGGGATCAGACCTAGCAGGGTCGCGGCCAGGGTGGTCTTGCCGGCCCCAGAGGGTCCGACCACGGCCACGGCCTGTCCCGGCGCCAGGTCCAGGTCGATCGGCGCGGCGACCGGCGCCCGGCCGGGCCAGCCGATACTTAGCCCGGTGGCGGTAAGCCGCGCAGTGTCGCTGACCTGGGCCGGCGCGTCGCCGCGTCCGACTGGGGGCGCAGTCAGGACGGCCCTGACCCGGTCCAGGCCGGCCCGGGCCCGGGTCAGGCTTTGGGCCGCCTGGGAGAGCCCGGCCAGGGATTCATGCAGCGCTAGCGGGGTAAGCGCCAGCACCGCCAGCAGCCGGGGTCCGAGCTGGCCGGCCGCCACCGCCTGCCCGCCGATCCACAACCCGGCCAGTACCGCCACCCCGGCGGCCACCACCTGCGCCCCGGCAGCGACGGCCCGTACCCCGGTGGCCTGCTGCTCGGCCTGCCGCAGCCGCTGGTCGATGCCCCGGATCCGTTCCAGGTACGGGCGCTGCGCCCCGTACACGACAAGGTCGACGCCGGCGCGTACCGCTTCGTGGACCCGGTTGCCGAGTTCGCCGCGCAGCGGGGTGACCGTCTGGTCGGCGGCCCGGGAGGCCCGCTGCGCCCAGACTGGGACCACCAGCCCGGCCAGGACCGCGGTCGCCAGCAGTACCGCCGCTGCGGCGGGGGAGAACCGGCCCAGCATCGCCGTGGTACCGGCGATGACGACCGCCGCCGCCGCGAACGGCAGCACCACCCGGACCAGGACATCCTGGATCGCCTCCACATCGGCTACCACCCGTACCAGTAGGTCACCGTGGCGCCGACCCAGCAGCGTGGTCCGCGCCAATGCCCGGTAGCTGCGTAGCCGCAGCGCAGACCGCATCCGTAGCGCCAGGTCATGCCCGACCAGACGCTCCAGGTAACGCAGCACTGCCCGGGAGATCCCGAAAAACCGGACCCCGACCGCCGCCACGCTGAGCTCCAGGAAGGGCGGGTGTTGCGCGGCCTTCGAGATCAGCCAGGCTGCTACCCCGAGCAGCGCCACCGACGCCGCGCTGGCGCCAGCTGCCAGCAGGACCGCCAGACCGAGCCGCCACCGCCCGCCCGGGACCTCTCCCAGCAGTTCCCGGACCAGCCGCCACCAGGTGCCCGGCCGGGCAGGCACAGCTGCGGGTGAATCTGTTGCATGTGAGCCAGAAGGGTCGCTGGTGGGGTTGTTGGTCCGTTGTTGTGCGTTGGGGGTTTTGAGGTGGTGTGGTGCGGGCACAGCTGCGGGCAGATCTGTGTCTGGTGGTACGGGTGGGGTGCTGTTGAGGGGTTCGGCCCGTTGTTGTGCGTCTACTGTCTGGTCGGGGAGCGGGATCCGGACCACCCGGTCGGCGGCCGCCAGAACCGCCGGGCGGTGCGAGACCACCAAGACCCCGGCCCCGCTGGCACGGACGCTGGCCAAGACCGTGGCCTCGGCGTCGGCGTCTAGCCCGGCGGTCGGTTCATCCAGGATCAGGTACCGGGCCCCGTGGTCGATCCGCAGCAGGGCCCGGGCGATCGCGACCCGCCGCCGCTGTCCGGCGCTGAGCCCTTCGCCGTCGTCGCTGACCGGGGTGTCGGTATCCAGCCCGGCCGCCCCGGCCCGGGCCAGGGCCTGGCGTACCTCCTGGTCGCAGGCCGGTTCCCAGCCGATCCGGACGTTGTCGGCGACATCCCCGGCGACCATCCCCGGCGTTTGGGGTACGTAGGCGAGCTGGCGGCGCCAAGCCTCGATCCCGGTCGTGGCGAGGCCGCGCCCCTCCAAGCTGATCTGGCCTTCGGTGGGGTTGAGTAGGCCCAGCAGCGCCAGCAGCAGCGTGCT